>Ga0111153_1141_pt1 | contig 12757 bp, 10 predicted proteins | sample DeeMarSeWOR28_12_FD_80255 | JGI IMG/M metagenome (GOLD analysis project Ga0111153, IMG submission 80255) | Gammaproteobacteria bacterium SG8_31 | reverse complement strand
CAGACCGTCAATGCGGTCAATCGAAGCAGCGCCGGGCGGAAACTCCTGGAGAAGGCGCTGGGCGTTCACCCGGAAGCGCCGATCCCCACCTACCACAGCCGCTCCCTTCGGAAACGTCTCGCCGGCCACGAGGCCTCCGCGACGGCGGAGTCCGCCGGCCCGACGAAGGGCCGGGTTGCCCTGTTCTCGACCTGCTACGGCAATCGAAACGTTCCCGAAGTCGGGGAGGATCTGGTAGCCGTGTTCGAGCACAACGGCATTCCCGTCCGGCTCCTTCCGCGGGAAAAGTGCTGCGGCATGCCGAAGCTTGAACTCGGTGATCTGCAGGCGGTGGAGAAGGCCAAGGAAGTCAACATCCCGGCGATGGCCAGCCTGGTCGACGAAGGCTGGGACATCGTCGCTCCGGTGCCGTCCTGCGTGCTCATGTTCAAGCAGGAACTGCCGCTCATGTTCCCCGACGACGAGCAGGTTCGGAAGGTGGGCGAGGCCATATTCGATCCGTTCGAATATCTCATGCTTCGTCACAAGCACGACAAACTTCGCACCGACTTCAAGCGTTCCTTGGGGAAGGTGGCCTATCAGGTTCCGTGCCACCTGCGGGTTCAGAACATCGGCCTGAAGACCCGCGATTGCCTGAAGCTGGTGCCCGATACAGAAATCGAGACCATCGAGCGCTGCTCGGGTCACGATGGCACCTATGCCGTCAAATCGGAGTTTCACGACGCGTCGGTCAAGATCGCGCGACCCGTCGTCGGCAAGGTCAAATCGTCTGGCTGCGACCATTTCACCAGCGACTGTCCCATGGCCGGTGACCAGATCGCCCACGGCGTTGGCGCGGATTTAAAGTCAACACATCCCATGAGTCTGCTGCGACACGCCTACGGCGTATAGCAGCCGAAAACGGAGGACTATCTGATGTCTGCTGCCCTTCACCGGGAGGACCTCTACAGCCTGGAGGAATATGCCCGCATCCGCCCCGATTTCCGTCGGCGCGTAATGGAGCACAAGCGCAATCGACGGGTCCCGCTGGGACCTCATGCCACCCTCTATTTCGAGGACCGCATGACCATGCACTATCAGGTGCAGGAGATGCTGCGGGCCGAGAGGATCTTCGAAGCCGAGGGCATCGAGGAGGAACTGCAGGCCTACAATCCCCTGATTCCCGACGGGACGAACCTGAAGGCCACCTTCATGATCGAATACGAGGACGCGGAGGAGCGTCGCCAGGCGCTGGCCAAGCTTCTCGGCGTGGAGAATCGCGTCTGGCTGCGGGTGGATGGGTTCGACCCTGTGGCGCCTGTCGCCGATGAGGATCTGGAACGTTCCACCGAAGACAAGACGTCCTCGGTCCACTTTCTTCGTTTCGAGTTCAGCGACGAAATGATCAGCGCGCTGAAGCAGGGCGCGGGCCTCTCCGCCGGATGCGACCATCCGGAGCTGTCAGAGTCCCTATCCCCGCTCCCCAAGGAGATTAGGGACTCCCTGGTATCGGATCTGAACTGATCGCGCTTTTTTCTTCGTAGAGTATGACGCCCGGTCGCGCTAGAATCGCGCCGGGCGTTTTCTATGCCCTGGCGGGGGATACTTTTTTCGGATGAGCGAGGCCTACAAAGCATCAGACATCGAGGTCCTGAGCGGACTCGAGCCCGTCCGGCGGCGGCCGGGTATGTACACCGACACCACCCGCCCCAATCACCTGGCCCAGGAAGTCATCGACAACAGCGTCGACGAGGCGCTGGCCGGGCATTGCAGCAAGATCGACGTCACCCTTTTCAAGGACGGATCCGTGCAGGTGGAGGACGACGGCCGGGGTATGCCCACCGACCTGCACCCCGGAGAGAAGATTCCGGGTGTCGAACTGATCCTGACTCGCCTGCACGCCGGCGGCAAATTTTCCAACAAGAACTACCGTTTCTCCGGGGGACTGCACGGCGTCGGCGTCTCGGTCGTCAACGCCTTGTCGAAAAATCTCGAAGTCTGGGTACGCCGGGGTGGCAAGGAATACAACATGGGCTTCGCCGGCGGGGAGCGACAGTCGCCCCTGGAAGAAGTGGGGAAGGTCGGCAGGTCCAATACGGGCACCACATTGCGGTTCTGGCCCGACGAAAAATATTTCGACTCCGTCAAGATCTCCGTTCCCCGGCTGAAGCACCTGCTGAGGGCCAAGGCGGTCCTGTGCCCGGGTTTGCGGGTGCGCCTGCGGATCGAGGCGACGGGAGAGAAGGAGGAGTGGCAATACGAGGGCGGCCTCGCGGACTATCTGACGGAAGCGGTCGGCGAGGCCGAGTGCGTTCCCGAACAGCCTTTCGTGGGCTCCGTGGAGGGCAAGCGGGAAAGCGCTGACTGGGCGATACTCTGGGTTCCCGAGGCCGGCGGGCAACCGGCGGAGAGCTACGTCAATCTGATCCCTACGCCCCAGGGCGGCACCCACGTCACGGGTCTCCGGGCCGGGCTCACGGAAGCTCTCCGGGAATTCTGCGAATTCCGCAATCTCCTGCCCCGGGGCGTCAGGATTACGCCCGAGGATGTCTGGGAACCGGTCAGTTTCGTCCTGTCTGTGAAAATGGAAGATCCGCAGTTCTCGGGCCAGACCAAGGAGCGGCTGTCCTCGCGGGAATGCGCCGCTTTCCTCTCGGGCACGGTGAAGGACAGTCTGGCGCTGTGGCTCAACCAGCATCCCGATGCCGGCGAGCGAATTGCCGGGCTGGCGATCACCAATGCGCAGCGCCGGATGAAGGCGAGCCGAAAGGTCGTGAGGAAGCGGGTCACCAGCGGGCCCGCTCTGCCGGGCAAGCTGGTGGACTGCACGAGCCAGGACGTGAACCTCACCGAACTGTTCCTGGTCGAGGGGGATTCGGCCGGCGGTTCCGCAAAGCAGGCCCGGGAGCGTGAGATCCAGGCCATCATGCCCCTGCGGGGCAAGATCCTGAACACCTGGGAAGTGGATTCGGCGGAGGTCCTGGCATCCCAGGAGGTCCACGACATCAGCGTCGCCCTCGGAGTCGATCCGGGGTCGGCGGACCTGAGGGGTCTGCGCTACGGGAAAATATGCGTCCTGGCGGACGCAGACTCGGACGGCGCGCATATCGCGACTCTCTTGTGCGCCCTGTTCCTCAGGCACTTCCGACCGCTGGTGGAGACGGGGCACGTCTATGTGGCGATGCCGCCCCTGTACCGGATCGACGTGGGCAAGCAGGTGTTTTATGCCCTGGACGACTCGGAACGGCAGGGCGTCCTTGACCGCATCGAGACGGAAAAAATCAAGGGCAAGGTGGCGGTCACCCGGTTCAAGGGGCTGGGGGAAATGAGTCCATTGCAGCTCAGGGAAACCACCATGGCGCCGGATACCCGCCGGCTAGTGCGTCTTACGGTCAGCGGCCGTGACAGCACGGATCAGCTGATGGACATGCTGCTCGCCAAGAAACGTTCCCCCGACCGGCGCGACTGGCTGCAGAAGAAGGGCAATCTGGCCGAAGTGTGATCCGGGCCGCGGAGGCCCGTCGAGAGATTTTTCTATGGAAACCCTGGAACTCGATCTGGAAGGCATAGAGCAGCAGCCCCTGAAGGCTTTTGCCGAGAAGGCCTATCTGGACTATTCGATGTACGTGATCCTGGACCGGGCGCTGCCCCACGTGGGCGATGGTCTGAAGCCGGTTCAGCGGCGGATCGTCTTCGCCATGAGCGAGCTTGGACTCGGCTCGGGTTCGAAGCCGAAAAAATCCGCGCGTACCGTCGGGGATGTCATCGGCAAGTACCATCCTCACGGCGATGCCGCGTGCTACGAGGCCATGGTGCTGATGGCGCAGACATTCAGCTACCGGTACCCACTGGTGGACGGGCAGGGCAACTGGGGGTCGCCCGACGATCCCAAGTCATTTGCCGCCATGCGGTACACGGAAGCGCGCCTCACCCCCTATGCCGGGGTCCTGCTGTCGGAACTGGGCCAGGGAACCGTGGACTGGCTGCCCAATTTCGACGGCACGCTGAAGGAACCTGCCCGTCTTCCGGCCCGGCTGCCGAACCTGCTGCTGAACGGCGCGTCCGGCATCGCCGTGGGCATGTCCACCGATGTCCCGCCCCATAATCTCAGGGAAGTGGCTGCCGCGTGCATCCGGTTGCTGGAGTCGCCGAAAGCGTCCACCGCCGATCTCTGCGAACACGTCAAGGGCCCGGATTTCCCCGGGGGCGCGGAAATTATCAGTCCCGAGGGCGATATCCGCCGGATCTACGAGACCGGCTCGGGCACGCTGCGGGTGCGGGCCCGGTGGGCCAGCGAGGCCGGAGAGATCGTCATCAGCGAATTGCCGCACCAGGTCTCCGGTGCCCGGATCCTGGAGCAGATAGCCGGCCAGATGCGCGCCAAGAAACTGCCCATGGTGGAGGACCTGCGGGACGAATCGGATCACGAGAACCCCACGCGACTGGTCGTGGTGCCCCGTTCCAACCGGGTGGATGTGGTTGGCCTGATGGATCATCTGTTCGCCACTACCGACCTGGAAAAAACGGTCAGGGTGAACATGAACGTTATCGGCCTCGACGGCAGGCCCCGGGTGCTGGGCCTTGAGGGACTGCTGAAAGAGTGGATCCGCTACCGGCTGGACACGGTCGCCCGAAGATTGCAGTTCCGCCTGGAAAAGGTGGAAGCACGGCTGCATGTCCTAGAAGGGCTGCTGATCGCCTACCTGAACATCGACGAGGTCATCCGCATCATACGCACCGAGGACAGGCCCAAGCCGGTGCTGATGAAGGCTTTCTCGCTGACGGACGTGCAGGCGGAGGCGATCCTGGAACTCAAGCTGCGGCACCTGGCGCGGCTGGAAGAAATAAAGATTCGCGGGGAACAGGAGGATCTGGCCAAGGAAAGAAAGACGCTGGCCGGCATTCTGGGCAGCAAGGCCCGTCTCCGGCGCCTGGTTCGGGACGAGATCAATGCCGACGCCGACAGGTTTGGAGACGAACGCCGAACCGCCATCGTGGAGCGGCGCGCCGCCCAGGCCATGGACGAGAGCGAACTCATTTCCAGCGAGCCGGTGACGGTCATTCTGTCGCGACACGGATGGATCCGCGCCGCCAAGGGCCACGACATCGATCCGCAGCAGCTCAGTTACAAGTCGGGCGATGCCTATCTGGCAGGCGCCCGCGGGCGCAGTAACCAGCCGGCGGTGTTCCTGGACACCACGGGACGCGCGTACACGGTGATGTCCCACACGCTGCCGTCAGCCAGGGGCCAGGGCGAGCCTCTCTCCGGTCGCGTCAACCCGCCCGACGGCGCCGGTTTCGCCGGTGTGGTGACGGGAAACCCGGAGGAGGACAAGGTGCTGCTCGCCACCAGCGCGGGCTACGGTTTTGTGGTCCGGCTGGAAGATCTGCTCTCCCGTACCCGGTCCGGCAAGGCGGTGCTGAGAGTTCCGAAGGGTGCCGAAGTCCTGTTGCCTGCGCCGATACCCGAAACGGATGCGGCAAAGGTCATCGTGGCTGCCGCCACGAGCGAGGGCCGGATGCTCGTTTTCCCCCTTGCGGATCTGCCGGAACTCGCCCGCGGCAAGGGCAACAAGATCATCGGCATCCCGCCCGCACGATTCAAGTCGGGAGACGAGTGCATGACGGCCGCGATCGCCGCGCCTGAAAGCACGGCTATCCTCGTCCAGTGCGGCCAGCGGACCATGACCCTGAAACCCCGGGACCTGGAAAAATACGCCGGCAGCCGGGGTCGACGGGGAACGCTGCTGCCCCGGGGCTGGAGAAAGGTTGACGCCCTTGCCGTCCAGGCGGATACCTAGGCTGAGTCCCTAGGGTGCGGGGGGATCCTCCGCCAGCACGACCTCGGGTTCCTGCACCTGGTAACCCTGGATGTACTCCACGCCGAGCTGCCAGAGCACGGCCATGGTGTTGGCGTCTTCGACCCGCTCGGCGATGGTGGCGATACCCTTTTCCCGGGCATCCGAGACCAGACCGCCAAGCTTGGCCTGGAGGTGGGGTTCCCGCGCCATGCCCTGCATCAGGGAGCCGTCGATCTTGAGGAACTCCATGGGCACGTGATTGAGGACCTGCATCGGCCGGCTCCCGACGCCGAAGTGCTCGATCGCGAATCCGAAACCGAGCGACCGTAACTCTTCCGCCATGTCGCGGGTCGCCTTCAGGTGACGATCAGCCACGATTTCCGGCACCTGCAGAACGAGCCTGTCGGGGCCGATTCCCGCACCCTCGATCTGCTCCAGGAGCCAGCGGACCAGGGTGTCGTCGGTCACCGTGGGCTGGGAGAGGCGAACGAAGGCCCGATTCACCGACTGATCCCTGCACCAGCCGACGGTGGCGCCCAGCACCCAGCGGTCGATGTTCTTGACCAGCTGATTACGTTCGGCGGCGGGCATGAACTGGCCCGGGAGGATATCGTCTCCCTGCTCGTCGATCATTCGAACCAGCACGTCGTAGATGCCTTCCGCAGATCCTGCCAGGCTGGCAATCGGCTGCGGGGCCAGCCGGAATCGCTGGTCGATCAGGGCCTGCTTGATGCGGGGCACCCAGAGACGGTCATTGTCCTCGATTTCGGTCGTGGCCTGGTTGGCCGAGCTCACGGCCACCTGATCGCCGCCCCGGCTGCGCCCGTCCTGGCAGGCTTCCATGGCTTGCGAAATGACGAGGTCGAGGCTCGGCTCCGATTCATCGATCGTGGCCAGCCCCACCGTACAAGTGACGGAGAGTGACTTGTCGCTGAGCTCGAAAAGCTTGGCGCCAACCTTTCGGCAGAAACTCTCGGACCAGGCCTGCATATCTCGGGTATTGCCGCGGGGCAGCAGCACCGCAAACAGCGTACCGCCGAAACGGCCGTAGACGTCGCTGGGCTGAACGTGATCCTTCAGGATATCGGCCATACCCTGGATTACGAGCTCGCTGGCCCTGGAGCCCACGGTTTCCACCACGTTGCCGAAGGCATCGGGGCGAATGATGGCCAGGCCCCGCAATCCGCCCTTGAGAGGCTGGGCAAGAGCATCCTCGAGACGCTCGATGAGGTATTTGCGCGTGAACAGGCCGGTCGCGGGATCCCGGTTCACCGCTTCGCGAAGTTCTTTCAGCAGAGGGCCGTCATCCCGCGTCGTGGGCGCGATGCTGATGCGCACGCAGGGCTCGCCCTCGAACTGGGCCTGTTCCAGGTTGAGCTCCAGGGAGAGCTGGCTGTTGTTGATATCGACACCGGTACAGCGCAGCGGATCGGTCGGCCATCGGCCCTGCGTGCAGGCGACCAGGGCACCCTTGAGGGATGCGTGAGACTCTGTCGCGAACAGGTCCATGATGGGTGTGCCCAGCAGCGTAGTCATGTCATCACGGCCGAAGAGCTGGGTCCATGCCGGGTTGGCGTCAAGGACGACGCCTTCCTGAACGTGCGCAATCGCGTCGGCGGAGCCGGCCATGAACGTCTTCAGCTGCTCCCGGTAGGAGGCCGCCGTTCCCACTGCTTCACGAAGGGCTCGGCCAAGCCTGGCTGCCCGCAGTTCACGCTGGAAGACACGGAAAAGTCTCTGACGCTGTGAGGGAGCGACCAGATCGGCTGCGCCGGCGATGATGTCCGCGCTCAGCTGATCCGGGTCGATGCTTTCCCGACAGCTGATCACGGTGAGTTTGCTCTGGCCCCGATCCCGGGCGTCGATCACGGCCGGCAGGAGATCCGGATTCTCGTCTCCTGGCGGGCGGTCACGATCAGTGCCCTGACGGCCTCCGATTCAAGGCGAGGATCCGGATTGCCAGGAACTTCGGACAGCCGCGGGGCGCTTGCATGGACGGATTCGATGATCGGTGCTCCTGGTGGTTTATCGCCGCGATTCTACATCCGTGGGCGCGACCGTAAAGGCTCGGGAGTCGCATTCTCGGGAAAAGGTCCGACCAGAGACTTGGCAGAGGCCCCCGGAATCTCTCGCACGAGTCTGGGGACGAGGTAGCCGGGCAGCCGGGCCGCCAGCGCTGCCGCAATGTGCCGCGCCCGGTGTTCAGGAACGTCGAAATGGGCTGCGCCTTTCACCGGATCCAGAAGATGCAGGTAGTAGGGGAGAACGCCGGCGGCGAACAGGGTTTCGCTCAGGTCCGCGAGTACGCCGGGATCGTCGTTAACGCCTTTCAGCAGCACCGACTGGTTGAGCAGCAGAACACCGGTATCGCGCAGTCGGTGGATGGCGGCCGTCACGTCCCCGTCGATCTCCCGGGCATGATTGAAATGAAGCACGATGCAAACCTTCCACGGCAGGGAGGCCAGCCAGCTGCATAGCCCGGCGTCCACCCGCTCGGGAAGGACGACCGGCAGGCGGGTATGAATACGCAGCCGGGTGACGTGGGGGATCTTCCGGAGGCCGTCGGTTAGCCTGGACAGGGTGGCGTCTGAAAGCGTCAGCGGATCGCCGCCGCTCAGGATGACTTCCCTGGTTGAAGAGTCGGCCGCGACGGCCGCCAGGGCATCCGCCCATCCGCGGGAAGCAGCCACGTGACCGGCGTAGGGAAATTCCCGGCGGAAACAATATCGGCAGTGCACGGCGCAGGAGCCGCTCGCGATCAGAAGCGTGCGGCCATGATATTTCCGCAGAACCCCGCGTCCCTGCTCGGCCGAGCCGTCTGCAACCGGATCGGGCACGAACCCGGGGACATTCTCCAGTTCCGCGGCTAAAGGCAGCACCTGGCGAAGCAGGGGATCGTCCGGATCCCCCGGCTTCATGCGGGCGGCGAATCCGCGCGGAACCCTGAGGCCGAAACAGCGCGCCGCCGCGGCAGCCGCGGGCAGGAGAGAGCGGTCGAGCCGGAGCATGTCCAGCAGCGCCTCGGGCTCGGTAATGGCCCTCCCCAGTTCACGCCGCCAGGCCGGCTGACCGTCGGTATCCCGGCGGGTTATGATTGGCGTTTTACCCGAGGCGACCTTCATTGCCCGTCACTGTCCCGGTGAAATTATGGCGACCTATAGTACCAACGAGTTCCGTTCCGGCCTGAAGATCCTGATTGACGGCGATCCCTGCATCATCGTCGAAAACGAGTTCGTGAAGCCCGGCAAGGGTCAGGCATTCAATCGTGTCCGCATCCGCAACCTGAAAACCGGCCGCGTGGTGGACAAGACGTACAAGTCCGGCGATTCGGTGGAGGCTGCCGACGTCATCGATACGGAGATGCAGTATCTCTATGCCGACGGCGAGTTCTGGCACTTCATGGTCCCGGATACCTTCGAGCAGTATGCCGCTGACAGCAACGCGGTGACCGATGCCCGGCAATGGCTCAAGGAGCAGGATGTCTGTCAGGTCACCCTCTGGAACAATTCGCCGCTGACGGTGACGCCGCCCAACTTCGTGGAGCTCAGGATCGTGGAGACCGATCCCGGCGTGCGGGGCGACACCGCCCAGGGCGGTGTCAAGCCGGCGAAGCTGGAAACCGGGGCCGTGGTGAAGGTGCCTCTGTTTATCGAGGAAGGGGAGATCATCAAGGTCGACACCCGTAACGGTGAATATGTCTCGAGGGTCAAGGAGTGAGCCGGTAGTCACATCCGTGACAGGGGCCGGTGCCCGCTGGAAGCCGGGTGCCTCGCAGGAGACGCTTCGGCTGCGGGCCCGGGTGCTCCGCGAGATCCGGGATTGGTTCTGGTCCCGGGGAGTTCTCGAGGTCGATACGCCGGCGCTGTCGGCAGCTGTCGCCACGGATCCGAATATCCAGAGCTTCAGCGTGCGATCCGGAAGCGAGACCTATCATCTCCACACGTCGCCGGAGTTCGCCATGAAGCGCCTGCTCGCGGCGGGCTCGGGCGACGTCTATCAGATCTGTCACGTTTTTCGCGACGGCGAGGCAGGCGCCCGTCACAATCCCGAGTTCACCATGCTGGAGTGGTACCGGACGGGAATCGACATGCACGCCATGATGGATGAAGTCGAGTCCCTGGTGCGCGCCGTTTGCGCGGATCACGGTCCGCTCGGCGGCGCCCGCCGGGTGACCTACCGGGACCTTTTCCTGGAAACCGTGGGGCTCGATCCTTTCGAGGCCAGTACCGACGGTCTTGCTGCGGCGCTCGGGGCTGCCGGCATTCCGCCACCCGAGGATCCCGGACACGACCGGGACGCGCTCCTGGACCTGCTGCTCGGCACTGTCCTGGAGCCCGCCCTGGACCCGGCCCGACCGACCTTCGTGCATGATTTTCCGGTGTCGCAGGCCGCCCTCGCGCGGGTACGGCCGGGATCACCGCCCGTGGCGGAACGCTTCGAGCTCTTCCTCGGAGGCATGGAACTGGCCAATGGTTTCCGGGAGCTGACCGATTCGACGGAGCAGGCAGCCCGATTCGAGAGCGACCTCGCGCGTCGCGCCGCAAGGGATCGCCCTGGCGGCCCCGTCGATCACCGGTTCCTCGCGGCCCTCCGGGCGGGACTGCCGGAATGCTCCGGGGTGGCCCTGGGGCTGGATCGCCTGCTGATGTTTCTCAGCGGCTCAGAGACCATCGGGGATGTGTTGAGCTTCGACATCACGCGGGCATGACGGCGAGGTAGCGATCAGATGTTCGAACTGAAATCCCTGGATGCCGCCGACAAGCGGGAGCTGTACCGGGGCCTGCTCGAGCAGGCGAAGGCCCTGCTTCGGGGCGAGACCGATCCGGTGGCCAATGCGGCTAATCTTTCCGCCCTGATTTTTCACCAGGTCCCGGCGCTCAACTGGGCAGGTTTCTATTTTTACCGCGGGGGAGAACTGGTTGTCGGACCTTTCCAGGGCCATCCCGCCTGCGTTCGGATCGCCCTGGGCCGGGGTGTCTGCGGCACCGCGGCGCAGGAACGCCGGACCGTCGTCGTCGCGGACGTGGACGAATTTCCGGGCCACATTCCCTGTGATGCCGCGTCGAGATCCGAGATCGTGGTTCCCCTGATCCGGCCGGGAGGCGAACTGTTCGGCGTGCTCGACCTGGACAGCCCCGAGCCGGGCCGGTTCGACACTGCCGACAAGACCGGGCTGGAAGCCCTGGCGGACTGTTACGTGGCTACGCTGGAGACTGGCTGACGCGGCTGACCCACCGGCCCAGGATCTGGCCCATGCGCACCTGTTCGCCGGGATCCAGGTCATCCTTCAGGGAGACGCGCCCGGCAGGGAACACGACAATCACGGTAGATCCCATGTTGAAACGCCCCATCTCCTCGCCCCGGCCGAGATTGATGCCTGCATCGTAGGCCACGGTTCGGCGTTCCCGGGGTCGCGACGGCGCGACCTCGCCCGCCCAGACTGTCTCGATGCTGCCCACATTGAGCGCGCCCACCAGCACCATCGCCATGGGACCGTGGGGAGTCTCGAACCGGCAGACCACCCGCTCGTTGCGGGCGAACAGCCTCGGTACGCTTCGCACGGTGGCCGCGTTGACGCTGAACAGACGGCCGGGAATATAGTGCATTCGGGTCAGCCTTCCGTCGGCCGGCATGTGGATCCGGTGATAATCGAACGGTGCCAGATACAGGGTGGCGAAAACGCCGCCGGACAGTTCCTCGGCCATGTCGCGATCGCCAAGCAGATCATCCAGCCGGAAACGCCGGTCCTTGGCCTGGATCAGCTCCCCATCGAGGCCCTGTCCTGTCATGGACACGGTGCCGTCCACCGGACAGGCGAGATCTTCGGGAGACTCGGGCAGGGGGCGCGATTCGGGATGCAGTGAACGGGTGAAAAACGCGTTGAAGTGCTCGTAAGCATTCACGTCGGAGTCGACGGCGTCGGCCATATCCACCCTGAATGTCCGGATGAACGTGCGGATCAGAGCGTTCTTGAACCAGGTCGTCCGGACCCGTGTCGCCCGGTGCACCAGGCGGGAAATCGCGTGCTGGGGAAGCAGGTACTGCAGGAGAACGAAAAGCCTGTCCGTGACGGACAGGCGATCAGTGGTCATGATGATCGTGGCCGCCGCGAACCACGGCGGCCGTCCCACGTAACTCGGTTCCGTCTGCCAGGCCGATGACCAGCTGTACCGAGTCACCTTCGGCCAGGGGCCTGGCCTGGCCGAACAGCATCAGGTGCCGACCGCCAGGAGCGAATTCGACGCTGCCGCCGGCAGGGACGACGACGCTGTCCTCGCGACGCATCCGGGCGACGCCGTCCTCCGTCACCGTTACATGAAGTTCGATACTTTCGAAGTCATCGGAGCGAACTTCGACCAGCTCGATGTCCTTCCCGCCAGGGTTTTCGACGGTCATGTAGCCGGCGGTCATGGAGGCGCCGGGCGGCGCCTCCCGGATCCATGCGCCCTCGATCGACGGAGGTCCCGGCTCGGGCGAGGGTGAGCAGGCGACGGCGAGCAGGGTGGCTGTGAGCAGCAGGGTGGCTCTCATCCTCGGTTCTCCAGAATGATCCGATAATCCCCGGCGATCTCCCCGGCGGCGTGAGGTGTTCCGAAAATCGCGGCCAGTCTTCCATTCGGGTCCAGAAGAAAGAGGGACGCGGTGTGGTCGACTGCGTAACCCTCTGCGCCGTCATCCCTCGGCGTATACGTAAACGCCACGCCCATGGCCTTGGTGAGGGACAGGATCTGGGGCATGTCTCCCGTCAGCCCGAGGAAGTCGGGATTGAAATAGGGTACGTAACTGGCCAGCTTCTCCGGCGTGTCCCGATTCGGGTCCACGGAAACCATCAGCACCGCCGGCCGTTTGTCCTCGGGCAAGTCCTCCAGCTGCCGCACCACCTCGTTCAGCGTAAAAAGGGTCGTAGGGCAGACATCCGGACAGTGGGTGAAGCCGAAGAACACGAACGTCCAGCGGCCGTTCAACCGTGCGGCTCC
>Ga0111153_1135_pt1 | contig 13201 bp, 13 predicted proteins | sample DeeMarSeWOR28_12_FD_80255 | JGI IMG/M metagenome (GOLD analysis project Ga0111153, IMG submission 80255) | Gammaproteobacteria bacterium SG8_31 | reverse complement strand
CCGCATCACGCGGAAGTCGAATTCGACGTGGAGCAAAGCCTGGGCGGCTGGAATGCGCCCCCTCTGGACCCCTGGCTGGAAACCTCGATGCAGGCAGCATCCAGGCATTTTTTCGGCGCGGACGCCATGTATCTCGGGACCGGCGGAAGCATCCCCTTCATCGGAATGCTGGGTGAACGATTCCCCGGCATCCAGTTCCTGGCAACGGGGGTCCTGGGGCCGAAGTCGAACGCGCACGGCCCAAACGAGTTCCTTCACATCGCCACCGGGAAGAAAGTGACCGCCTGCGTCGCCAGAGTCCTCGCCGACCACCACCAGCGGCGTGAGGCCCGGGCTGCTGCCTGAGGAAGCTGGTTTCAGGTGGCGGATGGTTTCACCGCCCGCTTGACCCGTTCCCAGGCCTGCAGATACTCCTCGGGCAGTTTCACTTTTTCCTTCGTCGTCCGGCGCACCGAGAACTCTGCGGCCACTTCTGCAAGCGTCGCGACGCCAGGCGGTCGACCGCCGGTGAATTTCACCTCGCCAGCAATCGCGACCCTGCCGACTACCGGCACCTTGCCCGATATCGACTCCACGGCGTGAACCCGGGCCTCGAGCCCCGGCAGAGGATTACGAAACGAATACCGCCGGGGCTGGTCGATCACCCGCCACTCGTCCATGTTCTCGCCGGCGAAAAGGGCGCCGGACGCATTCCGGAGTTCCAGAACGAGAATCCCGTGGGGCGTCAGCAAAAGGTGGTCCACGTGTATCTCGCCGTCTATGCCGTCCGGAATCACCAGATCGGATAACCGACGCTGACCGAGACGCGCAAGGATCATCCGGGGAGACTGGTAGAACTTTCGCCAGGCTCTGGTTGCGAGGTAGCCGAAAAGCCCGGCCAACAAAAGCGCCAGTACAAGTCCCGTCACCGCTGGCGTGGTCAATGTCGGCATGGATGAACGTTCGCCGGGGTATCCAAAAAGAGCTGTGATTCTACTCTGCCCGGCCCGAGCCGTCAGCGACCACCATTTCCCTCCGCAGGGCCTCGATTTTTCGGGCTCTGGCGAGGCTGTCGATGGTTGAAATCACCAGGCCGGTCCAGATACATCCGAACGTCACGGCATGAACTCGGGTGAACGACTCATCGAAGACAAAGACAGCAAGCAGAAAACTCAGGGACGGTCCGATGTACTGGAACAGGCCGATGACGCTGAGAGGCAGACGCCGGGCTGCCTGGGTAAACCAGAGAAGCGGCAACATGGTCACTGGCCCGCCGGCCATGAGCAGCAAACTGATCGCCGTGCCCTGAGACGGCATGGCGGCGTCGCCGCTGGCAGTCAGCCAACCCAGGAAAACTGCGGTTACCGGCAGCAAATAGCCGGTCTCCACGACCAGCCCTCCGACCACCGGGACGTCAAGTTGCTTTCGCAGCAGTCCGTAAAAGCCGAAACTGAAAGCCAGAGACAAGGCAATCCACGGAAAGCCCTCGTGGCTCGTTGCCAGCACGAGGGTCCCGGTGGCCGCAAGGGCCACGGCAATCCCGCGGGCGATGCTCATCCTCTCGCCAAGAATGACAACGCCCAGCAACACATTGACCAGAGGATTGATGTAATAGCCGAGACTTGCGTCCAGTACGCGATCCGTCTGCACCGCATAGATGAAGATGAGCCAGTTGGCGGAGACGAGTATGGAACTGGCCATCAGGGTCAGCGGCGTGCCGGGTTGCCTCAACGCGTCTCTCAACCGGACCCAGCCGCGCCGAAACTGGATGACGAGACATCCGAAGACCACTGTCCAGAGGATTCGGTGGGCCAGCACCTCGATGGCGCCTACCGAGTCGAGAAGCTTGTAATACAGGGGCGTGAAACCCCAGAAAGTGAAGGCAGCTACCGCGAGGGCGGCCCCACGGCGAGTTTCATTCTCCGCCACGGGCCCGGCATTTCAATCGATTTTCTCCACGCGTGCTCCTGGTGCGTCCACTGCCGAGATCCACGACTCGCATTCCGTGCCCCCATCGACAAATGCCCGGGTCATGGATTCTCGAACGCCGTCGGCATGTTCTGCCCGACACCAGGCGAATATGCTGGGACCACTGCCGGACAGGGAGGCGCCGAGAGCACCGGCTTCCAGGGCGGCGCCCTTGACGCGAAGAAATCCCGGCACCAGATCCCTGCGCTGAGGCTCGATAACAAAATCTCGCAGACACCGGCCCACCATCGCCACGTCATCCCTGTAACAGCCAGCGATAAATCCGGCAATGGCCATGGTCTGACGAACATGATCCTCGAGCCGCACTTCCCGGGACAACATACCGCGGGCTTCCCGGGTCCGGACCTCCAGGTGCGGGTGCACCAGGACACAAACAACTCCTGTCGGCACGGGGATGCGCGTCGCCGACAGGGCCTCATCGCCTTCGCACAGCACCAGCCCGCCAAAAAGGCTGGGAGCCACATTATCGGCATGCAATGAGCCGCTCGCGACGGCCTCGCCCTGCAGCGCGTAGTGCAACCGCTGGCTATCGGTCAGATCGAGCTCCCAGTATTCCGCCGCCGCCGTGACCGCCGCTGCCGCGGACGCAGCGGATCCTCCCATACCTGATCCGAGAGGAATACCTTTTTCCATGCTGACCCGCGCACCGACGGCAATCTGGAAGTCCTTCTGGATGGCGACCAGGGAGCGGAGTGCCGTGTTGTCCGAAGAAACCCCGGGGAGATCCGTAACAACGCCCGAGACCGCCTCCAGAACAACTTCCCTGTCTTTTGCGGGGCGTAAGCGGACCCGATCTCCGATCGCCTCCAGCGCGTGGCCCAGCACATCGAAACCTACCGCCACATTGCCCACCGATGCCGGCGCAAACGCAGTGACCGTTTTTTTTCCAGCTGTCATCAAGGCACCCAAAAAAAACCCGCCCAGGGGGCGGGGTTAACGAAGCGGACCCTTTTCTTGAATTTTTCTTCTGCCAGGGCCCACTTTTTGTCGTTCGAGTGGCGATGCGCGAAATCGCCGACCGCACCGCAAGTGCCTGTCACGATAGCTTTTCTCCCATCGAGGCGCAAGCCTGAAGGAGACTGGCTCCGCCTGTCCCTGGAGACCCGGTCATACACAATGTGCTACTTTTGGGAGCCCGGAAGACGACGGACGTGTCCGATGACTGCGAAAAGCTCCAATACCCGCCTGCTGTCCGCGGAGATCGCTGAATCCATCGAACAAACAGACCAGGGACCGGATCTGGACGCTCCGGAGTGGTATCTCAACCGGGAGTTGACCTGGCTGGAATTCAATCGCCGGGTGCTGCACGAGGCCGCCGACGCCCGAAACCCGCTTCTGGAGCGGGTCAAGTTCCTTGCCATCTTGAGCTCCAATCTCGACGAATTCTTCATGAAGCGAATCGGCGGTCTGAAGCAGCAGGTCGGCGCGGGCGTGCACGAACTCTCCGTTGACGGCAGGACGCCCGCAGAACAGATCGACGCCTGTCATGAAATGGTCAGGGATATCAAGATCGACCAGCGGAGGCTGGGTTCGGAACTGAAACGACTTCTCGAGCGGGAAGGCATCCGGATCTGTGGCTACTCCGATCTGAACGACGAGCAGCAGGAACTCATCAGTCGGCACTACATGGAGAATATATTCCCTCTGGTCACGCCCATGGTCATGGATCCTGCCCATCCGTTTCCATTCGTCTCCAATCTGTCCCTGAATCTGCTGGTGACGATCCAGAGGCCCGACGGCAAGGGCACTGCGCTCGCGCGCATCAAGGTGCCGACCGGCAGCGGCGTACCGCGTTTTCTTCAGGTTGCCGACGACGCCGTCTTCGTGCCGCTGGAGGACGTCATCGCCCACAACCTGGAGAGACTGTTTCCGGGAATTACCATCGAGCGATGGGACCTTTTCCGGGTGACACGCAATGCCATCACCGAGCGCTCGGAGGAACAGGCCAACGACTTGCTGGAACTCATCGAGTCCGAACTCAGGGACAGAAAATTCGCCCCTATCGTCCGCCTGGAAGTCTCCCGAGGAATGCCGGCGGTTCACCGCGGCATGCTGGCTGCAGAGCTGGGACTGGACGAGGCGCAGGATGTGTTCGAGGTCGACGGCTTGATGCAGAAACGTGACCTTTTCCAGATCGCGGCAATCGATCGACCGGATCTTCATGATCTGCCCCATCACCCGGTAGATAACGCGAAGATCGTCGGTGCGCCCAATATTTTCCACCTGATACGACGGCAAGGCCCCATTCTTCTGCAACACCCCTACGAGTCCTTCGCCACGACTGGCCATCAAGATGACCCTGTACCGCACGGCGGAGAAGTCCCGAATCGTCGACTACCTCATGGAAGCCGCTCATAACGGCAAGCAGGTCATGGTGGCGGTAGAACTCAAGGCCCGCTTCGACGAGTCGGCCAATATCCGCTGGGCGAACCGAATGGAGGAAAACGGAATCCACGTGTCCTATGGCGTCGTCGGCTTGAAGACCCACAGCAAGGTGGTGTTCATTCTCCGGAATGACTACGACGGCCTGCGGCGATACGCTCATTTCGGAACGGGCAACTATCACTCGGGAACGGCACGCATCTACAGCGATCTGGGCATGCTCACCTCCGATCCGGCCCTGGGCGAGGATCTCACCGAGCTGTTCAATTTCCTGACCACGGGCTTCGTGCCGGATCGCGTCTACAAGAAACTTCTGCCCGCCCCCAAGCATCTCAAGAAGGGACTGCTCGAGCGAATTCAAAGGGAGATCGAGGGGCATTCACAGGAAAAGCCGGGACTCATCCAGTTCAAGATGAACGCTCTGGAGGACAAGGACATCACCCAGGCTCTGTACGAGGCCTCCATGGCAGGGGTCCGGGTAGACCTCATCGTGCGGGACACCTGCCGCCTCCGACCGGGAATACCGGGACTCTCGGACAACGTGTCCGTCATCAGCATCGTCGGACGCTTCCTCGAGCACGCCCGGATTTTCTATTTCCGGAATGGCGGTGACGAAGAATATTTGATCGGGTCGGCGGACTGCATGCGCAGAAACCTGGAATCCCGCGTCGAGACCGTAGTGCCGGTGGAGCTACCGGACCTTCGAAAACTGCTCCGCCAGATCATCGATCTTCAGCTGGACGATCGTCGGGCCGCCTGGGACATGCAATCGGACGGCAGCTATATCCAGCGTGATCCGGGCCGGCGCCGCGACAAACGAAGCTCCCAGGAGAAGCTTATTGCGCTGGCCGAGAAGCGACTGAAAGCTGCTACCCGTCTCGGCAAGAAGGTCAAGAAAGACCGACGGTCAGTATAGGCGTACCGTTCTCGCTGACGGACAGGGTGGTCGGGGCATTCTCCAAAGGAGATACGGGCAAATCGTCCGATAGCAGCGGCCTTCACTCCTCGTCTTCGCGGCTCATTTCCTCGAAGGCTCGGAGGATGTCCCTCAGCATGATGCGGCCGACGACCCGGTTCTCTTTCATCACCGGAAACGCGCGGTAATAGTAGTCCTTCATATTCAGCATCAGGGTCGCCACGTGCATGATGCTGTCGTCCATATCCACCGTTTGAAAATTCGTTCGCATGACCTCGCGAACGCGTCCGCCTCCGGACCCGTGGTAAGCGCCCTCTCTTGCGGCCCGCAGGCAATCGATCTCGGAGATAACGCCGACCAGATTACCCGTCCGGTCAACCACGGGACCGCTGGAGAGTGCGTGGCGGACCATAAGGTCAGTGGCTTCCAGCACGTCCATGTCGGGACTGAATGTCACGAACTTTCGCGACATGTAATCTCGCGCTGTGTAGCCCATGGGATCTCCCCCCTTCAAATTTTTTGTAGTGCTTATTCAGCCAGCCCCGTCGCTCAGACCGAGCCGGGCACGGCGTTTCTCACAGGGACGCCGACACAGACCGCCGCAATCAGAATCCGCTCCGGGAATCCTGTTTAGCCCCCCGCAACTCCCCTCGATCCGCCGGCCGTTCAGGACAAGACCCAGGGCCAGACCGCTTACCGCCGCCAGAAAGACAAGGAAACTGAGAACGAACGTCAGAATATCTTGATCCTCCCTCGACTAACCGCCGAAGTCGTCGAGCAGGATATTTTCCTTCTCGACCCCCAGATCATGAAGCATCTGGAGAACGGCCTTTGTCATCATCGGCGGCCCACACATGTAGTACTCGCAATCCTCCGGGGCCGGGTGGTTCTTGAGGTAATTTTCGTACAGGACCTCGTGGATGAATCCCGTATAGCCGTCCCATTCGTCCTCCGGAAGCGGATCCGAGAGCGCGACGTGCCATTTGAAATTGTCGTTCTCCGCCGCGAGCATGTCGAAGTCTTCGGTATAGAACATCTCGCGCTTGCTTCGTGCGCCGTACCAGAAAGTGATTTTTCGCTTGCTGTGGAGCCGTTTCAACTGATCGAAGATATGCGCCCGCATCGGCGCCATGCCGGCACCGCCCCCGATAAACACCATCTCCGCGTCGGTCTCCTTGGCGAAGAATTCGCCGAAAGGTCCGGATACCCAGACCTTGTCGTCCGGTTTCAGGCCAAAGATATAGCTCGACATGACGCCCGGCGGAACATCCGGCATCTGGGGCGGCGGCGTCGCGATTCGGACGTTGAGCATCACGATGTCTTTCTCTTCCGGGTAGTTGGCCATGGAGTATGCCCGTGTCACCAGCTCATCGCAGGTCGAGACGTAGCGGAAGAGATCGTACCGCTCCCAGTCATCGCGGAATCTCTCGGGGATATCGAAATCCGAATATTTGACCGTGTGCGGCGGGCAATCGATCTGGATATAGCCGCCAGCGCGGAAATTCAGGTCCTCGCCCTGGGGAAGATCCAGCACCAGCTCCTTGATGAATGTGGCCACGCTGGTGTTCGATCGCACGGTGCATTGCATGCGCTTTACACCGAAAACCTCCCTGGGCACCTCGATTTTCATGTCCTGCTTGACCACGACCTGGCAGGACAATCGATCACCGCGGGCGGCTTCGCGCTTCGTGATCAGCGAAGTCTCCGTTGGCAGGATGGCGCCCCCGCCCTCCAGTACCTTGACCCGGCACTGGCCACAGGTTCCGCCACCGCCGCAGGCCGACGCTACGAAGAGCTTGGCCTCCGCCAGTGCGCCCAGCAGCTTGCCACCGACTCTCGCGTTGATGGTTTTTTCGTCGTTGACGAGAATGTCCACGGTTCCGGTGGCCACCAGCCTCGAGCGCGCCGCCAGAATGACGAAAACCAGCGCCAGGACAATGCCGGTAAACATCACTACGCCAAGAATGACTGTCAGCATGGGTACCTGTCCTGTTCTGCTGCCTGTGCTATCCGTTTCAGAGCTGGATTCCCGAGAAAGCCATGAATGCCAGGGACATCAGCCCGACCGTGATAAAGGTGATTCCCAGTCCCTGCAGTCCGTCGGGCACGTCGCTGTACTTGAGTTTCTCGCGGATGCCGGCCAGCGCCACGATTGCCAGCGCGAACCCGATACCGCTGCCGATACCGAAAACCACGCTCTCCCCGAAATCGTAACGCCGCTCGACCATGAACAGGGATCCGCCGAGAATGGCGCAATTGACCGTGATCAGCGGCAGAAAGATGCCCAGCGCGTGATACAGGGCGGGAAAAAACTTGTCCAGCGCCATCTCCAGGATCTGCACCATGGCGGCGATGACCCCGATATAGGTGATGAGACCGAGAAAACTGAGATCCACTTCGGGTAACCCAGCCCAGGCCAGCGCACCCTCCTTGAGGACGATGCTGTAGATGAGATGGTTCACCGGGACGGTAATTGCCTGAACCACAACGACCGCCAGACCCAGCCCCAGGGCCGTCTCCACCTTCTTGGACACGGCAAGAAACGTGCACATGCCGAGGAAGAAAGACAAGGCCAGGTTTTCGATGAAGATCGAGCGAACGAACAGGCTGAGGTAGGCTTCCATTACAGCGCCTCCGTGCGGTGCACAACCTTGATCTGGTATTCGCGCTTCTCCACCTGAGCCGGCTTCCAGGCCCTGATGCCCCAGATAATCAGCCCGATCAGGAAAAACGCGCTCGGCGCCAGAAGCATCAACCCGTTGGGGTTGTACCAGCCGCCCTCGTTCACCAGCGGAAGAATCTCCCGACCGAACAGCTTGCCGGAGCCAAAGAGTTCCCTGAAGAAGGCGACGGCGAGCAGGATGGCACTGTAGCCAAGTCCGTGACCGACACCATCGAGGACGCTCGGCCAGGGTTTGTTGGATGACGCGAAAGCCTCAGCCCGGCCAAGGACGATACAGTTGGTGATGATCAACCCCACGAACACCGAGAGCTGCTTGCTGATCTCGTAGGCATAAGCCTTGAGCACCTCGTCGACGAGGATGACGAGCGAGGCGATGATCGTCATCTGGATGATGATGCGGATATTGGTCGGCATGTGGTCCCGGATCAGGCTCACCGACAGATTGGCGACGGCCAGAACAAAAATCACCGCCAGGCACATGACCACGGACGTAGAGAGCTGGGTGGTGACCGCCAGCGCCGAGCAGATGCCGAGCACCTGGAGGGTAATGGGGTTATTGTCGACGACCGGTTCCAGAAGAATCTTGCGGTTGCTGTCGCTCATGACACGTCTCCCTCATCCCGCAGCCAGGCCAGGAAAGGCCCGAAAGCCCGCGCTCCCATCCAGTACTGGATCGTGTAACTGACGCCGTTGGCGGTGAGCGTCGCGCCCGAGAGGCCGTCCACCTGATAGACGGACTCCGGGGAATCCGGATCCGGCGTGCCCTTGATCACCCGCAGGCGCTCTTCACCGGTTTCGTCGTAGACCTTCTTGCCCTCCCAGCGGGCCTGCCACCGCGGGTTGTTGATTTCCGCACCCAGTCCCGGCGTCTCCCCGTCCTCGTAATAGGTGATGCCCTTGACCGTACGGGCGTCTCCCTCCAGAGCAAGAAATCCATACATGGTGGACCACAGGCCGTAACCGTGAATGGGCAGTATGATGGTGTCGACATCGCCCTCTTTCCGGATAAAGTAGACCGGCACATACCGGGCCCGCCGCTTGATGCTGGCGATGTCTTCATCGGCCGGAACCGCGACGCTCATGGACGGATCGTTGGCGGCCTTGCGCTGATCGTAGGTCTCCGGGTCCACCGCGTCGGTGAATCGATGGGTTTCCAGATCCACGATACGTGTCTCGACCTGAGAAAAAAGCTCCTCGACGTCGGCCCCTTCCCGCATAAGATCGGCGATCTTGAGAATCTCGATCTTGCGTGCCAGCGCGGCGTTTCGCTCCTGTAGGGGCTTCAGCGTAACGGCGGTCGCGGAGACAACCACGGAACACACCAGGCAGAGGCCCACCGCCACGATCAGGGTCTTGGCGACACTGTCGTTGGGCAGCGACGCGAGCCAGCCTTTGCGGATGCTTTCCTCAGGCATTGCGTTTGATCCTTCTGCGCACGTTGGCCTGGACGACCAGGTAATCGATGATGGGTGCGAAGACATTTGCAAAGAGAATGGCAAGCATCATTCCCTCCGGATAAGCCGGATTGACGACCCGTACCAGGACGCACATCACGCCGATTAACGCCCCGTACCACAGCTTTCCTGCGGCGGTCATCGCGGCCGATACAGGGTCGGTGGCCATATAGACCATCCCGAACGCGAATCCCCCCAGCACCAGGTGCCAGTACCAGGTCATGGCGAACATCGGGTTGGTCTCGCTGCCAATTACGTTGAACAGCGAGGACAGGAAAAACATTCCAAGGAAGACACCGAGCATGATGCGCCAGGAGGCCACCCTCGTATAAATCAGGAAGACCGCCCCGATCAGGCACATCAGGGTGGATTCCGCACCGATCGTCCCCTGGATTGTTCCCAGAAACGCGTCCATCCAGGTCACGCCGCCGGCAACAATCTGCTGCGTGCCGCCCTCGGACGCCACGATCAGCGGCGTCGCCTCTGTGAATCCATCCACCGCCGTCCACACGGAATTCCCGGAGTTCTCCGCCGGATAGGCGAAAAACAGGAAAGCCCGCCCCACCAAAGCGGGGTTGAGGAAGTTCTTTCCCGTGCCCCCGAAGACTTCCTTGCCGATCACGACCGCGAAGCTGATGCCAAGCGCCACCTGCCAAAGCGGGATAGTCGGCGGCAGTACCAGCGCGTAAAGCAGGGAGGTGACGAAAAAGCCCTCGTTCACCTCGTGATTGCGGACGATGGCAAACAGCACCTCCCAGAAACCGCCGGCGGCCATGGTCACCACGTAAACGGGCAGGAAATACAGGAACCCGTGCCAGAAGCAGGCACCGATGCTGGTCGGATCGTAGCCGATGCCCAGGCCTTCCAGGACCTGTCCTCGCCAGCCTTCGATACCGCTCAAGCCCATGTCGGCCAGGGCTGTGTTGGCCTGGAGGCCGATGTTGTACATGCCGACCACGGCGACGGGCAGCGCAGCCAGAAACACGTAAATCATGATGCGCTTCAGATCGATACCGTCGCGGATATGGGGTGCCCCCCGCGTAACGTCCGAAGGGGAGTAGAAGATGGTGTCCACCATCTCGTAGATGGCTTCGAAACGATGCAGCCGGCCACCTTTCGAGAAGATCGGCTCGATGCTGTCCAGGAACCTCCTGAGGCGCGACATCAGCCCTCCTTCTCGATCTGTTCGAGGTTATCCCGAAGTATCGGGCCGTAGTCATATTTGCCGGGGCATACGTAGGTGCACAGAGCCAGGTCTTCCTCGTCCAGTTCCAGACAGCCCAGCTTCTGCGCCATGTCCGTATCCCTCACGAGGATCGATTTCAGGAGCGGGGTTGCCAGTATGTCCAGCGGCATGACCCTCTCGTAGGACCCGATCGGCACCATGGCCCGGGGACTGCCGTTCTGGGAGGTGTTGATATCAAATTCCTTCGGCCGGATGAGGCCTGACAGAAAAGCCTTGGTGGCGGAAAACTTTCTGCGCCCTGGTCGTATCCAGCCGAGAAATTCCCTCTCCGTAGGCTCGTAGAGGGCGGAGATCTGGTTGTGATAACGACCAAGATAGGCCGCCCAGCCCGCCGCGCGAAACCCGGAGAGGATGGACCCCGACAGCACCCGGATCTTGCCCGGACGGAGCTGCCCGTCAATGATCGGCGCGACGGAAGCACCCATGCGGGTCCGCACGAGATGCGGATCGAGAACCGGCGGTCCGCCAACCGCAACGATCCGATCTGTGTGGAGCCTGCCGGTAGTGAAGAGACGCCCTATGGCAATAACGTCCTGAAGGCCGATATGCCATACGGTGCGCCCGGAGTGCACAGGATGCAGGAAGTGAATATGGGTGCCGGCGAGCCCGGCGGGATGAGGTCCCTCGAATTCTTCCACCTGCAGGCGCTGGATATCCGCCTCGGGGATATCGGCACCCGGCGCCTTGCAGAGATAGAGGGGACCCTCGGTCAGTTCCGCGATCACCATGAGCCCATGGCAAAAATCTTGGGGCGCCTGTGCCACGATGGTCTGTGGATCGGCGGCCAGGGGATTGGTGTCGATAGCGGTGACAAAAATCGCTGCCGGATCGCTGTCCGGTGCAGGAACTTTGCTATATGGGCGAGTCCGAAATGCCGTCCACAGGCCGGCAGCCAGCAGGTTACTGACCACGTCGCCCCGGCTGAGAGAATAGAGTCTGTCCGCTGGCCAGTGGCGGAAGGTTTCCTCTTCCTCCTCGGGATCCAGGTCGATGATCACCGCCTGTAATACCCGCCTGGCCCCGCGACGAATCTCGCGAACCGTACCTCCGCCCGGAGATACGATGGAAACCTGGGGATTTTTCTTGTCTGTGAAAAGCGGCTGTCCGAGTTTCACCCGGTCGCCTTCCTCCACGAGCATTGTGGGTTTGAGACCAACGTAGTCTCTTCCCAGAACGGCGACGCGAGAAATGGGAGGACCGTCTTCGATACGCTGCGCCGGTTTCCCAGGGACCGGGAGGTCCAGCCCCCTCTTGATCTTGATTCTCATCGCTCTCGTTGCCCTCGAGATTCGCCCGAGATTTCGGATCCCCTCGACTGGCCGATCTGGTGTCGCCCTTTTTCCCGGGTCCGCCCGCTCAGGTCTCCGTTATGTATCGGAGTTTGCGAATGATTCTAACGGAGCGTTATGAAAAATGCTTCTCCGATGCGGGGCACTGATCGACTTGATTCGTTTTGATGAATCCTCCTCCGATATTTTCGGCGCATCTTGTGGCTGCCAACTTGACCTCGGTCAAAAACTGGCGCGTATTGACGTGATATATGAAAGATCTGCCGATAATAATGACAATAAATGGGAGTGACGAAACCCGCTGTCCTAGCGGGTTTCGTTTGTCCGCACACCCTGTCTCCATTCGCACTGCCGGGCTCGGTGCTACCATCCGGAACAACCCATCGAGTCACGAGGGAAGTACGATGACCGTGGAAGTCACCAGATCCGGTCCGGTCACGACCGTCACCATCAATCGCCCGGAAAATCGTAATGCGGTCGATCCATGCACGGCCAAGGCCCTGCACCGGGCGATCCTCGATTTCGAGCAGGACCGGAATGCCCGGGTAGCCGTCCTGACGGGCGCCGGCGACGCATTTTCCTCGGGATTCGATCTCAAGGTGCTGGCATCCGGCGCCCGGGACTGGCTGGAAGATCTGCATTTTGGCGGACGAGGTGGAGCCCCTTTGGGTCCGATGGGTCCTACCCGCCTGCAGCTTTCAAAACCGGTCATCGCCGCCGTCAATGGCGCGGCAGTCGCCGGCGGCATGGAACTGGCGCTCTGGTGCGATTTCCGGGTCATGGAGGAACAGGCTTTCATGGGGGTCTACTGCCGGCGCTGGGGCGTTCCCCTGGTGGACGGCGGCACCGTACGCCTGCCCCGGCTGGTGGGTCCGGGTCGCGCTATGGAGCTGATCCTGACCGGCCGGCGCGTGGACGCCTCTGAATGCCTGAGAATCGGACTGTGTGAGTACGTGGTGCCGGATGGCGAATCCCGATCCTTCGCCGAACGCCTGGCCGCGGAGGTCTCTCGTTTCCCGAATACCTGCATGCTGGCCGACCGTCGCTCTGCCCTGGCCCAGGCAGGGGTCCCGGTGGAGGATGCCATGCGGATGGAGTACAGGTACGGCATCGCGGCCCTCAGCGCCGAAGGCATCCCCGGCGCGGGCCGGTTTGCCAGCGGCCTGGGGCGTCACGGGGATTTCGACGAAATCTGACCGCTTTGGCCCCGAGAGCCGAGGCAAAAGTCTTTTAGTGCGGACGGCGGATGCCGAAATCAGATCA
>Ga0111153_1147_pt1 | contig 13229 bp, 15 predicted proteins | sample DeeMarSeWOR28_12_FD_80255 | JGI IMG/M metagenome (GOLD analysis project Ga0111153, IMG submission 80255) | Gammaproteobacteria bacterium SG8_31 | reverse complement strand
CAACGCGGGGATTCAGGGAAGCTAAAGCCCGCGAACTGGCTGGCTGGATCTGCGACATACTGGATGATATCGACAACCAGGCCCTTCAGGCTCAACTGCGCGAGAAAGTGCTGGAGATAGGCAAAAGATTTCCGGTTTACGAGAGGGAGTAACGAGTCGCCGGTCGCGCGGAAGCCGTGCCCGGGTGTTGGAAGCGGGTTTTCTGCTGACGGGTTGCCGGCCACCTGAATTATGCACTGTCCTTTCTGCGACGCTGAAGAGACGAAAGTGATAGATTCGCGGCTTGCCAGCGAAGGCGTGCAGGTGCGTCGCCGCCGCGAGTGCCTGACGTGTGGCGAGCGCTTTACCACTTACGAGACCGCGGAACTGGTGATGCCACGCATTATCAAGCAGGATGGCACACGGGAGCCGTTTAATGAGGACAAGCTCCGAGGCGGCATTTTGCGCGCGCTCGAGAAACGGCCTGTGACGGCGGATCAGATCGAAATAGCGATCGGCCGCATCCAGCATCATTTGCGTGCCAGCGGTGAGCGGGAGGTTTCATCGGGGCAACTGGGCGAGGAGGTCATGGCGGAGTTGCGCGAGCTCGATCAGGTAGCCTATGTGCGGTTTGCGTCCGTCTATCGCAGCTTCGAGGACGTCAATGCCTTTCGTGAGGAAATCGATCGTCTGGAACGCCAGCCATCGGATGCAGAAAGGCGGGACCAGATTCCCCTGTTGCCCGATGAGGAAATTGGCAAGTAGCGGCTGAGCCAGAGCCACGGGTCGGTAACGGCCACCCGTCCCGCCGTCTGGAACCCGCCGTGTGCGACTTTTTCTGTGATTGCGATGAATACCATTGATGACCGCCGCTTTATGGCGCGCGCAATTCAGCTGGCGCGCAAGGGCCTGTACACTACGGATCCCAATCCCCGCGTCGGCTGTGTCGTCGTGGGTAAGGGCGAGATCGTCGGCGAGGGATGGCATGAAAGGGCGGGCGGGCCGCATGCGGAGATCAATGCCCTGCGGATGGCGGGCGAAAGCGCGCGCGGTGCCACGGCTTACATCACGCTCGAACCCTGCTGCCATCAGGGCCGGACCCCGCCGTGCAGCCATGCCCTGATTCAGGCCGGTGTTGTGCGGGTGGTGGCCGCGATGACAGATCCCAACCCGCAGGTGGCCGGTGAGGGGCTGAAGCAGCTGGCGGCAGCGGGCATCGCGACGCAGGCAGGGCTATTGGAAGGCGAGGCCGAGGCTTTGAATCCCGGCTTTCTGATGCGCATGCGGTCACAGCGACCCTACGTGCGCTGCAAGCTGGCGATGAGCGTCGATGGGCGCACGGCCATGGCGTCTGGCGAAAGCCGCTGGATCACCGGGGATGCCGCGCGGCACGATGTGCACCGGTTGAGAGCGCGGAGCTCGGCCATCATGACCGCGATCGGCACCGTTCTGGCAGATGACCCCGCGCTGACGGCCAGACTTGAGAACGACGATCAGCCGGTCACGCGCCAGCCCCTGCGTGTGATTCTCGATCGGCAACTGCGCATGCCACCGGAGGCAAAAATGCTCCGTCTGCCCGGAAATACCCTGGTGTTTACGGCCAATGGGGATGTCGTTCGCAGGCGGGCACTGGAAACCGCAGGTGCGGAAATCGAGACCGTAGCGCGCAGCGAACTCGGGGTCGACCTCGGCGCCGTGCTTGCGAGACTCGCCGACAGAGAGATGAACGAGATTATGGTCGAGGCTGGTCCGCGCCTGGCAGGTTCGCTGCTGGCGGCCGGATTTATCGACGAGCTGGTGGTCTATATGGCACCACACCTGATGGGCAATATGGCACGCGGGCTGTTCGAACTGCCGTGGCTGGCAAGGATGAACGATCGCGTCAGCTTAGACATTCATGACATCCGGGCGGTCGGGCGAGACTGGAGGATCACCGCAACCGTGACGAGCGGGGCCAGGTAGTGGGGCGCGCGCGAGGTCGCCGCTTGAATGGTCGTAAGACGGGAGCTCAGATTCGGGATGGTCTCAGTGTTGACGTCTGATGCGCGGGGTTCATCAGGATGCTGTCGGTCTCAATGCCGGGTTATGCTCTGGCCGGCGATTCGAAGAGGGTTCTGAGCAGGCAACGTTCTCTGGGTTGCATGGCTATGTTCGGGTTGTTGAGCTTATGTTCACAGGCATCATAGAAGCTGTAGGCCGCATTGCCGCCCTTGAACCGAAGGGCGCGGATTTGCGTGTGCGGATTGAATGCGGCGCGCTCGATCTGGCGGATCTGCAAGCCGGTGACAGCGTGGCTGTCAGTGGCGTCTGCCTGACCGCAATCGAGTTGACCGGTGACGGGTTCTGGGCCGATGTGTCTGCAGAGACCCTGGCCAGGACGATCTTTGGTGATCTGCAAGCGGGCAGCCCCGTGAATCTCGAAAAGGCCTTGACACCCACGACGCGGCTCGGCGGGCACCTGGTCAGCGGGCATGTCGACGGGGTGGGTACACTCGTCGAACGCCGGCTGGAGGGTCGCTCGGAGCGGATGCGTATACAGGTTCCGCCACACCTCGCGCGGTATATTGCAGAAAAAGGATCGATTTGCGTTGACGGTGTCAGCTTGACGGTAAATGCGGTGGACGGAGCGGTCTTCGATATCAATATCGTTCCGCACACATTGCGGGCAACGACCCTGGGCGAGTTTCGACAGGGGCGTCGTGTAAATCTGGAAGTTGATATCATTGCCCGCTACCTGGAGCGGCTGCTCATGGGTGACAAGGCTGCCGAGTCGGGTGGCGGGATCACGGAAGCATTCCTGCAACAGCATGGATTTGCCGGAGGTGGCTAGTATCACCTTGAAGGAGTAATGGTAATCCTTCAAGGTGATACTGGTGGATGCTGACAAATCGAGCTGAGTGCGGGTATTTTTATTCATAGCCACGGAATCCACGGAAAAACACAGAAAAAGTTCTAACGGGTGCTGGTTCTTTCCGTGGACTCCGTGGCCATACTATCCGTCATCAGCAGATTGAAAAAGCACTCGTTGCGGTTAACCGGAAACCGGTAATGCCCATGGAATTGAACAGCACTGAAGAGATCATCGAGGACCTGCGTGAGGGCAGGATGGTCATTCTCATGGATGATGAGGATCGCGAGAACGAAGGCGATCTCGTCATGTCCGCGGCCTGCGTGCGTCCCGAAGACATCAACTTCATGGCGCGCTACGGGCGTGGACTGATTTGCCTGACACTCACGCGCGAGCGCTGCCGTCAGCTCGACCTGCCGCTGATGGTTTCATCGAACACAGCGAGTCTGTCCACCAACTTCACCGTGTCGATCGAGGCAGCGGAGGGCGTGACGACGGGCATATCCGCGGCCGATCGGGCGACGACTATCCAGGCGGCGGTTGCGCCAGACGCGGACCCGTCGGATCTGGTCCAGCCCGGGCATATCTTCCCGCTGATGGCTCAGCCCGGTGGTGTCATGACACGGGCGGGACATACCGAGGCGGGCTGTGACCTCGCGCGGCTGGCCGGATATGAACCTGCAGCAGTTATCGTGGAGATTCTCAACGAGGACGGCACCATGGCGCGCCGCCCCGATCTCGAGCAGTTTGCCGTGCAACACAAGCTGAAGATCGGAACGATCGCGGATCTCATTCATTACCGTATCGAAAATGAGAAAACCATCGCGCGGGTCGCCGACTGCGAGCTTCCCACTGAATACGGAACTTTCAGGCTGGTCGCCTTTGAGGACAGCATCGACAGGAACGTGCATCTTGCGCTCGTTCACGGCGAGCCGGATTTTGGCGAGCCGGTTCTGGTGCGTGTGCATGTGCAGGGAATGCTGTGTGACCTGCTCGGGGCAACAACCGATGATTGTGGTTGGCCGTTGCGGCGAGCCCTTCGGCGGGTCGCCCGCGAAGGGGAGGGCATCGTCATCGTGCTGGGAAAACCCGAAGAGCCTGATTCACTGGTGCGCCGTATCCGCAACTATGCCGAGCATGGCGCCCATTGGGAAAGCCAGCGTTCCGCGCAGCGCGAGGAACTGCGTACCTATGGCGTCGGCGCGCAGATCCTCGGGGAACTGGGCGTTCACCGCATGCGCGTGCTGAGCGCCCCGAAAATCATGCACGCGCTCGACGGATTCGGACTGGAAGTCGTGGAATACGTGCCCTGTGATTAGCTGGTGGCAGCGGCGGGCATGCTGTACAGTGATGACGAGGAACAGATGACATGACCAAGATGACTGAATATGAAGGCAAGCTCCAGGTCCGTGATGCGCGTTTCGCGTTGCTGGTTTCACGTTTTAACGGTTTTGTCGTCGAGAGCCTGCTCAAGGGTGCGGTGGATGCACTCAAGCGCCACGGGGCAGAAGAGCGCGATCTGCACGTGGTCCGGGTGCCGGGTGCCTTTGAGATGCCGCTGGTTGCGCAACACCTTGCGGCCAGCAAGAAGTATGACGCCATCATTGCGCTGGGTGCAGTTATTCGCGGTGGCACACCGCATTTCGAGTATGTCGCGGGCGAATGCACCAAAGGTCTCGCAAGCGTAGCGATGGAATATGATATCCCCGTCGCCTTCGGTGTGCTGACGGTCGACACGATCGAGCAGGCCATTGAGCGCGCCGGCACCAAGGCGGGAAACAAGGGTGTTGAGGCGGCCCTCTCGGCCATTGAGATGGTCGACCTGCTGCGTAATCTCGAGGTCTGAAGGTCTTGAATACCGTGGTGAGCCAGGAACGGGTGATACATGCCGAGCGCACCAGGGCACGCCGATGCGCGCTGCAGGCGGTTTATCAATGGCAGATGACGGCCATGGATACCGGGGATATTGCCGCCCAGTTTGCCGACTCGAGCGAGTATCGGGGCGTTGATTCCGACTACTTCCAGGAACTCTTGCAGGGTGTCGTACAGAACGTCAGTCAACTCGATGCCGAGCTGGCCCCGGCACTGGATCGCAAGATCGAACTGGTTGATCCCATTGAGCGCGCTGTGCTGCGGATCGCCACCTACGAGCTCCTGTTTCGAGCGGATGTTCCCTGCCGGGTGATTCTCAATGAGGCAGTTTCGCTCACCCGGAAGTTTGGCGCTGAGCAGGGCTACACCTTCGTCAACGGGGTACTCGATCGACTCGCGCACCGGCTGCGTTCGGCAGAGTGCTCCCGCGGCGGGCACTGAAACCGCACCGGCCTTTTCGCCAGGGCGGCGGCCCATGTCACTTTCCGAATTCTCAATCATCGAGCGCTACTTTACCCGCCGGGCGAGCACTCGCCATGATGTGGTGCTGGGTATCGGTGACGACGCGGCGGTCCTCGACATTCCTCAAGGGATGCAGCTGGTCGCTGCGACAGACACCTTCGTTGCCGATGTCCATTTCCCGGCCGGCACCGCGCCGGCCGCCATCGGGCACAAGTCGCTCGCCGTCAACCTGAGTGATCTTGCCGCCATGGGTGCGCAACCGGCCTGGGCAACCCTGGTGCTGAGCCTGCCCGAGGCCGACGCCAACTGGCTGGAGGCTTTTTCGCGGGGTTTTTTCCAGCTGTGTGAACGCTACGGGGTGCAGTTGGTGGGCGGCGACACCACGCGCGGACCACTCGCGGTAACCGTACAGGCGATGGGGCTGATCCCGCCCGGTCAGATGCTGCAGCGCCGCGCCGCAAAAGTTGCGGACCGTATTTTTGTCACGGGAACGCTTGGCGATGCCAGTCTGGGCCTGCGCCTTCTGCAAGCCTCTCACGCGCTGGATTCGCCCGAGGCGAGGGAACTGGTGCGGCGTCTGGAGTATCCGGAACCGCGAATTGCGTATGGCATTGCCCTGCGTGGCATAGCCAGTGCTGCGATCGACATCTCCGACGGCTTGATGGCCGATCTGGGTCATATACTCGAACAGAGTGGTGTTGGTGCCGAACTGCGCGTGGATCAGGTTCCGACATCGCCGGCTTATCAGCGCCTGTGTGAGCAATTGGATATCGGCCCGGGCACGCCCGAGGCTCTGCAAGGTGCACTGGCCGGTGGCGATGACTACGAGCTTTGTTTTACGGTCCCGCCTTACCGCATCGAACAGTTCGAAGCACTGGCGGAGGTGTTCGAGATGTGCACGCAGATCGGTGTCATCCAGGAAACACCCGGCCTGCGTTGTGTGTACAGTGATGGCCGTGATTTTCGCGCAGGGGCGCCTGGATATCAGCATTTCGGTTAGTTCGTATGCCCTGGCGCACCCGCTGGAGCGGCCCGCGGGCCGCGACTATTGCACATGACAGCATTCCGCGACCGGATCGCCGGTGAGAGGATAGCCACGGAATCCACTCAGTCAAACGGAAACAACGAACAAGTATGAATTGCTTTCCGTGGCTACGAATAAAAATACTGGTACTCAGCCTGAATGTCAGCATCGGTAATATCAAGTTGAAGAGTACGAGCGAGTATGACAGCAAGGCTGTCAATCGAGCGGCCAGCTCAACTGGCAAACCCCTGGCCCGTGCGATTGCAGTCATACATGCAATCCGGTTTTGAGGCATGATGACTAGAGGGAATTCCCCCACCTTCGCAAATCTGCTGCGCCGGCCCGTTCACTTGCTGGCATTCGGTTTTGGAGCTGGACTCTCGCCCACGGCGCCGGGTACGGCCGGTACTCTGCTTGCAGTCCCCCTGGTATTTCTATTGCGAGATCTGGGTGCCGTCGAGTATCTCTTGCTCGCAGCCGGATTGTTCGTGGCTGGCGTGTGGTTGTGCGGGCGGACGGCGCGGGATCTGCAGGTTCACGATCATCCCGGCATCGTCTGGGACGAGATCGTGGGATACCTGGTGACCATGGCCTGGGCACCCAAACAGTGGAACTGGATCATTGGCGGATTTCTCCTCTTTCGCCTCTTTGACATTTTCAAACCCTGGCCGATAAGAACCGTTGACCGCCGCCTGCGAGGCGGCGTAGGCATTATGCTTGATGATCTTTTGGCGGGTCTGGCGGCGGGACTGGTACTGGCCGGTATCGAAGGCCTGTATTCCGGTGGTCTTGGCAGGGACTTTTAGGTTGCGGAGGCGGTCATGGCAGTACGGCGGGGAATCCTTGCATTGGCGCTGTTGCACAGCCTGACGTGCCGCGTATATGCCGCTGATGTCGAGGTGCTTGCCCTGTTCGGGGAACGGGCGATGCTCCGGATTGACGGTGAGAAGCACCTGCTGAGGAAGGGCCAATCCACCCCGGGCGGGATCAGATTGCTGGATGTCAGTACCGAGGGCGCGAGCATCGAGATTGACGGTGACGACAGGTACTATCCTCTGGGCGTGCGGGTCCGGGCGCATCACCGTGCGCCGGACACCGAGGAGGTGCAGATCTGGCGCGATCCTTCCGGTATGTTTCGCACGGTTGGGAGCATCAACGGCCTGCCGGTCAAATTTCTGGTCGATACGGGTGCGAGTTCAGTTGCCATGAATTCCGCGCAAGCCAGGCGGCTCGGTATCGATTTTCGGGTTATCGGGGAACCCGCTGCCGTGATGACAGCCTCGCGACTGGAGCGCGTCTACCGGGTCAGGCTCGATACCGTGAAGGTCGGCGCGATCACGTTGCGGAATGTCGAGGCAGTTGTCCTGGACGGAGCACAGCCTGACAGTCCGCTCTTAGGTATGTCGTTCCTCGGCAGGCTGCAGATGGCCAATGAAGGTCGACGCCTGACGCTGAGCCGAATCAGATAAGCGGCTCGCGTTTCGCCACGGTCGCCTGCTGCTCGTCTGCTTCCTTGTCCTTCACGATCATGGCGTAGGCCGAGTGATTGTGGATGGATTCGAAGTTTTCCGATTCAACCGTGTAGGCGCCGATCCGGTCGTCATCATTCAACCGGGCAGCGACATCACGCACCATATCCTCAACGAACTTCGGGTTGTCGTAGGCGCGTTCCGTGACCAGTTTTTCATCGGGACGTTTCAGAAGCCCGTAGAGCTCACAGGATGCTTCCTTTTCCACCAGCTCGATCAGTTCTTCGATCCAGATAAAGTCCCGCGTCCGGACCTCGACGGTGACGTGCGAACGCTGATTATGCGCGCCACGATCCGAGATCTCTTTGGAACAGGGACAGAGGCTAGTGACCGGAACCACGACCTTCAGCCACATCTGCGGGTTACGGTCGCGGATTTCCCCGGTAAACGTGACCTCGTAGTCCAGCAGGCTCTGCACACCGGATACCGGCGCTGACTTGTTGACAAAATAGTGGAAGGTCATTTCGATATGACCGGCTTGTGCTTCCAGCACCTCAGTGAGTTCGTGCAGCATGTCCTTGAAGGAATCCACCGTAATCTCCTTCTCGTGACGATTGAGAATCTCCACGAAGCGGGACATGTGCGTGCCCTTGAAGTTGTGCGGCAGATTCACGTACATGTTGAAGTTGGCAATCGTGTGTTGCTCGCCATCGGACCGGTCCCGCACGCGTATAGGGTGGCGGATGTCCTTGATGCCGACTTTGTCGATGGCGATCCGCCGTGTGTCTGCGCTGCCTTGTACGTCGGCAATTCCTCGCTGCAGAGAAGTGATGGGATCGGGTCGGTTCATCGTCTAATGTTCCTCTGTGTAACGCACACAGGCTCGGTCTGTTTCCCACAGGGTGACCGATTTGACCTTGAGTTTCGGCCTGTCCAATGTCTGCCTGAGTTCGCAATAGAAATAGGCGGCAATATTCTCTGCCGTCGGGTTAACCTCCTGGAACGGTTCCAGGTCGTTGAGGTAACGGTGATCCAGCCGATCGCCAATTTCCCGGGCTGCGTTTCGAATCAGCTTGAAGTCGATGCCCATGCCCAGTTCGTCGAGTTCCGTCGCCTCGATTTCAACCTCGACTTTCCAATTATGGCCGTGCATGCGTGCACAGGCCCCCGGATAGCCACGCAGAGTGTGTGCGGACGCAAACTCGGTAAGGACCTTGAGTATATAGGTTCCCGCCACCGAAATAATCCTGACTAAAACGCTAGGATATTAAGCGATTGCGGGTGTCTTCGCAACCGGGGAGGCAATCCAGCTACTGACGCGTGCGGCGATACCGTCGGAATCGAGCCCACAATCCCGTAGCAATTCCTCATGAATTCCGTGGCTTAAGAAAGTGTTCGGAAGACCCAGCATGAGCAGCCTGACAGTCTCTCCAAGTTCTGCCAGCTGCTCGCTGACGGCGCTGCCGGCGCCACCGGCGAGAACATTCTCCTCAACGGTTATCAGCCACCGGTGTGTTGAGGCGAGTTCTGCAAGCAATGCCACGTCCAGGGGTTTGACGAACCGCATATTGGCCACCGTCGCGCCGAGCAGCTGGCCCGCGGCGAGCGCGGGGGTCACCATGCTGCCGAAGGCGAGCAGGGCAATGTCTTTGCCTCGCTGGCGAATCTCGCCTTTACCGATCGGCAGGGTCTGCATGTGCTTTTCGACGCGCACACCCGGGCCTGCGCCACGCGGATAGCGTACCGCTGCCGGGCCGGGGTGCCGGTGGGCGGTGGAAAGCATCAGGCGACACTCGTTTTCATCCGCTGGCGCCATTACCACCAGGTTGGGCACACAGCGCAGATAAGAGAGATCAAAACTGCCGGCGTGTGTGGGACCGTCCGGTCCAACGAGGCCGGCACGATCGATGGCCAGTGTGACAGGCAAATTCTGCAGGGCGATATCATGGATCAGCTGATCATAGGCACGCTGTAGAAAGGTTGAGTAGATGGCTACCACCGGGTGCATGCCATCGCAGGCAAGGCCGGCGGCAAAGGTCAGACTGTGCTGCTCGGCGATACCGACGTCGAAATAGCGCTCAGGGTACTGTTTGGCAAACCGCGTAAGTCCAGAGCCGGTCTCCATCGCGGGCGTGATGGCAACCAGATCGGGATCGGCATCAGCCATGTCGCAGATCCAGTCACTGAAAACCCGCGTGTAGCTGATTCCAGGCGGGGAAGCCGACTGGACCGGGCTTCCGCTTTGCGGATCGAAACGGCCGATGCCGTGGAAGGTCGCTGGGTCCGTCTCGGCCGGTTTGTAACCCTTGCCCTTGCGGGTAACAACGTGTAACAGCTGTGGGCCGTCGAGTGTGCGCACATTTTTCAGCGTCCTGACCAGGTTCGACACATCATGACCGTCGATGGGACCGATGTAATGGAAGCCGAGTTCCTCGAACAGCGTGCCGGGAACGAGCATGCCCTTGACATGTTCTTCGGCGCGGCGCGCAAGTTCATGCACCGGCGGGATGCTGCTCAGGACTTTCTTGCCGCTTTCCCGCATCGACAGGTAGGTTCGCCCGGACAGCACGCGCGCGAGGTAGTTGGACAGTCCGCCGACGTTTGCTGAAATTGACATTTCGTTGTCATTCAGAACGACGAGCAGATTCGCATCCAGATCGCCGGCGTGGTTCAGCGCCTCGAAGGCCATGCCGGCGCTCATTGCGCCATCTCCGATAACGGCGACGGCATGCCGCCGATCATGGTGCAGTCTTGCCGCGATAGCCATGCCGAGTGCAGCGCTGACCGAGGTGCTGGAGTGGCCTACCCCGAAGGCGTCATAGGGGCTTTCATCGCGTTTCGGAAATCCCGAAGGTCCGTCCTTCTGGCGCAGTTTTGCCATGGCCTGCCGACGTCCCGTCAGGATCTTATGCGCGTAGGATTGATGGCCGACATCCCAGACAATGCGGTCATCAGGCGTAGCAAAGACATAGTGCAGCGCGATTGCGAGTTCAACGGTCCCGAGGCTCGCGGCAAGATGCCCCCCCGTGCGACTGACCGATTCAATCAGGAAGGCCCTGAGTTCACACGCAAGACGGCTCAACTGCGACTCATCAAGTGCTCGCAGATCGTCGGGATATCTGACTTGATCGAGGAGGGGATAGGGCACGAGGCCTCACTGAACCATGGTCGCGGGGATCCCTAATTATCCGGTCTTGAACGGGGACTTTCAAGGAGCCTGAGAGGTCAGTGATCGCGGCTTACTATTCGATGAGCCAGCCCGCGTAAGTGGTCCGCTGAGGGGCCAAACTCGGCAAGAGTCTCTATTGCCTCTTCACGGAGCTCTGTGGCGCGCTGTTTCGCGCCGTCAAGACCGAGCAGGCCCGGGTAGGTCGGTTTTTGCAGTGCCTTGTCCACGCCGGTGAGCTTGCCCAGGCGGCTGGTCTTGCCTTCAATATCCAGAATATCGTCGCGAATCTGGAAGGCGAGACCCATACACTTGGCATAATGGTCCAGGTGATCCAGTCTCGATTGTTCCAGATCCGGCTGGCAGAGCGCGCCGAGCATGACGCTGGCCCGAATGAGTGCGCCGGTCTTGTGGATATGCATGTCTTCGAGTTCGCCGAGATTCAATTCCTGACCTACCGCCGCCAGATCGATAGCCTGACCCCCGGCCATGCCCCGTGAGCCGGCGGCGAGTGCCAGCACGTCGACCAGGCGCGTGCGCGTCTCGGCGTTGATCGCCTGGTCGGATTCCCGGGCAAGGATGCGAAATGCCAGACTTTGCAGGGCATCACCGACGAGAATCGCGATGGCTTCACCGTAGGCCTTGTGACAGCTGGGCTTGTTTCGCCGCAGATCGTCGTTATCCATGGCGGGGAGATCGTCATGCACCAGCGAATAGGCGTGGATGAGTTCAACGGCGCAGGCCGGGGCATCGATGACGTTTTGTCGGACGCCAACCGCGGCACCGCTCGCATAGGCGAGCGTGGGCCGGATGCGTTTTCCACCACCAAGGACGGCATAGCGCATGGCCGCGTGCAGTTGTGCCGGATGTACGTCGGCCGGTGGCAGCCAGTGCTCCAGGGCCGCTTCGGTCCGCCGCTGGCAGCTCTCGATAAAGGCGTGTATGTCGGTGTCAGGAATCGTCGTCATGGAAAGGAACCGCGTCGGCGTCATCGCTCTGCTCGAGCAACTGCTGCACCTTCTGTTCGGCTGCTCCGAGTGCCTGTTGGCAGGTGCGCGTAAGCTGGATCCCGCGCTCAAAGGCCTGCAGGGACTCTTCCAGACCCAGGTCCCCCTGTTCCATTTTTTCTACCAGCTTTTCAAGTTCCTGGAGCGATTTTTCGAAATCAGGTCCGGCACCACGTTTCTTGACCACAGCGAATACTCCCCGACTACCCTGAATGTGAGGGGGCGCCTAACGTACCGCGGCGTCGGCTGACGGTCAACGCAGACCGCCGGAGATGGGGGATCAGTTGACAGGGCGGATCAGAGTAGGCTAAAGTCTTCAGCACGATTTAGACTAAGTCTAAATCCATGGTCGGCGGGAATGCTCCCGCATGGTGTAATTCAAAGGAGGAAACTGATCATGGCGTTGAAAGGCAGCAAGACGGAAGAGAACCTGAAGGCCGCATTTTCTGGCGAGTCCCAGGCCAATCGTCGCTACCTGTATTTTGCGGCAAAGGCCGACGTGGAAGGCTATAACGACGTGGCTGCTGTATTCCGTTCGACCGCCGAAGGGGAAACCGGTCACGCGCATGGGCATCTCGAATATCTCGAGCAGGTAGGTGATCCTGCGACCGGTCTGCCCATTGGCGGGACGTCGGATAATCTCAAGGCGGCAATCGCCGGCGAGACTCACGAGTACACCGACATGTACCCGGGGATGGCGAAGTCGGCGCGCGATGAAGGCTTCGACGAGATCGCCGACTGGTTCGAAACGCTGGCAAAGGCCGAGCGTTCTCACGCCAACCGTTTTCAGAAGGCTCTGGACGCGCTCGATAGCTAAGCACCCGCGTAAGCGGGTGCTGTGAGGCAAGGGGGCCGTGCATGCGGCCCCCGGCGGCGACGTATGCCCGCTCTGCGCATGTGGAGTCTGGCAGCTTAACGATTCGGAAAGGAGAAACGCCGATATGGCCAAGCCGACTGAAGGGCGTCGCGAAGGCAGTCTCGAGGCACCCAAACGGAATCCTCTCGAATGGCGTGAGTCGGCATTCTATGACGAGACGAACCTGTTCAGGGAACTCGAGCGGGTTTTTGATATCTGCCATGGCTGCCGGCGCTGTTTCAGCCTGTGCAACGCGTTTCCGACACTGTTCAATGCGATCGACGCGTCCGAGACCCTGGAGCTGGATGGCGTGTCACGGGAGGTCTACTGGGAGGTTGTCGACCACTGTTATCTGTGTGACATGTGCTTCATGACCAAGTGTCCCTACGTCCCACCCCACGAATGGAATGTCGATTTCCCGCACCTCATGCTGCGTGCCAAGGCGGTCAAGTTCAAACAGGGCGGGACCCGGACGCGGGACAAGATTCTTTCATCAACGGATATGGTTGGTAAGCTCGCGGGCATTCCGGTGGTGACGCAGGCCGT
>Ga0111153_1097_pt1 | contig 13961 bp, 10 predicted proteins | sample DeeMarSeWOR28_12_FD_80255 | JGI IMG/M metagenome (GOLD analysis project Ga0111153, IMG submission 80255) | Gammaproteobacteria bacterium SG8_31 | reverse complement strand
GCACGATCTGCCCCTCGGTGATGTAGCCCGTCAGGTCCGGGATGGGATGGCCGATGTCGTCGCCGGGCATGGTCAGGATCGGCAGCTGGGTCACAGTGCCTGGCAGGCCCTGGATACATCCGGCCCGCTCGTAGAGTGTGGCCAGGTCCGAGTACATGTAGCCGGGATAGCCCTTGCGGCTCGGGATTTCGCCGTGGCTGGCGGACACTTCGCGCAGCGCCTCGCAATAGTTGGTCATATCGGTGAGGATCACGAGCACGTGACGCCCCTCGGTGAACGCCAGGTACTCGGCGGCGGTCAGGGCATAGCGGGGCGTCAGCAAACGCTGGGTGCTGGGCTCGTCGGCCCGATTCAGGAACATCACCGTATGTTCCAGGGCGCCACTGGACTCCATGGCGGCGCGAAATGCCTCGGCCGTGTCGTGGGGCACGCCGATGCCCACGAATACGATGGCGAACTGGCCGGTCTCGCCCCCCCGCAGGCGCGCCCGCTGGGCAATCTCCGTGGCCATGCGGTCGTGGGGCAGGCCCCCGCAGGAGAACAGCGGCAGCTTCTGGCCCCGCACCAGGCTGTTCATCAGGTCGATGGTGGACACCGAGGTCTCGATGAAGTCCCGGGGCAGGGCGCGGGCTGTGGGGTTGATGGCCAGGCCGTCGATACGCATGCGGCGCTCGGCGGGTACGGGCGGTCCTCCGTCCAGGGGTCGTCCGACGCTGTCGAAGATGCGACCGAGCAGACCGGGGCCCACGGGGAACACCAGGGGTTCGGCGCGTAGCCGGATCAGGGTGTCGTCCAGCCCCAGCCCCGTGGTGGACTCCAGCACCTCGATGATCATCTTGTCCTGGTCCAGGGCCGCGATCCGGCCGACCCGCTGACGGTTCTCGCTGTCGATGATCTGCACCGCCTCATTCAGCCCCACGCTGGCGCTCCTGCGGACATACAGCAGCGGTCCCTCGATCCGGCGGACTGCGCCGGTCAGCGTCAGGTCACCGCGCATCGTCTTCGCCTCCCGTCTTGATCTCTCCCAGCTCGCGGTCGATGGCCGCCCAGAGCGTCCTGGCTTCCTCCGGATCACCCTCCGGCAGTTCCTCGCCCAGGCGGCGCAGGCGCCGCAACACCGGCACCTGGCCGATGGCCTCGGGGCTCGCGCCGTCCTTCAGAATCTCGCTCGCCCGGTCAACGAAGTGCATCAGGAGCCGCAGCATGGCCGACTGCCGTTCCGGGGAGCAGTATCGATCGATAGGCGAGAAGGAGGACTGATAGAGAAAGCCCTCGTTCAGCAGCTCGGCGCACAGCAGCGTGAGCTGCTGCTCGTCCGGCAGGGCATCCTTGCCGACGATGCGCGCCATGCGCTCCAGTTTTTCCTGCTGCTCCAGGAGCGTCAGGATCCGCTGGCGGTGGTGACGCCAGTCCGGGTTGCCCTGGATCTGCCACCAGCGGGCCAGCACGTCCACGTCTTCCGCGTAAGACACCAACGGGTGAATGGCAGGGTAGAAGCGCGCCTGGGCTCGGGCCCGGTCCAGGGCCCAGAAGCTGCGCACGTAGCGCTTGGTATGGCTGGTCACGGGCTCCGAGAAGTCACCGGCCGGCGGGCTCACCGCGCCGATGATCGTGACCGATCCCTCGTCGCCGGCCAGGGTGCGGACCCGGGCGGCGCGCTCGTAGAACTCGGCCAGCCGGGAGGCCAGGTAGGCGGGATAACCGGACTCGCCGGGCAGCTCTCCCAGGCGGCCCGACACCTCTCTCAGGGCCTCGGCCCAGCGACTCGTGGAGTCCGCCATCAGGGCCACGTGCAGTCCCATGTCGCGGAAGTACTCGGCCACGGTGATGGCGGTGTAGATACTCGCCTCCCGCGCCGCCACCGGCATGTTGGAGGTGTTGGCGATGATCACGGTCCGCTCCATCAGCGGACGGCCGGTGCGCGGATCCTCCAGCCCCGGGAACTCGTCCAGAACCTCGGCCATTTCATTGCCCCGCTCGCCGCAGCCGACGTAGACGATGACGTCGGCGTCGCACCACTTGGCCAGGCTTTCCTGCAGCACGGTCTTGCCCGTGCCGAAGCCGCCGGGAAGGGCAGCCCGGCCGCCCCGGGCCACCGGGAACAGGGTGTCCAGAATGCGTTGGCCGGTGACCATGGGGGCCTCCGGGGTGAGGCGTTTCTGTACCGGCCGCGGCCGGCGGACCGGCCAGATGTGGCCCATGGTGAGTTCGTGGCGGCGCTCGTCGTCGACAAGCACGCAGACCGTGTCGGTCTCGGCGTATTCGCCTTCGCCGGCGATGCGCTCCACTTTTCCCGATACGTTGGGGGGCACCAGGCATCGCAGGGTGGGACCCTCCCGCGCCACCCGCCCGAAGGCGGCGCCGCCGGCCAGGGTCTCGCCCGTCTCCGCCAGCGGCGTGAAGCGGAAACGGTCGGCTCGCTCGCCCACGGCGCCCGGCGCATAGAAATGCACGGACTCGTCCGCCAGGGGCCGTAGCAGACCGTCGAGAATACGGCCCAGCAGGCCGGGGCCCAGGGGCACGGAGAGGGGCAGGCCGCTGCCGGTCACCGGGTCTCCGGGCTTGAGGCCGGTCGTGTCTTCATAAACCTGCGCCACCAGCTGTTCGCCGTCGAGCTGGATGACTTCGCCGAGAAGGGCATTCCCACCGACGCTGATGGCCTCGTGGAGGTGAAACGGACCCTTCACATCGGCCCGCAGGACCGGGCCGCCGACCCAGTGGATGGCCGCCTTGCTCATGATGCCTCTCCCAGTGCTTCCTGCTGCCGATGGATCTCGGCGAGGAGTTCGCCGGCCATTTCGTCCACCTGGGCCAGCAGTCCGGCGACACTCATGTCCAGCCGGGCGTCGCCGTGCCGCAGGCGGAATCCGGCGGCGATGTTCTCCGCCGGCACCAGGGCCACCTGGGCACCGGATCCTGGCGGTGTCAGCAATCGGGCGGCTTCGTCGGCCCCCAGCCCCGATGGATACTCCACGGTCCAGGTGCTGTTGGGCAGAAGCGCGGTGGCCTCCGCGAGTAACGCGCCGGCCCAGTCTGCCCGCGCCTTCGGATTTTCCCAGCGCTCGACCAGCGCCTTGCGCAGCGCCTCGTGTCCCAGCTCCAGCTGGCTCTTGTCCAGGTCCTGCTGCTTTCGACGGATGCGGGATGCCAGCGCCGCGCCGGCCCGCTGCAGACTGCGGTCCCGCTGGTCGCGCTCTTCCGCCACCGCCTGGGAAACCCGGGCGCGGGCCTGGCGGCGCGCATTGCGCAGCAGCGCCCGGGCCTGGTTCGTCGCCGCGGCGAGCATCTCTTTGCGACGGGTGTCCAGGTCCTGCCGGATGCCTTCCAGCATGGCCCGGACCTGCACGTCGACGATGCTCTCGAACTCCATCATGATTCTACTCCCAGGGCAGCGCGCACTTCCCGCTCCACATCCGGGAGCGGCGGGCCGCCCACCGCCTCGGGCACGATGGCCACCGGCGGTCGGGCGCGGCGAACGGCCGCCTGGACCAGGGATCGCGGGAGACTCGCCGCGGCCCGGGCGGTGATGATCACCAGCGGCGCCCCCTCCAGGGCACGGCGGAAATCCGCCTCCAGGTTCTCGGCCGGGGATTCGACCACCTTCAGGCCGGCGAGCCGGAATCCGGCGCCCGTCAGCTCGTCGCCGATGAAGACCGGAACGCTCATGTCATCCGAGACGATTGAGGATCAGGATGGACACGATCAGGCCGTAGATGGCGATACCCTCGGCCAGTCCCACGATGACAAGCACCCGGCCCATGAGTTCCGGTTTCTCGGCCAGGGCCCCGACGGCTGCGCTGCCCACGTGGGCGACCGCGTAACCGGCCGCCGCCGCCGACAAACCTGCGGATGCCGCAGCGGCGGCGAAGCCCCACTGAACCACGCCGGAATCGCCGCCGAGGACCCCAATGGTCTCCTCGGCCAGGGCAGCCTCCGGAAACGCCAGCAGCAGGGTCCCGAAGGCGGCGGCGACCGCGATCAGGACCGCGGTACCGACCAGGATGATGACGGAAAGCCTCATGATTCTCTCCTTTGTTTCCCGGGCGCCTCGTCGTCCGGGCTTGGCAGCGGCTTGAAGGACCGCGCGCTGGACCGGAGGAAGCGAATGAAGAATTCGAACAGGACCAGGCGAGTGGTCTGGATGCTGACGACCAGGCCTTCCAGGCCGATGATCAGGGCGTTGCCGAGAGTCATCACCGCCGCCTTGGCGGCCATCGACTGCATGCCGTCGGCCATGCCGACGATGGCGGCCGACAGTCCGCCGTGGGCCAGGGCGAAAGCCCCCACGCGGACGAAAGAGATGGTGTTGACCAGAAGCTGGAGCACCGTCTCGATGTATTCGCCCGCTGCGTTGCCCGCCGCCGGCAGTGCTTCAGGCCGGCCGCGCAGGCCGTAACCGACGATGAACCAGACCGTGCCGAGCATGGCGTACCAGATGCCCCAGGCCGGCTGGATCGGCCACCGACCCGCCGGGACGATGGTAAAAACGATGGCGAACAGGATGCCGAAGTAGGTCATGGGCAGGCCCAGGCGGGCGCCCCAGAACTCCATGTCGTCGCCGCGCCAGTGGCACTGGTGCGCGTCCAGGGCGAGCCCCAGGGTGACGACGAGGAAGCCGAAGATCAGGCTGGCGGCCAGCACGGGGATCGGCTCCTCGATGGGGTGAACCCAGAGTGCCGGGATCAGGTGCTCGTTGCCGAAAACGCTGCCGAAAACAAAGCCGAACAGGATGGCCGACAACCCGCCCGGTACCAGCAGCGCCAGCACCGGCAGTTTCTTGCGGAGCGTGAGGCCGACCGCCAGCAGGACGGCGCCCTGGCCCACGTCGCCGAACATGTAACCGAACATCAGCGGCGCCAGGAAGGCGACGATCCGGCTGGGATCCACGTCCTGGTCGCCGGGTGTGCCCAGCAGCGCCGAGAACAGCTCGAAGGGCCGCGCCCAGGGCGGGTTTCGGAGCACCATGGGTCTCGCGACATCGGCCGGCGGTTCACTGAGCCTGAGCAGATAATTGACCCCGCTGTCGTGCAGCCGGGCGTCCACTTTTTCGGCGTCGGGGTCGCTGGTCCAGCCGGTGATCCAGGCGAAGCGCTCCGTCACCGGCAGCTCCGGCACATGGGTCACGTACCAGTCGAGCAATCTGAGACTTCCCAGGGCCGTCGCGAGCCCGTGATCTTCGTGGGTCTGGTGGAGCTTTTCCTCCAGCCGGGCGACGGTGTCATCCGCGTCGGCCATGCGCTTGTCGATGGCGGCCACCGCTTCCGCAGGCTCGCCGGGAAGCCAGCGGGGCAGTTCCAGGGGCCGGGCCTTGAGGGTCGTCAGGTATTCGTCCAGCATCTCGATCTGCACGGTCTCGCCCACCGCGAACAGGAAACGTTTGGTCTCCGTGCGTACCGGTTGCAGAAGCACCGATGGCGGCACCTGCTGGATCTCGGCCTCCATGGGCACCACATACAGCCGCCCCGCCAGGTAGGGACCGCTGGAGGCCAGTTGATGCAGGTCCGGCAGACGGTCGTCTTCCACAGAGATCGCCTGGCGCAGCGTCTCCAGATCGTGACGCATGCGCTGAGTGTTCTGCAGTTCTGCGATCACCGGCGCCGCGTCCCTGACCCAGCCCTCAAGTACTTGCAGGGCGGCCGCCAGCTGCTGGGCGGGCTCCGAGGCCGTTTCCACCGGCTGTGGCTCCGGTGCCGGCCACCAGTCACCGTAACGACGGGACAGCTCACCGTACGCCTCCAGGCCACTGTGCAGATCGGGAAGCTGCGTGCGGCTGGTCGCCTGGCTGTGGGTCTGCAGCTCCACCGCCCCGGTGCCCGCGAGGCATCGCAAGGCCCGGGTCAGGTCCTCCCGAGGGGTCAGGATCTCGAACCACTGGGCGGCGATCGGCCTCATGCCCATTGCGGCCGCTCCGCCGGATTCGGGAACAGGGCTCTGAGCACCAGGCCGCCACGCAGCCGTTCCACGTCGAGCGCCATCAGCCCCAGGTGGGCAAATACCGCCGTGATGCGTCCCGACTCGCGTCGGAAGGCCATGTTGAAACGCTCGATGATGCGGCGTCTCAGCGCAGGACCCGGCGGATGCTCGAGGGGTTCGGCCAGGATGGTCGAGATATGGGTATGGAAGTCTCGCCGCACCCGCTCGAGCGCGGTCCTGCCGGCGGCGTCTGCCTCCGGCCAGTCGCTCTCCCAGGCCCCGAGCCAGGCGGTGATGGGCGGAACGCCCTCCCTGACGGGGCCCGCAATCCGGGCGAGGCCGGTCGCGGAAAGGGCCTCGCTGCGCCGTTCGGTATCCGTCTGGGCCACCGCCGCGAGCACCGGGTCCTCCAGCATCCAGCGGGGCACGGGCTCGCCCCGGACAAGGTGAACGAAGAAGGGCAGGTCGGGCAGCGTGATCAGCCACTCGGCCGCCGGTTGCCACGGCGTCGGTGTCCAGGCCGCGATCTCCGCCACGTAGGCCTGCCAGTCGGTCCGCAGGGAACGCTCGATCTGGTGAGTCGCCGATTCGGCCGCCAGGTGGACCACCCAGGGACGCAGCGACGTGGCACGGGCCGCCTGCAGATAGCCCGGCAGGTCCGGCGTGGCCTCCAGCAGCCGCCAGCGGTCATCCGTGGGTCTGCGGCCGTGCCTGGCCTGGAGCCGGGCCTGGACGTAGGCGAGGCGATTACTCGTCGTCACGGCTGCGACTCGTGAGACGCCGGGCCAGGCGCCGGGCCGCCCGGGCGACCGCTTCCGATTGGGTCGGTTCGTAATCGATGGCCGCGCTTTTCTTTGCGGTATCGCGGCGCATGCTGCGGATGCGGGCCGCGGTCTCCCGATTGGACGCCGCGTGAATACGGCTGATGCGCCCGCGGGTGGTTTCCTGGATTCCGCGGGTTTTTTCCCGGGCGGCAGCGATGATTCGATCGGCTTCGGCCTGGCAGGCTTCAAGCTGTTCCTGGGCCTCCCGCTCTGCCGCGAGGACCCGGTCCATCGCCTCCCGGACCGACATCGGTGGGTCTGGGGATCGGTCGGCCATCGTGTTGCGCTCCCGATCGGTGCTGTCGGGGCATACAGACTCCCGGGAGTCCGGTCGTCCGACGCGTCCCGTACATATAGAACCTAGCACTTACGCGTCGCAAAGCAGTTGATCCAGCGCAATTTCCCGGGATTTTCGCCGCGGAACGGCCCCGGGCAGGGCGAGCGCGACATGGCGGACTCGACCCGGCAAGACCCGGACCCGGGTGGATGTCCCATGAAGCCCCTGCAGCCAGATGCCGCAGGCGCTGCCGACAGAGAACGAGAACCGGGATTCAGCCCTGCTCGCGCCGTCCGTAGAGCATGGTGACGTTAATGCGGCGATTCTCGAATCCGTCGCGGAAGCGGATGTCGTCCGTCCGGTGGAACAGGTCCGAGTTGAAGATCACCACCCGGTTCTGGCGATGAGGCACCACCAGTTCCCTGGCGCCACTGGACTGCAGGTAGGCGTCGATCCGGTCCTTGGTGGCCGGGTCGGCGGTGTTGAAGTCCTCGGGGCCCCACTCGGCTGGCGCCTCCACGTCCCAGATCCGCATGCCGCCAGATTCCGGGTCCAGCATGGCATCGTCGGGCGTCAGCCAGAAGTTGACGTTGACTGCCGCGAAGTCCGCGTGCATGCCGATGCCGGACAGCTGGCTGTCATAGTGGTACGCCCAGAGCTGCAGCAGCGGTCGGTCGCCGAAGATGTCCGGAAGCAGCAAAGGCAGTTCCCGGGCGATCTGAAGGATCAGCGGACAGTCGAAACCGTCGTGAATATAGGCGCCCACGTAACCGTTAGGGTGCTCGGCGTCGTGCCAGATGGTGGACTCCAGCAGGTAATTTCGCAGTGACGCCAGGGCTTCGGGACGCAGGAAACTGTCGATCCAGGTGATGCCGGGCCCGCGGGAAAAGTAGTCCGAGGTGATCGCCGTGGCATCCAGGTCCGGATTGAGGGCGCCGTCCTCCAGCGCCGGTGCCTGCGCCCGGTGCATGCAGCGATTGTAGTGGCCCCCGGCTTTCAGGATGTCCGCCGGCGGCAGGCCCACCACGTCCCCGTCCCCCAGGCTGGCCGGAAGCGCTGTCTGCAGGAACTCGTGTTCCACGATGAGACGGTCCAGGCCACTCACCTCCACGCCGCGGTCTTTCAGATACCTGAGCTGCTCGATGTCGTGGCGCAGCTTGGCCCGGTGGGTGTGGCGGATTTCCGGCCGGTTCATCCCGTACTGGCTGCCCGGCGAACGCAGCAGGGCATGGGCCCTGGAGAACGCCGCCACCGCTTCGTCCAGCCGGCCCTGCCGCTTCAGGGCCTGGCCCAGCTGCCGCCAGGCAATGTCGTGCTCGGGAAAACGCTCGGTGGTCTGGCGGGCCACGTCGATGGCCTCGCCATCCCGTCCCGCCGTCTCCAGCAGCCGGCTCAGCCGCACATGGGCGTCCGGAACCGGCAGGTAGTCAAGCGCCGTGACCCCGCGCAGACGGGCCTCGGCGCCGGACCGGTCGCCGGCCTCCTCGTCCAGCGCCGCCAGGGCCAGGAGGGTCTCCCAGCTGTCGGGCACCAGCGCCAGGGCTTCCTCGAATCGGGCGCGGGCCAGATCGAGCTTGCCTTGCCGGCGTTTGATGTATCCGAGGCGCAGGATGGCCTGGGCGTGGTCCGGTTGCATCTCGAGGGTCCGCTGCAGTTCTGATTCCGCCTCGTCGAGACGGCCCTGGCGCTCCCTGACCTGGGCCAGGTTGAAACGCGTGTCCGGATGGTCGCCGGCCAGTGCCGTGACGGTCAGAAACGCCTCGGCCGCCCGTTCAAGCTGTCCGGACGTGAGCAGGGCCCGTCCGAAATCCGCCTGCAGGGACACGTTCTGGGGCTGCATGGCGACGACCGTCTCCAGCTGCCGGGCGGCCTCGACGGCGTTGCCGCGATGGAGTTCCAGCACGCCCAGGTGATGTCGGGCGACGGCGTTATGGGGCTGAAGGGTCAGGATCCGCACATAGCCCGCGTAGGCGTCGGCAAAGCGGCCTTCGCGATGGGCCCTGATGGCGGACTCGAGGTCGGGTGTGTCTTGGCTCATGGGAGGGTTGGCGATCGTTGACGACCGGCAACTCTACACCAAACCGGGCCACGGCGGCGCCTGCAGGCGGAACCCCGGAGTTCACCTGGCGAGTTTCTGCCGCCGGCCGGCGCGAACCGTCACTGTGCTCGTCATGGAAACCCCCTGCACCGAGAAACCGGTCGGGTCAGCGTCCCCGATGGGGGCCTCGGGCCGTTGAGGCCGGTCCGCTATGCGCGCTTGCGGGCCGGGCGAACGGTGACGGGCACCGCCGACAGGGCGGCGTTGCCCGACAACGGATCCACCCGCTCGTGATCGGTCAGGTCGTTGACGCTGGTGCCCGGGTGGCGACGGGCAATTCTGAGGCGCACGCCGTCCCGATCGTGACCCCAGCCGTGGGGCAGGCTCACGACGCCGGGCATGATTTCGTCACTGACCTCCACCGGCGCGATGACCTCGCCCACCCGCGACCGGATTCGGGCCCGGGACCCGTCGACGAGTCCCAGCCGCGCGGCGTCGTCCGGATGGACCAGCAGGGTGCAGCGGTTCTTGCCCTTCACCAGTCGCTCGCAATTATGCATCCAGGAATTGTTGCTGCGGGGCTGGCGACGGCTGATCAGCACCAGTCCCGGACTCGCCTGCCCTTGACGGACCGTATCCAGCGTCTGGCGGAGTCGCTGCAGATCGCTGGTGATGGCCGACGGGGCCAGCCGAATGTGTCTGTCGTCAGTGGCCAGGCGGCCGGGCAGACACGGCTTGAGGGGGCCCAGGTCCAGCCCGTGGTCGGCTGCCGCCAGGGCTTTGAAGCCCAGTTGCTTGCCGTAGGGTCCGCGCTTGAGGCCCTTGTCCAGCAGCCCGGTGGGCCCGAAGCCCATCATCTGCCATCGGGCGACGCCGGCCTTGAGCCGGGTGAGGGCGGAACCGCCCTGAAGCCTCCTGGTGAGCTCCAGAAAGATCTCCCAGTCGTGCCGTGTCTCCATGTCCGGCTCGAACAGGGGCCTGGAATAGCGGGCCACGTTTCTCACCGCCAGGGCGTTGAACACCAGGTCGTAATGGTCGTGCTCCAGGGTCGAGGTGGGCGGCAGGATCAGGTCCGCGTGGCGGGTGGTCTCGTTGATGAAAAAATCCACCGAGACCATGAAATCCAGCCCGGCCAGTGCTTCGTCCAGCTGCCGGCCGTTGGGCGTGGACAGCACCGGGTTCCCCGCCACGGTCACCATGGCCCGGATGCCGTCCTCGCCGCCGGCCAGGATATCCTCGGCCATGGCGGCCGCCGGCAGTTCCCCGCCGAACTCGGGCAGGTCGCGCACCCGGCTGCGGAATCGGTCGTAGCTTCCCGGGCCCCGGAGCCGGATCAGGTCCACCGCCGGTCGGGTGAACATGGCCCCGCCGGGACGGTCCAGATTACCCGTGAGGATGTTCAGCACATTGACCAGCCACTGGCAGAGACCACCGAATGCCTGCACCGAGACACCCATGCGACCGTAAGCCACCGCGGACGGCGCGGTGGCGAACGCCCGGGCCACGGCCCGGATGCGGGCCGCGTCGATACCGACGGCCCCCGCCACCGATTCGGGGGAGAAGTGCCTGAGCTGCAAGCGCACCACGTTCAGCCCGTCGGTGAAATTCTGCAGCCGTCCCGGGCGCACCAGGTCTTCGTCGAACAGGGTGTAGGCGAGGGCGGCGAGAAAGAGGGCGTCGGTTCCTGGCCGGATGAACAGGTGCTGGTCGGCTGCCGCGGCGGTCTCGGTGCGGCGGGGATCCACCACGACCAGGCGTCCGCCCCGCTGGCGAAGTGCTTTCAATCGATGCCGCACATCCGGGACGGTCATCAGGCTGCCGTTGGAGACGAGAGGATTGGCGCCGATCACCAGCATGAAGTGGGTCCGGTCGATGTCCGGGACCGGCAACAGCAACTGGTGGCCGAACATCATATAGGCCGCCAGGTGGTGGGGTAGCTGGTCCACGGAGGTGGCGGAGAACCGGTTGCCCGGAGCGAGGGCCTTGATGAACAGCGGCCCATAGAGCAGGGTGCCCCAGTTGTGCACGCTGGGGTTCCCCAGGTAAACAGCAAGGCTCTTGCGACCGTGCCGCTTCCGGATAGCCTTCAGCCGGGAGGCCGCTTCGTCGAACGCCTCGTCCCACCCGATTTCCTCGAACTCCGAGCCCCGGCGACGGACCGGGCGTCGGAGCCGGTCCGGGTCCTCGTGCACGTCCTTCAGGGCGACGGCCTTGGCGCAGATATGGCCACGGCTGAAGGGGTCCTGCTCGTCGCCGCGGATGGAGACGATCTCGCCGTTCTCCACGCGGATCTCCAGGCCGCAAATGGCTTCGCACAGGTTGCAGGCGCGATAGTGGGTGATGGCGTCGTTGTCTTCGGGGATGTTGGATTTCGATACTGGCATGGACCGCTTCCTGTTCCCGGGGCCTTGGCGGGCCCGGCGCATATCGATTGCGGCACACGTTACACCGCCGTGACCGCGAGCGCATCCCGAGCAAAATAAAAGGCCGGCGGTAGGCCGGCCTGGTCGGAAAATTCGTGGTGGGCGATGCTGGGATTGAACCAGCGACCTCTCGCGTGTGAGGCGAGCGCTCTCCCGCTGAGCTAATCGCCCGAAGGGGATCGCGATTTTACGGAGCGGGCGGGAAGCGGTCAACGCAGGACCGGAATGGACACGGATGTCCGCCGGAGATCCGGGCGTTGTCGTGGACCTTCAGTCGCAGCGGAAGTCGTCCTCACCCACCGGTTCGCAGTAGTCGGACCAGCCCCACTGTTTCCAGTAGTCGAACAGGCCCTGTTCCAGGACCAGCGCGTGAAAACGGGGGTGTTGTCGCAGGACCGTCCACTCAGACATGAAGAAGGCGAACCACTGAAGTTCCGTGACGTCCACCGACAGCAGAGTATCGATGGCCAGGTCGCCGCTGCCGATCCAGGCGTCGCAGGAGATGACGGCCCAGCCCCACGGTATCGGCGACTCCCATGCATCCAGTTCCTCGTCCCGACGTGCCTGGAGGGTGGCGGCCATGGCCTCCGGCAGGCCGGCACGCAGCGCTTCGTCGTCTCGGGCGCGTATGCACTGGAGATACCAGTCCGCAAATTCCGGGACATCTCCAGTCAGGAACTGGCTGAAGATCTCCATCGCCTCGACCCGTTCGCCTTTCATCATCAGGGCATAGGCCTTTTCCCACCAGGTCACATCTGACGAGGGCCTCAACTCCTCGTAGATACCGATGTGCGCGGGCTCGCGGCGATATGCATCCAGCGCATGCCGCAGCGCTTCCCTGACCCGTCCCCGCGCAATGAGCGCATCCGAGTACATCGTGGTGACTCTGAGATTGGTCGGATCCGCATAAAGCCCCTTGAGGAGGTACTCTTCCGCGTCCGACCAGCGCCGTTCCTGCTCGGCGATCTCGGCGAGAATGGACCAGGCTTCCGGCAGCGTGTCATTGAGTTCCAGCGCCCGGCGGGCCGCCGCACCGGCTTTCGCGTATCCGCCCAGCGAATAGCTCCACTGGATCGTTGCCAGCGCCTCCCAGGCGATGCCGCAATCCGGATCAACTTCTGTCGCCTGCTCGATCAAGTCCCGGCCTCGCTGCCGTTTCGCATCCTTGTCCGGGTCGGCGTAGGGGGTCATCCAGAGCTGCTTGCCGCGCAGGACCATTTCGTAGACTTCGGCGCACTGCCCGGCCTCGGCCCGGGGGCCGTTGACCGGGTCCGGGTCCAGCGTCGGCGCCACGGCGCCAATGACCGAACGCATGAGATCCTGCTGCAGCCGGATAGCGTCGCCGATCGGGCCGGCGAAGCTGGCCTGCCATATGGCCTGTCCCTCCGGAATCGCAATGACTTTGGCATCGATGGTGACCTGGCCGTTCTCATTTCGGACCGTGCCCTGCAGCAGTGAGGAAATCTCCAGTTCGTCGGCGACCTCCGCTCGCGTGTCACCGGCTGCCAGCAGTATCTCGCTGGTCCTCGGTCCCATGACCCGCAGTCCTGCGGTCCTCGTCAGGCCCTGACGGAGCTCCTCGGCCAGGGCGGCGCCGATCAGTTGATCCTCTGACAGGGGCGCCAGGTCTTCGAAGTCGAGCACGGCGATGGTGCGCTTCTGGACGGGAGTCTGCGCGATGGGCGGGGCGCTCGGGGGGGGCGGCGCGAAGATCAGGTAGCCGGCCCCGGCGATGACCAGCAGGTGCCCGGCCAGCACCACGTGGTCGATGAACCGCGGACGCGGCACGGCCTCGCCCGGGGACAGTGGCGCGGTGCGTTTGATTCCGTCGGCAGAGACATCGAAGAACCAGCCAGCGACAATGACCAGGGGATAGAGGGCCACCAATGCGATCAACAGCCACCGCAGGAAGCCCGGCGGCAGCATGTCCTGCAGCACTTCGGCGACCTGCAGCAGGACCCAGGCGCCAATCACGAACAGAGAAGCCGTGTTCAGCACCCGCCGTCGTTTGAGTTCTCCCAGAAGCCGATACACGACGGTCACCCCCTTTTACGAGTCTAGACGAAGCCTGCAGAGGATGGGGAACCGGCGGTTCTCTGTTGTCTGTGCCTGTCGGCTCAATCCTCGGGGGGTTGCTGGCTGCCCTAGTGGCCGGCGAAGGTCAGTCATCCGGGGCCGCCGTGGGTGTCTCCGGCGATTCGGATATCTGTACTCGCGATCGGTCAATCAGTATCGGCGACGGTCGTTCCCCTAGAACCAGCCCCGGCGTTTGAAAAAGACGAGCATCCCCGAGGCCACGCCGACGAGCAGCAGGAGCAGGGCGGGATAGCCATAGCGGGTGTTGAGTTCCGGCATGTTCCACGGACTGATGTCGGTATTGAAATTCATGCCGTAGAGACCCGTGAAGAACGACAGGGGAATGAAGATTGTGGCGATGATGGTCAGCACTTTCATGACGTCATTGAGCCGGTGACCCTGCACCGACA
>Ga0111153_1145_pt1 | contig 14840 bp, 6 predicted proteins | sample DeeMarSeWOR28_12_FD_80255 | JGI IMG/M metagenome (GOLD analysis project Ga0111153, IMG submission 80255) | Gammaproteobacteria bacterium SG8_31 | reverse complement strand
GATGACGCATCCGGTTACGTGCTGCGGGTCTGGTCCCCCGACGTGGAGTGGGTAGAAGTCGTAGACACTGCCCGCCGACGGAACCTGGGCCGGATGGAGCGGGTCGGCAACTCCGACCTGTTTATCAGGGAATTTCCCCGTCGCCGCAAGCTGTTCCCGTACAAGCTCCGGCTCTGCCGCCTCGGCCAGATCAGCGAGGACCTGGATCCCTACCAGTTCAGACGCAGCGCGTTTGCCGGTCATGAACCGGATCCGGCGCGGCTGCAACTTCACCTGGGCGCGGGATTGAAGACTCTCGAGAGAGAGGCGGGAGGCGCGGCGGCAGGCGTGCTGTTCTCGGTTTATGCGCCCTCCGCCAGGGCGGTGAGCGTCATCGGCGATTTCAATTCATGGGATGGTCGGCGTCATCCGCTGCAGAGCAGTTTCGACGGGGTATGGCGGGTTTTTGTCCCGGGTCTCGAAGCCGGTGCGCTCTACAAATTTGAAATCAAGGGACCGAGCGGCGAACTGTTACCGAGCAAGTCCGACCCCTTCGCCCTTTACTGCGAACAGCCTCCCGGCAACGCATCCATTGTGTATGACCGGGACGCCTACCAGTGGGGAGATGAGGAATGGTGCCGGCAACGGGACCGGGAAGGCTGCAGGTACGACGTGCCCGAGGCCATTTATGAACTCCATGCGGGCTCATGGCGCCGACACGCGGACGGCCGACATTTGACCTACCGGGAACTCGCTGATCAGCTCATTCCTTATCTGCAGAATATGGGCTTTACCCACGTGGAACTGCTGCCGGTCATGGAGCATCCGTTTCTGGGATCGTGGGGCTATCAGCCGACCGCCATGTTCGCGCCGACCAGCCGGTATGGGCCGCCGGATGACTTCAAGTATTTCGTGGATCAGTGCCACCAGGCCGGTATCGGCGTTATCCTCGACTGGGTTCCAGCCCATTTTCCCTCTGATGAACACGGTCTTGCCCGCTTCGACGGGACAGCTCTGTACGAGCACCCCGATCCGAGGCGGGGCTGGCATCCGGACTGGAACACATATATCTATGACTACGGACGCCCGTTCGTTCGTCAGTTCCTGATCAGCAGCGCCCTGTTCTGGCTGGAGGAGTATCACGCAGACGGTCTTCGCGTCGACGCCGTTGCGTCCATGCTGTATCTGGACTACTCCCGCGAAGCTGGTGAGTGGCTACCCAACATTTACGGCGGCAACGAGAACCTGGACGCCATGGAGTTCCTCAGGAGCTTGAATATCACCCTTTACCGGGAGCACCCGGGTGTCCTGACGATTGCCGAGGAATCTACGGCCTGGCCCAAGGTCTCGAGACCCACGTACGACGGTGGTCTGGGTTTCGGGTTCAAGTGGAACCTGGGCTGGATGCACGACACCCTCGGCTACATGTCGAAAGATCCGATCCACCGCAAGTACCATCATGGCGATATGACTTTCGGCCTGGTTTACGCTTTTGACGAGCACTTCATACTGCCCCTGTCTCACGATGAAGTCGTGCACGAAAAAAGATCGCTGTTGGAAAAAATGCCCGGAGACGAATGGCAGAAGCACGCCAATCTGAGACTGTATTACGGTTTCATGTACGGCCATCCCGGCAAGAAACTCCTGTTCATGGGCAGCGAATTCGGCCAGATCCGGGAATGGAATCACGACATGCAGCTGGACTGGTATCTTCTGGACAACCCGCGTCACGCAGGCCTGCAACACCTGGTCCGGGACCTCAACCGGATCTACCGCTCGGAACCGGCACTTTACCGGCGGGATGACTCTCCGGATGGCTTTCAATGGATTGATCCCGAAGACGCTGACCGAAGTGTGCTGTCCTTCATGCGTGTCGACCGCGATCGCGCGAACTACGTGGTGGTCATCTGCAATATGACGCCGGTCGTTCGCAGCGGTTACCGCCTGGGGGTTCCCGATTGCGTCGGTTTCAGGGAGATTCTCAACACCGATGCAGAGATTTATGGCGGCAGCAACGTGGGAAATGCCGGCAGATTGAGGGCCGATCCCGTGGCTGACCGCGGTTATCCCGCATCGCTGAATCTCACTTTGCCGCCTCTTTCGACGCTAATACTTCGGCCGGACCGTGTCAGCGAAACCTGATGCTGGCGTTGTGTCTCAGGGCCGCCATCCATGGAGCGCGAAGGGACGGTCGGATCTGAACTGATGAAGCACCAGAATCTGAAGATTTATCCGGGCAGCCCGATTCCGCTGGGCGCCCATTGCGTCGGTGAGGGCGTCAATTTCGCGGTTTACTCGCGTCATTCCGACGCAGCCGAACTCTGCCTGTTCGAGCCTGAGGGCAGGGAGGAGGTTGCAAGAGTCACGCTTCCTGGACGTTCCGGGGACATCTGGCATGGCTTCGTGCCGGGTCTCAAGGCCGGGCAACTCTACGGCTACCGGGTGACCGGGCCCTACAAGCCGCGGCAAGGACATCGATTCAACCGGGACAAGTTGCTCATCGATCCATATACGCGCGCGCTGCACGGCAATTTTCAGTGGCGCGATGAGATCTTCGGTTACAGCCACGAGGCGGACGAGGAGTGGAACCTGGATCCGAGGGACAGCGCCCCCTGCACGCCGAAATCCGTTGTTCCCGATCCGCAGATGCCTCCGTTCCGGCATCCGAAACCCGAAACGTCCTGGAGTGAAACGATCATTTACGAGCTTCATGTGAAAGGCTTTACAAAGCTTCATCCGGAAGTTCCTGACGATCTTCGCGGCACCTATCTCGGCCTCGTTCATCCGGTGATTCTCGGATATCTGCGCGATATCGGAATTACCGCAGTGGAGCTGCTGCCCTGCCAGGCCTTTATCTCGGAAGAAAGGCTGGCGAGCCAGGGATTAAGCAACTACTGGGGCTACAACCCGCTGGCTTTTTTCGCCCCCCACCCGGGTTACGCCCGATCAGACCCCGTCGCCGAGTTCCGCCAGATGGTCGATGTGTTCCACGGCGAAGGGATCGAGGTGATTCTCGACGTCGTCTTTAACCATACCGGCGAGGGCGGTGAGCAGGGACCCACTCTCAGCTTCCGCGGTATCGACAATCGGAGTTATTACCTGCTCGATCCGGCCGATCTTCGGCGGACGGTCAATTTTTCGGGTTGCGGGAACACGCTGGACATATCCAATCCGGAGGTGCTCCGGCTGGTGATGGACTGCCTGCGATTCTGGTGCTCCGACATGGGTGTGGATGGTTTCCGGTTCGACCTGGCCACGTCACTGGGCCGTCGGGGTGCCGCCTTCGATCCCCTGGGGGCATTTTTTTCCGCCGTTCATCAGGATCCTGTGCTCGGCCGGGCAAAACTGATCGCGGAACCCTGGGACCTCGGCCCGGAAGGCTACAGGCTGGGACAGTTTCCGCCCCTCTGGTCGGAGTGGAATGACCGATACAGGGAAACGGTCCGAAGTTTCTGGCGAGGCGATCCGGCCAAGCTGCCGGAGTTCGCCGAGCGTATCGCCGGGTCCAGCGACTATTTCCGGAATCCCGGCCGTCATCCAAGGGCCACCATCAATTACGTCGCCTGCCACGACGGATTCACGCTCCGGGACGTGGTCAGCTACGAGCGCAAGCACAATGAAGCCAATCTGGAGGCCAACCGGGACGGCAGCCATCACAACGTGAGCTGGAACTCTGGCAGGGAAGGGGAAACCGACGACCCGGAAATCCTGCGGCTTCGACGTCGTCAGCGCCGCAATCTGCTTGCGACCGTGTTGCTTTCCCAGGGTGTACCCATGCTGATGGCCGGCGACGAGTTCGGCCGGTCCCAGGGGGGCAATAACAACGCCTATTGCCAGGATAACGAGATTTCCTGGCTGGACTGGAATCTGGCTGGAAACGAGGCCGAAATGGTGCAGTTCGTCAGCTTTCTCAATCGCATTAGAAAAGAGAACCCGGTTTTCCGGCGCATCAGTTTTCTCGAGGGCGTGATCCACCCCGTTTCCAGCCTCAAGGACGTTACCTGGCTTCGCGAGGACGGAGAGGAAATGGCCGAAAGCGACTGGCGGAATCCTGAACGCCGGACCCTGGGCGTGCTTCTGGACCGAACCGGAGTGGATATCCGTCATCGCAATCCTCACGACCGGGATCCCGGCGGAAGCTTTCTGCTGTTATTCAACGCTGCATCGTCGGAGGTGGAGTTCACGCTGCCCGCGCCGATCCGCGGAGATCGATGGCGCGTGGTGTTCGATACGCGGGAGAAGACGGCGACCACGACCGAGACAGGATTCTGCCAGGGCCACGTTTACGGCATGTCGGAGCGGAGTATGGCAGTCCTGGGCGAGTCAGCCTGACCGCCGTTCATTCCTTCCGGGGAAATTCCGAGCGCAGTTTCTCGATTAATCCGGGTTCTGCTCCGGGCGCCGGTTCGACAGTCATCGCCTGTTCCCGCACCACCAAGGCATCCTCCGGCCGCCCGGCCATGTCGAGGGCCATAGCCAGCGAAACAAGATAACGTCCGTTTCCCGGGGCCAGCGCAGCGGCTCTTCGCAGAAAGGGAATGGCGCGGCTGACTTCCTCCGCGGCCAAAAGCTCCGAACCCGCGGCATGCGCGGCCTCGGGATCGGCGGGATTCGCCATGGCTCTGGTGACGGCCACGCGCGAGAATTCCCGGCGGTCTCCCTGTTTCCGGTAGTAGTCTTGAGCCTGCTCGAGGGCTTCTCTCCATGAGCTCCGGCCTTCGTACCAGTCCCGGGCGATCGTCTGGATAGCGTTCCTTGGCTTCGGCGGCGCCCAGTCGGCGGTATCGGCGACAAAGGGCCGGCTGTGCAGCAGTCGTTGTGCACGCCACTCCCCGTACACCCGATCGACAGCCGTGACAGGCATATGCGATCTGGCCTCCGCCGCCGGGACCTCGATGCTCGAGGGCAGGGAATCCATCTGCCTGAGAGCAGCGTAGTAGGCATCCGCGAGATAGAAGTAACCGTCGATGTTGGGGTGCTGATGCTCGCGCATCAGTTCCCTGCCGATAATGCCGGCAGGTGAACGAATCGCGAACGCCTGCTGTACATCCACAAGCACGGCCCCGTGTTCCAGGGCCGCGGCGCGGATGATGTCGTTGAAGCTCTCCGGAGCCCGCACGCGCAGCTCATCCAAATCCTTGGCCTTCAGGAAGGCGTGCCTGGCCTCCGACGAACGACCCCGCAGCAGGCTGGCCTCGCCCTGGGCAAACCAGGACATGGCGTTCTCGGGAGCCAGTTTTACCAGCTCGCCGGCTCCCGCAATGGCAGCGTCCGTGTCGCCGGATGCCAGAACGGCTTCGACATCAGCCAGCGTCTCGTGCCAGGGCTTGGCCACGCTCATCGGCAGGTCGGCGGCAATGAACGGGGCCTGGTGTTGCTCGTTCGACGCCAGTGTGCCAATCAGGACCGGAATACCGTGCCGACGATACTTCTGCAGAAGGAGTGCCAGGTTCTCCCGGAACTGTTTCTGTACGGCTGTGAAAACCTCTCCGCCGTATGGAATTCGCGGTATCGGACGATCGACCGATGCCGTCCTGGCGGATTCGATTTCTTTCATGGAGACGGCGGCACCGTAGACCTGGAATCCCGCTTCCACCAGGCGCAGGCGTCTCAGCCGGAGCAGGAGCCGGGTCATTTCCGGAGAGCGGTCTGACGAATAGGCGGCGATCGCGCCCCCCGGCGCGGCGAATTCATCATGACCGACGTAGATGACGACCACGTCCGGCTCGATGTCGATGATTTCATCCGCCAGATCCAGGAGCATCAGGCTGTTGGACTCCGGCATGGCTGTGCTGACGATCTCCACCGTGCGCTCGGGCATGCTCGCCTGAAGCCTGTCCTGGAGCATGGCGGCGGGTGATGCGGCCCAGCCATAGGGGAAACCGGCGGCGCTGGATCCGCCCTGGACGACGATACGTACCCCGTCCGCGGGTTTATCTTCCAGGAACGGCGGGGCTTGGGGGCGCGGTTTCGGCGCCGCCTGAGGTTTCAGGAAAAAACGGTCGATTACGCCGGTATTGACCTGCAGGTATCCGCTGACGGGCGCGTCGATGAAGAGGGGTTCAAGCCCGCCAACAGCCGTCAGTCGGAAAACCACCTCGATGGTAGCAATCGCGATAAACGGCGCCACAAGGATGGTGAAAAACAGAGAGCGCCGGGATCGGGGCTTTTGGCCGACGTGTCTAGACATAATCGCTCAGGTACGCGAGCCTTTGCCAATCGATGGGTGCACTGTATTCCACGTAAACGGTATGATCACCTTGAACCGGGTCGGACCTGAGACCCGGCGACTATACCAGTTCAGGACGGACGGAGTAGATCCTCCTCCGGTCTCCTGCGTTCCGCCCCCGCGGGACGGCTTCCGCCGACTTCGGAATCGACGAGAGTCCTGATGAAGACAAAATCCGGCCGCGTGACAGGGGGGGCGCTGCTGATGGCATTCACCTTGATGGCGGCGGCGCAGCCGGTCCGGTTCCAGGATCCCCTGGGTGACGACAATGGGCCGGGCACGTATGTCTATCCGGGCAGCGAAGTCTATTCGCCCGGCTCATTCGACTTGACGGCAGTCGAGATCTCTCTGCGGCGGCGGCAGCTTCATATCCAAGCCTGCGTCAACAGCGAGCTCCAAGATCCCTGGGGCACCGGCGCCGGATTTGCCGTCCAGATGGTCCTGGTCTTCATCGACACGGATCGGGCATCGACCAGCGGTTACAGGAAGGGCCTTCCCGGGACCAACGTCCGTTTCTCGCCGCGGGACAGCTGGGAGAAAGTCATAATCCTCTCGCCTCAGCATCAATCCCATGTGCTGGCGGAGGCGCGAAGAAAGGCACCGGATCTGCTCGCAGACGGCGCGCTCCTGGTGCCGAAACGCTCCTCGGGCAAGGGCAGATGCATATCGGGCAATGTACCGGCTGAAAGCATTGATCCGTCGGAGCGTTATGATCTCGAGAGTTGGCGTTATCAGGTCCTGATGCAGTCTAACGAGGGCTTCCCTGCCAAGGGTGATCTGCTGACGCGGAAGGTCGGAGGACGAAATCTCCGCGCAGCACGAGATGTTGAGTTACGAGTGTGATCCGGAAGGCAGGGCGACCCGATGGGCGACATTAAACCTGGTTACGGTCGACTGAATCCGGCCTGCGACAGCGGGCCGGGGACGAGTTGCGGGCCCTGCCGCGGCGAGGGAATATCTTGGCAGATCCCCAGCTGATTGAGTGGCTGCGCCAGCTGCGGGGCGCGGGTATCGGACGACAGCCTGGAGGGCATTCTGGCGGCGTTCGGTCATGACCTGGATGACGATCAGGCCATCCTGGACGCGGGACGAGAGCTCGCCGAGAAGGAGTGGCGGCGCGTGCTTCCGCCTGCTGCCGTTATCCGGCCCAGCAGGGATAGTCGGATCGCGATCACGGTTCTGCGGCCGCTTTTGCCGACCGTGATCTGGCGGCTAAGGCTCGAAGCCGGCGGAGAGATCACCGGCGAGACCAGCCTGCCGGGGCTGCCGGTGCTGGAGGAACGGTCCCTCGGAGGTCTGCATTTCGCCAGGCTGTCCCTGTCGCTGCCCGAGGATGTGCCCACTGGCTACCATCGCCTTCAAATCGAGAAGACCGACGGTCACGCGATCGGGGAATGCAGGCTTATCGTGGTGCCTGAGCGCTGTTTCGAACCCGAATCCCTGAGCCGTGGGGATCGGCTCTGGGGGCTCGCAGTCCAGTTATACAGTGTCCGATCGAATCGCAACTGGGGCGTAGGGGACTTTTCCGATCTGGTCACCCTCATCAGGAAATCCGCCGCCATGGGCATGGACGTTATCGGGCTCAACCCGCTTCACGCGCTGTTTCCCGCCGACCCGCACCTGAACAGCCCGTACAGCCCGGCCAGCCGGCGGTTCCTGAATCCTGTCTACCTGGATCCGGAGAATGTCCCCGAGTTCCACCGCAGCCGGCCGGCAAGGAAGCTGGTTGCCGGTGACGAGTTTCAGGCCCGCCTCGCGACCTTGCGCAGCCGGGACCGGGTGGATTACGCCGGGGTGACGGAGGCCAAGGAACAGGTTTTCCGCCTGCTCTTTCGTACATTGATGAAAGACGGCGACGGTGAACGGCAGCATGTTTTCAGGCAATTTATAGAAAAAGGCGGCAAGCCACTGAAATATCTCTGTATATTTTACTGTCTGCACGAGCATTTTGGTTCCGGTCGCCGATCCGGAGGCTGGCAGTCCTGGCCCCTTGCCTATCATGACCCGGACAGTGAGGCGGTTCGGGAGTTCGCCGGGCGTCACAGGGAGCGTGTCCGCTACCACATGTATCTGCAGTGGCTGGCTCACGAGCAGCTTGCGGCGGCGGAAGACGCTGCCCGGGAAGCCGGCATGAAGATCGGCGTATACCGGGACCTTGCCGTCGGTGTGAACGGCAGCGGCCCGGAAGCCTGGGCGGACCGGGAACTCTATACTCCGCGGGCCTCGATCGGCGCGCCACCGGACCCGCTGGCGCTGCAGGGTCAGGACTGGGGAATGCCTCCCATGCGTCCCGATGTGCTCAGGGAAAGAGCCTACCAGCCTTTTATCGATCTTCTGAGGGGCAACATGGGCACCGGCGGCGCTTTGCGGATCGACCACGTCATGATGCTCTACCGGTTGTGGTGGGTGGCTGCGGGCAGGCCGCCCGGTGAAGGCACCTATGTCTACTACGACCTGGACGCCTTGATGGGGATCCTGGCCCTGGAGAGTCAGCGTCATCGCTGCCTGGTGATCGGCGAGGACCTGGGTACTGTGCCGGAGGCCATTCGGCACGCGATGGACGACTTTGGTATCTATTCCTACCGGGTCTTTTACTTCGAGCACGACGAGCAGGGTGCGCCGCGCCGGCCCGCGAGTTACCCGGAACGTGCTCTGGTCACCGTCTCGACCCACGATCTGCCACCTCTCGCGAGCTTCTGGCGGAGCAGCGATATCGAGCTTCGCGGGCGGCTGGGGCTTTACCCCGATGAACAGACACGGGCGGACACCGTCTCTTTCAGGCGCCGTCAGCAGGAATCCATCCTGGAAGCACTGCGCGACACCGGGCTTTACGCGGTTGCCGACAGCGGGGAGGAGGATTCCGGTCGGCCTGTCAGTCCGGCCCTGGCCGAGGCCATTCAGGTTTACCTGGCGTCGAGCCGGGCTCGTATGATGGTTGTCCAGCCTGAGGACTGGCTGTTGATGGAGGACCCTGTCAACGTGCCGGGCACAAGCGACGAGCACGCCAACTGGCAGCGTAAGCTCACCGTTAACCTGGAGGCGTGGCTGGAGAGTGACGAAACCCGCCGTCTGGCAGGCAGGATCTCCGCGGCAAGAAAAACGGTCCCTGCCCACTGACCGGCAAGAACTTGCCACATCGGAATATCGGACTGAGTAAAGGGTTTGCACAAGTGACCTCGCCCTTGCCCGGAGAGTTTTTTCACCCTGACCCCTCGAAGGTCACCGTTGTCACGTCCACGAGGCGGCTGGCCCGCGCCCTGGTGCGGACCTTTGACGAGGAACAGATTGCGGCTGGAAGACAGGCCTGGGAAGCGCTGGACATACTGCCCTGGGACGCCTGGGTCGATCGCTCCTGGAGACGCCTACGCGAAGGAGCACGTTGGGAAGAATGCCAGGCCCTGTCTGATGAACAGGAGGCTGTCCTGTGGGAACTGGCGGCCAGGGAATCCGGTCCGGTCCTGGACCGGCTGCTCATGCCCGCCCAGATCGCCCGGGAAGCGCTGCGGGCCTGGCGGCTCGTGGAGAATTACGGCGTGCCGTCCGGCGACCTTCAGCGGGCCGGCGGACCGGAGACCCGTCAGCTCCTGCAGATAGCAGACCGGGTTGAGTCGACACTACGCCAGGAAGGCTGGCGCAGTCGTAACAGCAGACTCCGGGATCTCACCGGCAGCGGCCGCCTCGGCAGTCTCGGGCCGACGCGACTGGTGCTGGCCGGCTTCGATGAACTGACCCCGACGCAGGATCTCCTGATCTCGGCGCTCCGTGATACGGGTGTGGACGTGGTCAAGCTTCCCGCACCGGCTGTCGACAGTGCCGTATACGGACTGGCCTGCGCGGACCCGTCGGTGGAGCTCGAGCAGTTGGCGCTGGCGGCTCGCGGCTGGCTGGAGAAGAATCCGCAAGCCAGGATCGGCATCGTGATGGCGGATCTGGAGCAGCGGCGTCGCGAGATCGCCGAGATACTCGAGGACGTGCTGACGCCGGAGCGATTACTTCCGGGGTCAGCGATACAGGGCAGGGCCTGGGATATCTCCCTCGGTCCTCCCCTGAGCGACTGGCCCATCGTGGACACGGCGATTCGCGCCCTGTCCCTCGCCATCCGGCCCGGATCATTCTCGGAGATCAGCCTGTTGCTGCGCTCCCCGTTTGTCGGTGCTTCTCTGACGGAGGCGGGCTCCAGGGGTCTTCTGGACAGGGATCTTCGTTCTGCCGGCGTGCAGCAGCTTGACCTGGGTGAACTCTCGACCCGCCTGGAGTCCGGCCGGACGTCCGGAGCACCGGTACCGGATCTGGCTGCGCGACTGTCGAGGCTGGCGGAGTTAGTCAGATCCATGCCGGGAACTGCCGCGCCGGACCGTTGGGCGGGCCTTTTCGGGGAGATGCTCAAGGTGCTCGGATGGCCGGGTGAAAGGCCACTGGACTCTGCGGAATATCAGTGCCGGATGAAATGGCAGCAGCTCCTGGCGACCCTGGCGGCCACGGGGATCGTGTCCGGCCGGGTAACGGCATCGGCCTGCCTGGACCGCCTCAGGCGACTGGCAGCCGACACCAGCTTTCAGCCGGAGGGAGCGCCGGCGCCCATCCAGGTTCTGGGACTGCTGGAGACCCCCGGTTTAACGTTCGACGCGCTCTGGATCGCCGGCTTCCATCACCAGGCGTGGCCAAGGCCCGTGAGACCGAATGCCCTCATCCCCGCCCGGATCCAGCGACGGTACCGCATGCCCCGGGCCGCTCCCGACCTGGAACTTCAATTTGCAAAGGGCCGCACGGAAACGCTTTGCAGGGCGGCAGGGGAGGTGGTTTTCAGCTGGCCGGAGCAACTGGATGACGAAAGCCTGCGGCCGTCGCCCCTGTTGCGTCACCTTCCCGGCTGGCCCAGTCCATCGGAGCCCCGGACCAAACCCGCCGACCGAATGCTCGGCCACATGCCGATGGAAACGCTGAACGATAACGGGCTGCAGGCCTGGACGGCAGGGAAAAAGGTCACGCGGGGCAGTTATCTGGTCAAGGATATGTCCGCTTGTCCGTTCCGGGCCCAGGCCCGTGCCCGGCTGGATGCCGGGTCCCTGGAACAGCCCCGGCCTGGCATCAGCGCGATGGACAGTGGCGCGGTCGCTCACCTGGCGCTTCAGGCGTTGTGGGAAGACTGGCGGGATAGCGAATCACTCGCGTGCCTGAACGAGGATCAATTGATCGATCAGGTGCGGACAGCCGTTCGGCAGGCCTGCCAGCGCATACTTCCCGGTCGCAGCCCGATGGACCAGACCCTCAGGGAGCTGGAGACAGCGCGGACAATCGATCGCCTGGTGTGCCTGCTCGCCCAGGATCGAGGGCGAGCCGCCTTTGCTGCCGTCCGGATCGAGAAAAGCACGGAGCGTGAATTTGCCGGAGTGCGATTCCGGTTGCAGGCGGACCGCGTCGATAAGCTTGCGGATGGTTCGCTTCTGCTGATCGATTACAAGACCGGGTCCGTCAATCTGCGCGACTGGCACGGCGAGCGTCCAAGAGACCCGCAGCTGCCTTTTTACGCCCTCATGTTCGCCGAAACTGCCGAAAGAATTGGCGGCCTGGCGTACGGATGCCTGCGCACCGGCGAGGAAGGCTATATTGGTCTCGCCGCGGTCGAGATCAGCGGCACAGGTATCCGCAACATCTCCCAGGTGCGGAGCCCTCCCAACGATGCCGCAGGCTGGGATCAGGCGTTGTCCGCCTGGGAACGAAATCTGGAGACACTGGTCGGCAATTTTGCTGCCGGCGACGCGCGGGTGGACCCGCGTCGCATGTCGGAAGACTGCCGTTTTTGCGATCTGTCACCACTGTGCCGACGACACGAACTCGTGGCCGCCGGAGTTCTTCGTGATGAGTAAAGTGATCGACAGTCCAGCGCGGGCTCGCGCGCTCGAGGTGGCAACGAGCTTTATCGTTCAGGCGCCTGCCGGTTCCGGGAAGACCGAACTGCTGACCCAGCGGTATCTCGCCTTGCTGGACTGCGTCGATTGTCCGGAGGAAGTGCTGGCAATCACGTTCACCCGCAAGGCGGCAGGAGAGATGCGGAATCGGATTCTCAACGCCCTGGAAGGAGCGGAAGGCGTCGAGCCCGAAACCGATCACGGCCGGATCACATGGCGCCTTGCGAAGCGGGTGCGGGAACGGGACTCGAATCGGGGCTGGTGCCTGATGGACTCACCCGGCCGTCTAAAGATCATGACCATCGACGCGTTTCATGCCGTACTGAGTCGCCAGCTGCCGATCCTGTCGGGAGCCGGCGGCGCACTGTCGGTCGCCGATCGGCCCGAGCTTCTGTACCGGGAGGCGGCCCGGAAAACGTTGTGCAGTGCATGGGAGGGTGACGACGCTGCGGCAGCCGCCAGGCAGCTTCTCGCCCATCTGGACAACCGGTTCGAGCGGGCGGAAGACATGCTGACCTCGCTCCTGGCCCGGCGCGATCAATGGCGGGCCCGCGTCACCGGCTCAGGAACGCTGAGCGAACCTGAGCGACGACAATGGCTCGAGGGCAGCATTCGCCGCCAACTGGAGTCGGGACTGACCATTATCTCGGCCTACTGCCCCCGGAGGCTCCGGGAAGAACTTCCTGCTCTGGCGGACTATGCCGCTGCGAGCCTCGTGGAAACGGGACGGGACTCGCCGATCCGGGGCTGTCTCGGGCTCACTTCCTGGCCAGAACCGAGCGTCGGCTCACTTCCTGGCCAGAACCGAGCGTCGAGTTCATGCCTGCCTGGAAAGGGCTGGCGGAACTGCTGCTGACGGGAGCCGGAAGCGTCCGTAAAAGGATCACTGTCAGCCAGGGCTTCGCTCCCGCGGGCGAGCAGCAGCGAGGGACCATGACGAATCTGCTCGGTTTACTCGAGCAACATCCGGACTTTGTGCGGCTGCTGGCCGAACTGAGGACTTTTCCTGACCACCGGTACGACCCAGGGCAATGGAGCATCCTCAACCAGCTTCTCGTGTTGCTGCCCCGGTGCGCAGCGGAGCTCGAAGTGGTGATGCGGGAGCAGGGGAAGGGCGACTATGTCGCGATCTCGGATACCGCCCGCCGGGCACTGCAGCACGAGGACGGGCCTACCGATCTTGCCCTGGCCCTGGACTACAGGATTCGCCACATCCTGGTGGACGAGTTTCAGGATACCTCCGCCGCACAGGTGGAGCTGCTCAGGCTGCTGACTGCAGGATGGGAAGCGGGCGACGGTCGGAGCCTGTTTTGCGTCGGCGATCCCATGCAGTCCATTTACGGCTTTCGTGAGGCAGAAGTCGGACTGTTTCTTGACGTTCGCAGGCTGGGCCGAATCGAGGAGGTGCCGGTAGAACCCCTCAACCTCGAAGTCAATTTCCGTTCCGCCGCCGGGGTTGTCGATTGGGTCAGCGACGTGTTCCCCACGGTCATGCCCGGTTACGAGGATCCACGGCTTGGAGCCGTGCCCTTCGTCCCTGCAAAAGCCTTCAATCCCGCTGTCCCGGAGGCCCCTGTCTGCTATCACGCCTTCGAGTGTGACGACGATGGTTCGCGGGAGGCTGTCCGGGTGCGCACGGTGGTGGAGTCCATTCGCGGGAGTGATCCCGATGCCAGTATCGGGATCCTGGTCAGGTCCAGGAACCTCCTGGAGCGAATCGCGCCCGAACTCAAGTTGGCGGGCATTCGGTTTCAGGCCGTGGAAATCGAACGCCTGGCCAACCGTCAGGTCATTCAGGACCTGATGGCCCTGACGCGCGCATTGGCACATCCGGCAGACAGGACTGCCTGGCTCGCGTGCCTGCGGGCTCCATGGTGCGGCCTTACGCTGGACGAACTGGAGATTGTCGCAGGGGATTCGAGGCGAACGATTCCGGAGCACATTCGGGACAGTGACGTGCTGGCCCGCCTCAGTCCCGGTGGCCGTCAGCGCCTGGACCGGTTCTCGAGCGTAATCGCGTCCGCCTCGTCGGAGCAGGGTAGGCGCCCGTTGCACCGACGGGTGGAAGGGGCGTGGCTCGCGCTGGGCGGGCCCGCGGCCCTGGATACCGCGGCGGCCCTGGACGACGCTCGAAGTTTTATACAGCGGCTGGAACGTCTTCAGACCGGGAGCGAACTCGAAGACCCCGCTGATCTCGAGAACGCCCTGAGCGACCTGTTTGCGTCACCGGACCCGCAGGCTGGCTCGACGCTGCAGCTGATGACCATCCACAAGGCCAAGGGACTGGAATTCGATTACGTTCTCCTTCCCGGGCTTCACCGCGGAACGAGCCGCGGCAATCTGGAGTTGCTGCACTGGCTGGAGTTCCCGCAGCCCGATGGCAGCCGGGATCTTCTGCTTGCGTCGATCGAGGAGAGAGGTCGGGACCGGGATCCTCTGCATCGTTACATTCGCAGCCAGGAGAGCAAGAAGACCGGGTACGAGCTGGGTCGCCTGCTGTACGTGGCGGTGACCCGGGCCCGCCGGCAGCTGCATCTCTTCGGATCGATCCGTTTCAGGGAGGACGGGGAAAGCCGATGGCCACGTCCGCCTGCCGAGGGCACGCTTCTCTCTCTGTTGTGGGGGCATTGCGAGGAGGCTTTTCTGAACGCCCTAGAAGACCGCCAGGAAAGCCAGGCTGTCGAAACCGCGACGCCGAAACCGGCGGTGGGCTTCTTTCGGCG
>Ga0111153_1148_pt1 | contig 15467 bp, 13 predicted proteins | sample DeeMarSeWOR28_12_FD_80255 | JGI IMG/M metagenome (GOLD analysis project Ga0111153, IMG submission 80255) | Gammaproteobacteria bacterium SG8_31 | reverse complement strand
AGGGTCCCGGCACCGGTGAGGTGGTCATCGTCTACGGCTCAAAGACGCTGCCGGGGACCATTGTGGATCTGGCCCAGGCCGCGGACAAGACCACTGTCCTGGGTGACAATGCGCAGGAGCGCACCGGCTGGTCCGTAGCCAGTGGCGATATCAATGCCGATGGCAATGACGACGTGCTCATCGGTGCGCCGGGGGCCTCGCCTGGCGCAAACCATCAGGGGGGTACGGTGTTTGTCATCTTTGGTCACGCCGGACTGCGAGGCGCCACGATCGATCTGAACACCGACGGCGCCATCGGCACGGCGCTGGAAACGCGCATCTTCGGCGACCGTGGCGGGGACGAGACCGGCTCCTCGGTGGCCAGTGGGGATATCAACGGCGACGGCTTTGATGATGTGATCATTGGTGCCGATCGGGCCAACGTGCTGTTCACAACGGATCGCGGCGCCACCTACGTGATCTATGGTCGCAACAGCCTGGCGGGTACGATCGTCGACCTGAGCAGCACGACCGACGCCGTTGGCCCCGCCGGCGAGACACGTATCTTTGGACGCGTCGCAAACAGCTGGTTGGGCGCGAGCGTGGCCAGCGGGGACATCAACAACGACGGCTTCGACGATATCGTAATGAGCGCCACGGGCATCAAGGGTGTGGGCGACAATTTCCAGGTCGGCGAGGTCTACGCATTATATGGCAGTGCCACCCTGCCTGGCACGGTGGTTGATCTGAACCGTCCCCCCGGCACTTTCGGAGACACGCGGATCACCGGGACAGAGGAGTTTGTGGAGTTCGGTTTCTCGGTGGCAAGCGCCGATGTGACGGCTGACGGGTTCGATGATCTCATCCTGGGCGCACCGCAATCCGTGCCGCCCGGCGAGGTGGATAACGCCGCTGTCAACGACGGTCTGGTATTTGTCTTTCACGGGTCTCAGACGCTTGCCGGACAACAGCTGATCGATCCCAGGGAGGTCGCCGATCTGATCGTTGTTCGCGACAGCCCCGGCGATCTGTGGGGCTATTCGGCCGAAGCGGGGGGCGACCTGGACCGCAACGGCGTACCCGAATATGCCGCGTCCGCAAATCTTGGGGACAATCCGTCGATTGGCGGAGACAACAACGCCGGCTACAGCGCGGCGATATTCGGATTGACGGCGGCGCTCATCAGCACACGCACCGAGCACAGTACTGAGGGCGATGCCCCAGCGACGGATTTCGGGCCAGTGATACGGGCCGAAATCGACTACGCATCGGGGTCGGCCGCGTCCACGGACGCGGTGACCTTGACCCGCGGCACAGTGGCCAATCCGCCTCAGGCCGCCGTGCCGGTATTACCCCTGCAATGGCAACTCGCCAGCGATCGGAGCGGCTTCACGGCCGACATAACCTTCGGGTACACCGATGCCGAACTCGGCACGGCCGACGAGGGACGGCTGGTGGTGTTCGCCTCTGCAACAGGCGCTGCGGATACCTGGGTCGTGGCGGGGAGCGCCCAGGAACAGGATCTCCTGCGCAATGAGATCACGGTGATGGGCATCGATAGCTTTTCGCTGTTTGTCATCGCGGAGGCAGCCCGCAACGTGGCATCGATCCTTCCTGGCAGCCGCTCAGTCGCGCTCGGAGGAACGGCAACGGCCTTTGCGACAATGATTAACACCGGCGGCGTACCGCTGTCCGGTTGCAGCATCGCGCCTGCGACGCCGGTCGCTGCGAGTTTCCTCTACCAGACCACCGATCCGGCAACCAATGCGCTGACAGGAACACCCGACACACCCGTGGACCTGGCTGCGGGCGCCGCCCAGAGCTTTTTGATCGCCTTTACACCGGCGCAGGCAATCCCTGCCACGGAGATCAGCTTTGATTTCTCATGCAACGGCGCGGGCCGCGCCAGCGTGATTCCGGGCGTGAACACCTTCATCCTGTCCGCCTCCGCGACACCTGGGCCCGATGTTATCGCCCTGGCAGCCAGCAGTCTCCCGGGACAGGTGGTACTGGCGAGTGCCGGAGCCTTTGCCGTCGCCACGGCTAACGTGGCTGCGGCGGGTACCCTGGAGGTATCCGCGGATACGGGTAGCGCGGCGCTACCCGTGACACTGTCGATCTGCCAGACTGACCCAGGCACCGGTAGCTGTATCAACCCGGCGGTGCCGACGACGGGTCCCTTGACCCTCAGCATAGGCGCCGGGCAAACCCCCACCTTTGGCGTATTCATCAGCGCGGATGTTCCGATTGCCTTTGATCCCGCCGTGAACAGGGTGTTCTTCCGCATCCGGAATCAGAGCGGTGAGACTGTTGCGTTAACGAGCGTGGCGGTCAGCAGACCCTAGCCCGGTGTTCGCGGGTGTTGCGATCTAGCCCGCATTTCTCACCGGTATCCCGGATGCCGGCGGGTCCCCGCGCGCCTGGACTTGCTGTTCACTCAAGTGTAAGAATGCTGGCACTCAGCTCAATTTTGTCAACATTGGTCATTATCAAGTTGAAAGAGTACTTGCCCATTTTCAGGAAGCGATCACCCATCATTACGAATTAATGTCCTGTGATCCTGGCTCCGGAGGGCGGCAGTCGGCTGTGGACTGATCTTTAGTTGCGCGATATCTGCACTGCCACACAGGGTGATCGGAGCACGTAGTGAAAAAACACGGTAGTTGTGGATGACGGGAAGGGTTCCGGAGGTCAGCGTACTGCTGTCGGCCTTCAATGGAAGCGCGCATCTTTCTGAGCAGCTCGACAGCCTCGTCGGTCAGACGTATCGGCATTTGACCATTCATGCCCGGGACGATGGCTCGTCTGACGGCACCGGATCGATCCTCAGGCGCTATGCCGCAAAATACCCGAAGATCCATCTGCATTCCGGTGAGCGACTCGGCATTGCAGCGAGCTTCTTCTGTCTGCTTCAAGGCGGCGGGGAGGACAGTGAGTATTTCGCTTTCTGTGATCAGGATGATGTCTGGTACGCGGACAAAATTGAGCGCGCGGTTTCGAAACTCTCAGCAGTGCAGCCGGGTGTCCCGGCGCTTTACACGTCCCGGCTGGAGTATGTCAATGAGGAGTTGGCCCATCTCAGATACTCGCGACCTCCGCGCCGGGAGTTGCTGTTTCAGAATGCTCTGGTCGAGAACTGCGCTACGGGATGCACCGTCGTACTGAATCGAGCCGCAAGAGACATGATTGTCAGCCGGTTGCCAGGCAACCGCGTGATGCACGACTGGTGGTGTTACCTGGTCGTCGCCGCATTCGGTGTGGTGATTTACGATGGTTCACCGACGCTAAAGTACCGGCTGCACGGCGGCAATGAGACCGGCGCGGCGGTGTCGTTCAGCGACAACATCGCGCGGCGCGCGCGGCGATTCTGGGTCAACCGGCGTGATGCCTTCAGGATTCATGCTCAGGCGCAGGAGTTTGCGTCGATTTACGCGGATAGACTTTCGCATGACAGGCGCCAGCTGCTGGCCCGTTTTCTCGCATCAAAGCGCTCCCTGACCGCACGGATCCGCTATGCGCTTGACCCCGGCGTGTATCGCCAGTCGCGTCTGGATGACGTTATGTTGCGGGCATTGATCGTATCCTCGCTTGATCTTTGAATCCACAAACCATTTTCCTCAGTCGGAAATACAGCCCGTATTCCGCTCCATCGGAAAATGGTTTGTGAATCCAAATCGCTGCGCGATCATCGTGCCCCCCGGTGAGAAATGCGGGCTAGGCGAGTGTCGTCTGCGACTGGATTTCCCGCGCAGCGCGTTCGATCGGGTGCAGCTCCGGCACGTCTTTTCTGGCGGAAATCCCCATCTCGGTAAACTTGCGGGCACCCGGAAGCACCCGGGTATCAAAAGACCCGACGGCCCGGTTGAACGAGTGCACGCTGCTGTCCAGGCTCTTACCCAGCTGGGCAAGGTGTTCGGCGAAGCTGGTCAGGCGGGCGTACATATCCTCACCCACGGTGCGAATGTGCTCGGCGTTTTCCGCCAGGGCAAGTTGCCGCCAGCCGTAGGCTACCGCCCGTAACAGGGCGACCAGGCTGGTCGGTGTCGCCAGGATTACCTTGTCCGAGAGGGCATCTTCGAGCAGCTTGCGGTCCATATCGAGTGCGGTACTGAGAAACTGCTCACCGGGGATAAACAGCACGACAAAATCAGGCGCACAGGCAAACTGCTGCCAATAGGCCTTGCCGGCAAGTTCCCGTACCCGCTCGCGGACCTTGCGGGCATGGTGCCTGAGGTGAGCATCACGCGCGGCATCGTCCGGCGCCTCGACGGCACGCAGGTAGGCATCCAGGGGGGTCTTGGCATCCACGATGATCTCGCGCGCATCCGGCATCCGCACGATCATGTCCGGACGCATGGCCCCGGCATCGGTCTGAACATGCGCCTGTTCGAAGAAGTCACAGTACTCGACCATGCCGGCGAGTTCCGCAAGGCGCTTGAGCGTCATTTCTCCCCATTGACCGCGGACCTCCGGTCGGCGCAATGCCTGTACGAGGTTGCGCGTCTCACTTTGCAGGAGCTGGTGCGCCTCGGCCATGGTCTCGAGATGCCTGGTCAGCGACCCGTAGGCCTCCTTGCGATCGTGTTCCATGCGGCGAATCTGGGCCTCCGCCTTTTCCAGCGTCTCATGAATCGGTTTGACGAGATTCTCCACGGCCTGTTCGCGTTGCCGGAACTCGCCCTGGGCCTGAACCTGAAACTGCTTGAGGTTTTGCTCGGCGAGTCGCAGGAAGTCCGAACTGTTATGCCGCAGGACATCGGTCGCGAGGGAACTGAAGGTATGGTTGAGCTGTTTTTGTGCCGCATCGAAAGCGGCCTGCCTGGCCAGCGCCGCACGCCGCTCGGCACCGGCTTCAGCGGCCAGGTGTCGATTGAGGTCGCGATACTGGGACAGTTTTCGCTGCAGGATCAGATACGCGGCGAGCGCACCCACCAGCGCGGCATGGGCCGCCGTCAGGAGGAGCAATGTCATCGGATCCAGTGCCATGAGAGCCTGGCTGAAGAGTATAGTCCATCTTATTGATTTTTCAATTTTCGTATTAACAGGCCGGAGGTGGAGACTCGCAGCGTATAGCGTCCCTCGTGCATCGCCGGCACGAAGGTCGCGGAACCGTATTCCGCATCAACCAGCGGCCCGAGGAAGCGGTAGCGCCGGCGCAGGTCGAAGAGATCCAGCGGCTTGGTGTCGGCCAGCGAATAGACCGTCCGCGGCAGGGACTGTTCATCCTCCAGCTGGCTGTAACGGCCCGCCACCCGGTCGAGCTCATACACGGTTTTCAGTCCGAGGATATTTCCGACTGGCTGCCATTTCAGTATGTGGGCATCAACATAGAGTTCGTCGCCCGCCAGTTCGAACACCTTCTCGGGCTTATCGCCAAAGTTGAAGCGCGCCTCGAATTTCCGTGGGCCCGTCTGTCGGGTGGTAACCGTGGCGATGGTCTGTTCCTCGGTCAATGCCTGGTAGCCGCGTGTTGAGATCGCGAGCGTTGCAAAAAGTGCGGCCAGTGTGAAACTCAGCAGGGCAAACAGCAGATGATTGGCCAGGCGGACGGCCCGGCCGCGCCGCAGCGCGGAAAGACCGGCGATGAGGAAAACCAGGCTCAGTGCACCTGCAAGCAACGTGACGATCAGGAACACCTTCACGGCCGAATACCCGCCTCAGGCTGTGTACAGAAGTTCAGCCACGCGAGGATCTCCTGCGGGCGCTCGATAATACCGTCTGCATTCCAGACGTTGATGTCGATGTCCGGGGGAACGTAGCCGAAACCGGCGATCAGGGTGCGCATCCCGGCATTTCTGCCCGCCTCTATGTCGCGTTGCGCGTCGCCGATATACAGGCACTCGAATGCCTGGCTCCCCGCCTGCCTGCACGCCAGCAGCATGGGAGCCGGATGCGGTTTCGCATGTTCGGCCGTATCACCGCTGATCACACAGGCGGCACGATCGAGAAGTGCAAGCGCCGCGAGCAGGGGTTCCGTCAGCCAGGACGGCTTGTTGGTCACGACGCCCCAGTTCAGGCCACGCGCCTCGAGGATATCGAGGACCTCGAGTATGCCGGGAAAGGGTCGCGTTTCGCGGGCCAGGTTGGCGCGGTAGACCTCGAGCAAGCGCTTGCGCCGTGCCTCGAATCCCGGGTCGCCGGGTTCCAGGCTGAATGCGTAGCGGATGAGCGCCTTGGCACCGTGTGAGACAAGCGGTCTCAAGGCGGCGAGGGACAGCGCGGATCGCGATTCCTCCCTCAACACCTGATTGAGTGCATAAGTGAGATCGGGCGCCGTATCGAGCAGCGTCCCGTCAAGATCAAAAAGCACCGTGCGAATGGCCATGCGGCTCTGGGTCCGTCAATACGAGGCTGACTCTGGCGGATCCGCCGTCAGGTCTTCCCGAAGCAGGCCAGGTAGTTGACATCGACATCATCGCCGAGACGATAGGTCCTGGTCAGGGGGTTGTAGGTCATGCCGGTAATATCCTCGATCTGAAGACCACTGTTCCGTGCCCAGCGTTCCAGCTCGGAGGGCCGGATAAACTTTCGGTAGTCGTGGGTGCCTTTGGGTAAAAGATGCAAAAGGTATTCCGCACCGATGATCGCGAACAGGTATGACTTCGGGTTGCGATTGATGGTCGAGAAAAACACCTTGCCTCCCGGGCGCACCAGGTCGGCACAGGCGGCGACGACCGAGGCCGCGTCGGGGACATGCTCGAGCATCTCCAGGCAGGCCAGCACGTCGAAACTCGCCGGCTCCGATTTCGCCAGTTCTTCGGCGGTGGACTGACGGTAATCGACCTCGAGCCCGGATTCGAGCAGATGCAGTCTGGCGACCGACAGTGGCGCTTCGCCCATATCGATCCCGGTCACGCGGGCACCCGCGCGCGCCAGGCCTTCGGCCAGAAGACCTCCACCACAGCCGATATCGACGGCCCGCAGGCCGGCCAGCTCAATCCGTTCGGTAATATACGCCAGGCGCAAAGGATTGATATCATGCAGGGGTTTGAACTCGCTGGTCGGATCCCACCAGCGCGAGGCGAGCGCCTCGAACTTGGCAATCTCGCCGGAATCGACGTTGTGGGCGGCTGTGCTCATCGTCCGCTAGCATACCCTGAAAGCGGCGCCGGATCGAACCGGTCGTCCTTGCAGGCAGGCCGCGCTCTGGTGCCTTCCCTGGCCCGGCGTAGCGTCCCTGCGATCTGCGGGTACGGCCTGGCGCGCTGCGCTGGCGAGGCGGCAGTTGAGCCCGGCCCGGTTGCCGGTTCGAGGGGAGGAGGGAAGAGTCGGATATGCTCAATTACGAGAAACATCTCATGGTCGTACTGATTGTGGCGGCGCTGGTGCTCGCCGCCACGATTCTCGCTGTCTTGTTGGATATACCCCTGCCCTTTGTCGATGAGTGATTGCGGGGTTTACCGCCGCCGTCGGGCCCCGGCAGGGCTGCCTGACGGATGAACAATCCGGCGTTTCGCTCGCATTGGTCGTGGGCCTTTTATGACTGGGCCAATTCGGCCTTTGCGACCGCCGTAATGGCCGGGTTCTTTCCCGTATTCTTCAAGCAGTACTGGAACACCGGGGTCAGCGCCACGGAAAGCACCTTCCGCCTCGGTGTGGCCAATTCGACCGCCAGCCTCATCGTCGTATTCCTGTCACCGCTGCTCGGCGCCGTGGCGGATCGCCTGGAACGACGCAAGGCCCTGCTGCTGCTGTTTACATCCCTCGGGGTCGTGATGACCGGAGCGCTGTATTTCGTGGCGGAGGGCCAGTGGGCCCTGGCGGTGCTGCTGTATGTCTGTGGCGTCCTCGGGTTTTCCGGCGGCAATCTGTTCTACGATTCCTTACTCGTGTTCGTGGCCCAGCCGCGTGACTACGACCGCCTGTCGGCACGGGGTTTTGCGCTGGGTTATCTGGGTGGCGGCCTGCTGTTTGCCTGCAGCGTACTGGTCGTTCAGAAACCCCACTGGTTTGGTCTGGATGACCCTGCCCAGGCCGTGCGTCTGGCCTTTCTGAGTGTCGCGATCTGGTGGGCCGTGTTCTCGATTCCGCTGTTCCTGTTTGTCGAGGAACCCCGCGAACCGCGGGCCAGCCAGCTGGCGCTGCACGGGATCCTCGTCGACCTGCAGCGGCTCGCGCAAACCATCCGGGACATCGGCAAGCTGCCCCATACCTTTCTGTTTCTGATCGCCTACTGGATCTACATCGATGGCGTGGACACCATCATTCGCATGGCCGTCGACTACGGACTCGCGCTGGGCTTTCCCGCCAACGGCCTGATCCTGGCACTCCTGGTCACCCAGTTCGTCGGCTTCCCGGCCACGTTGTTATTCGGCCGCCTGGGCAACCGGATCGGCGTCAAACGCGGCATCCTGCTGGCGCTCGGTGTGTACGTGCTGGTGACGCTGGGAGGTGCGGCCATGAACCAGGCCTACCAGTTCTACGTTCTTGCGGTCGCGATCGGCCTGGTCCAGGGTGGGGTGCAGGCCCTGAGCCGCTCCCTGTATGCGCGGCTGATTCCGCACGCTCGGGCAGCGGAATTCTTCGGCTTCTATAACATGGTGGGAAAGTTTGCCGCCGTGGTGGGTCCCGCATTGATGGGTTGGATCGCCATAATGACACAGAGCAACCGACTCAGCATTCTGTCCGTGCTGGTTCTGTTTGTGGTGGGGATGGTGTTGCTGTTGAAGGTCAATATCAACGCGGGGGTTGCAGCCGCGGCCCGGGCCTGAAGGATGCATCCCCGATGCTTCGTCAATCTGAAGATGACGAACGTTATGGCCACGGAATCCACGGAAAAACACGGAAAGAACGAACAGCCATAAGAACTTCTTCCGTGGATTCCGTGGCTAGAAATAAAATACGGGCACTCAGAACGTAGTCGGCTCAGGCCCCGATGCGCTGCTTCCACTCCCGCGCCCGAGCCAGGATCTCGTCCTTGTCCAGCGTTGTGAGCGTCCTTTCCTTGAGCAGGTGTTCGCCTGCGACCCAGACATCGGTGACCTGCTTGCGGCCGGTGGCATAGACGATCTGGGAAACCGGGTGGTAAAGGGGTTCTGATTCGACATCGTCGAGTCTTACGGCGCACAGGTCGGCCCATTTTCCGACTTCCAGTGAGCCGACATCATTCGCCAGGCCGAGGGCTCTTGCGCCCTCCAGTGTCGCCATGCGCAGCGCCTGGTCCGCCGGCAGGGCACTGGCGTCCCCGCTCACAGCCTTGGCCAGCAGCGCGGCGCTGCGCATTTCGCTGAACATATCCAGATCGTTGTTACTGGCAGCGCCGTCGGTACCGAGAGCAACCGGGATACCCGCATTCCTGAGTCGCTGCACGGGGCAGAAGCCACTGGCAAGCTTGAGGTTGGACTCCGGGCAGTGGACAACCCGGGCGCCGCGTTCTGCGAGCAGCTCGATTTCCTCGGCCTGCAGTTGCGTCATGTGAACGGCCGCCAGCGCCGGCGAGACCAGCCCCAGGGCATCGAGCCGTGCCAGCGGCCGGCGCCCGGTCTCGGCGACAGAACGCTCAACCTCATCCGCGATCTCGTGCACATGCATATGGATGGGGATATCGAGCTCATCGGCGAGCACCCGCACGCGTTCGAGCGGCGCATCCGACACCGAATAGGGCGCGTGGGGCGCGAAGGCGGTACTGATCAGGGGATGATGGCGATACCCGTCATGCAGTTGCAGACCCTTGGCCAGATAGTCATCGCTGTCACCGGCATAGGCACTGGGGAAATCGATCAGGATCAGACCAATACTCGCCCGCATGCCGGCGCTTGCGGCACAGCGCGCCGTGACCTCGGGAAAGAAGTACATATCATTGAAGCATGTCGTCCCACCGCGCAACATCTCGGCGATGGCGACCTGGCTTCCGTCGTGGATGAATTCCTCGCTGATCCATGTCTGCTCGGCCGGCCAGATGTGATCGTGTAACCACTCCATCAGGGGCAGGTCGTCGGCCAGACCCCGCAGCAGACACATGGCGGTATGGGTGTGGGCGTTCACCAGTCCCGGCAGCCAGGAGATCCAGTATGCGGCCTTCGTGAATGGCCAGGCTGTAATGCTCGTAGACCACACCGGCGGGCTCCACCGGTATCACCCAACGGGCCGAGATCAGCGTATCGACGGTTCGCATGTGCAGGCCGGCGCTGCAGGGCGGTACGGAGTCAGACCCCTTGCGAGCGGGCTGGCGGATACAAACGGGAGCCAGCGCCCCCGTTTGACTACCGGGTCCGAAATCATGCTCAGGCTGCGCTGCTCGCCGGCTTCATATGCACATCGCGCTGCGGGAAGGGGATGCTGATGCCATTTGCATCGAATGCCGCCTTGACGTTTTCCAGCAGATCGGCGCGCACCGGCCAGTAATTCTCGCTCTTGACCCACGGACGGACGTTGATGTTGACACTGCTGTCGGCCAGTTCGCCGAGCGCCACCGCCGCGGCGGGCTCCTTGAGGATGCGGTCATCGGCCGTCATGATCTGCTCGATGAGCTGCTTGGCCTTTTTGATGTCATCGTCGTAGCCGATACCAAACACCAAATCTATGCGACGGGTATCCCGTGCCGAGAAATTCGTGATGGTGCCACTGTAGATCTGGCCGTTCGGCACGATAATCTCGCGGTTATCGGGTGTCTTGAGGAGGGTGTTGAAGATCTGGACCTCTTCCACGACGCCGGTGACACCGGCGGCCTCAATAAAATCCCCAACCTTGAACGGGCGGAAGATAATCAGCATGACGCCCGCCGAAAAATTGGACAGCGAATTCTGCAGTGCCAGACCAACCGCCAGACCGGCCGCACCGAAGACCGCCAGCAGCGAGGTCGTGTTGACGCCCAGCTGGTCGACCGCCGCGATGATGACGGCAACCAGCAGGACGGCGTAGAGAATATTGCCGAGAAACCTGGCGAGCATGGCATCCATACCGGCCTTGCCCATGATCCTCTGAACAGCACGGGTGATAATCCCGGCGATCCACTTACCGATGATGAAGATGGCGAGGGCGACACCCAGTCGGATAGCCCAGGGGATCAAAAATCTCTGTATGAGTGTCGGATCGGTGAGTTCGGCGGGTATTTCCATCAGTCTTACTCCTTAAACTTGCACGTAAACAGGCCCAGCGGCCCGTGCTGCCGGTGTGCGCCAGGGGTGTTTGTGACCGCCCGTGCCGCCACAAAATTCGTTATTGATTATCCGTTAAACTCCCGTTACGAATGATCGACGCGAAGAATCGCGGCGGAAGTATACCCAATCCAATGGCATTGAGACAGGGAACACAGTCGCGAACGGGCGGGCCCCAGGAGGTATCCGGCATGAATGAAACAGCGGACGGCGTACAGGCAATCGAATGGACCGAGGCAGGGTTGAGACTGCTGGATCAACGGCTCTTGCCCGCCGAGGAACGCTATCTGCTGCTGGAAACCAGCGCGCAGGTCACCGAGGCCATTCGCGACATGGTCGTGCGCGGCGCCCCGGCAATCGGTATCACGGCGGCCTACGGCGTGGTGCTCGCGGCGCGCGATGCCTATGCGCGCAATCCGTCGGGCTGGCGGTCAGAGCTCGAACCGGCCCTCGACGCGCTCGGCAAGGCGCGGCCGACAGCCGTCAACCTCGGCTGGGCACTGGAGCGCATGCTTCGTCGCCTGCCAGCCGGCCCCGGGGACCCGCTGGCCGCGCTCCTGCAGGAAGCCCGCCGCATACACGAAGATGATATCGCGGCCAATCGGCGCATGGGCGAACTCGGCGCGGCCCTGATCGAACGGGGGCAAAGCGTGCTGACGCACTGCAATGCCGGTGCACTGGCAACCGGCGGTTACGGCACCGCACTGGGCGTCATTCGCAGTGCCTGGCAGGCCGGCAAGCTGGCGCGAGTGTTTGCGGATGAAACCCGACCCTGGTTGCAGGGTGCGCGCCTGACCGCCTGGGAACTGCTTCGCGACGCCATACCGGTCACCCTGATCGTGGAGGGCGCGGCGGCGCATCTGATGCGCACTGGCAAGGTGCACTGGGTGATCGTCGGCGCCGACCGGATTGCCGCGAATGGCGACGTCGCCAACAAGATCGGGACCTACGCCCTGGCCCTGGCCGCCCGCCAGCTGAATGTCGGCTTCATGGTTGTCGCCCCGGGCTCAACGATCGATGGGCGCATCCCGGACGGTACCGGTATCCCGATCGAGTTGCGCGGTGAAGAAGAGGTGCTCAGTTTCGCCGGCAAACCCGTTGCCGCAGGCGGGGCCGAGGCCTGGAATCCGGCATTTGATATCACCCCGGCGCATCTGATCGACGCCATCGTGTCCGAAAACGGGGTGGTCCGTAACCCGGACGCAAACAAGATGGCCGATCTGATGGCGCGCAGCCCCAGCCCGGACCCGACGGCACCGCAGGTGCTGGCATGAACGAGAGGATCCTGTCTCGGCGTCTCAGAGAGTCCTGGCGCCCGTTTTTCCCGGATGCAGTGGGTATGACCGGTGTGGTAGTATAGGCACGTTTTTTTGCGTATCCGGCGGTCAGATGCGATCGGCCCCTCCTGGCGGCCCCGGTCACCCTGTCGCTGCACCACCCGACGACGGAACATTAAGGGACACTGACAGTCACTGATGGCCGAGTTTGCCAAAGAAGTTTTTCCGGTCAATCTCGAAGACGAGATGAAGCAGTCGTACCTCGATTACGCCATGAGCGTAATCGTGGGACGCGCCCTGCCTGACGTTCGCGATGGTCTGAAACCGGTGCATCGCCGCGCGCTGTACGCCATGAGCGAGCTGGGCAACGACTGGAACCGGCCATACAAGAAGTCTGCGCGTATTGTGGGTGATGTGATCGGTAAGTATCACCCGCATGGCGATACCGCGGTATACGACACCATCGTCCGTATGGCGCAGCCGTTCTCGCTGCGCTACATGCTCGTCGACGGCCAGGGTAACTTTGGTTCGGTCGACGGCGATGCCCCGGCGGCCATGCGTTATACGGAAGTGCGCATGTCGCGCATTGCCCACGAACTGCTGGCCGATCTCGACAAGGAAACGGTCGACTTCATTCCCAACTACGATGAGTCGGAGACGGAACCGGCGGTCTTTCCCGCCCGCATTCCGAATCTGCTGGTCAACGGTTCGGCGGGTATTGCCGTGGGCATGGCCACCAATATACCGCCGCATAACCTGACGGAAGTCATCGACGCCTGCCTGCTGCTGATCGACCGCTCCGATGCCACGATCAAGGACATTCTGGAACTCCTTCCCGGCCCCGACTTCCCGACTGCCGGGCTGATCAACGGCGTGCGGGGCATCCACGAGGCCTATTTCACCGGCCGCGGGCGCATCTATGTGCGCGCACGCGCCGAGATCGAAACCGACGAGCGTTCCGGTCGCCAGACGATTGTGGTGAACGAGCTTCCCTATCAGGTCAACAAGGCGCGTCTGCTGGAAAAGATCGCCGAGCTGGTCAAGGACAAGAAGCTGGAGGGCATCAGCAACCTGCGCGACGAATCCGACAAGGATGGCATGCGCATGGTCATCGAGCTCAAACGCGGTGAAGTTGGCGAGGTGATTCTGAACAACCTCTACCAGCACACCCAGATGCAGAGCGTTTTCGGTATCAACATGGTGGCACTGGTCGATGGCCAGCCGCGACTGCTCAACATCAAGGAACTTCTCGCGGCCTTTATCCGGCACCGGCGTGAAGTCGTCACACGCCGGACGGTGTTCGAGCTGCGCAAGGCGCGGGAGCGGGCCCACATCCTCGAGGGTCTCGCGGTCGCGCTGGCCAACATCGACGAAGTCATCGCTCTCATCAAGGGATCACCCAATCGTGCCGAGGCGAAAGAGGCACTCATGACCCGCGCCTGGGAGCCCGGACTCGTCACCGAGATGCTGGAGCGAGCGGGCGCCGGCGCTTCGCGGCCCGACAATCTCGATGCGGTTTTCGGTCTGGGTGGTGAAGGCTACCGGCTCTCTGACGTGCAGGCCCAGGCCATTCTGGACCTCAGGCTGCATCAGCTTACCGGCCTGGAACAGGATAAAATCGTCAACGAATACAAGGAGCTCCTGGATAATATTGACGAGTTGCTCAGAATCCTTTCCGATCCGGATCGCCTGATGGCCGTAATTCGGGATGAACTGAGCGAGGTACGCGAGCAGTTCGGTGACGCGCGGCGGACCGAAATCCTTACGGATCACCTCGACCTGACACTCGAGGATCTGATCACCGAAGAGGACGTTGTGGTGACCCTGTCGCATGCCGGCTACGCCAAATCGCAGCCCGTCAGCCAGTATGCCGCGCAGCGACGCGGGGGCAGGGGCAAGAGTGCAACCGCGGTCAAGGAAGAAGACTTCATTGACAAGCTGTTTATCGCCAGCACGCACGACACGATTCTCTGTTTCTCGAGCCGCGGCAAGGCCTACTGGCTTAAGGTCTATCAGCTGCCGCAGGCCGGACGCGCCGCGCGGGGCAAGCCGATTGTCAACCTCCTGCCGCTGGAGGAGGACGAGCGTATCAACGCCGTGCTGCCGATTCGCGAGTTCAGTCCCACCGAGTTCGTGTTCATGGCGACGGCCAACGGGACGGTGAAAAAGACGCCCTTGAGCGGTTTCTCGCGCCCGCGAGCAAGCGGTATCATCGCCCTGGACCTGCGTGATGCCGACAGACTGGTCGACGTTGCGATCACGGACGGCGAGCGCGATGTCATGTTGTTCACCGACGCCGGCAAGGCCATACGCTTCAAGGAATCCGATGTCCGCACCATGGGCCGCACGGCCTGCGGTGTGCGGGGCATTCGGCTGCAGTCGGGGCAGGAAGTGATTGCCCTGATCATCGTGAATGAAGGCTATGTGCTGACGGCAACACAAAACGGCTATGGCAAGCGCACGGCCGTCGAGGATTACCCGGTGCATCGCCGGGGCGGCCAGGGCGTTATCTCCATTCAGACGACGTCGCGCAACGGTGCCGTGGTCGGCGCCAGACTGGTTACCGAAAATGACGAAATCATGCTGATCAGCAACGCCGGCACCCTGGTGCGCACGCGGGTGGAGGGGGTCTCCTCCATGGGCCGTAATACGCAGGGCGTGAAACTCATCACTGTCGGCGAAGACGAGCAGCTGGTGGGGCTTGAACGCATCGTTGAAGCCGAAGAGGAGGCGAGTGAGTTAGGAGTGGACAGTGAGGAGTGAGGAAGCTTTCCGCCGGGCCAGCTGGCAGTGTGGTGCCCGCACGTCGCTGCATGCTGGCGCAGAGACTGTTTACACTGACTCCTCACCCTGTGCAAACGATGTTAAAGGATATTGATGATGTCACGCGTTTATAACTTCAGTGCCGGACCGGCGATCCTGCCCCTGGAAGTGCTGCAGCAGGCGCAGGCGGAAATGACCGACTGGCAGGGCTCGGGCATGTCCGTGATGGAGATGAGTCATCGCGGCAAGGAGTTCGTCTCGATTGCGCAGCAGGCCGAGCAGGATCTGCGCGAGCTCATGGCTATCCCGAAGAACTACCAGGTACTGTTTCTGCAGGGCGGTGCCAGCAGCC
>Ga0111153_1133_pt1 | contig 15614 bp, 13 predicted proteins | sample DeeMarSeWOR28_12_FD_80255 | JGI IMG/M metagenome (GOLD analysis project Ga0111153, IMG submission 80255) | Gammaproteobacteria bacterium SG8_31 | reverse complement strand
AAGTCGTCGAGATGCCGAGAGTTGTCAAGGTGACACAACTCGATGTCTCCGTGGTCGAGGAAAAGCTGCCCAACTCCATCGCCGTGCTGCCCTTCGCGAACATCAGCGACGATCCCGACAACGAGTACTTCTGCGACGGCATCTCGGAGGAGATCCGGAACCGGCTGGGCGGCCATGCCGGGCTGAACGTCATCGGCCGCGATTCCTCGTTCCAGTTCAAGAACAGCGACTACCCGCTGCGCCGGATCTCTGACCTGCTGGGTGCTCGCTACCTGCTGCAGGGCAGTGTTCGCAGGCAGGGCGATGCCCTCAGAATCTCCGCAGAATTGGTGGACGAGTCGGGCATCCAGCGCTGGAGCAGTACCTTCGACCGGACCCTGAGCGACGTCTTCTCGATCCAGTCGGACATTGCACAGGTCGTGGCCTCCACGATTTTGCCCCAGATCGTGGGACCCACAAGTTCTCCATACGAACCTTCTCTGGAAGCCTACGAATATTTTCTCGAGGGCCGGGAGTTGTTGCGAAAACGGATTGACGTCAAGGGCCGGGCCCGCGAACGATTGCGCCGGGCCATCGAGATCGATCCCCAGTATGCGGAGGCCTACGCGGAGCTTGCTATTACAGACCTGTTCTATACGAATACATCGGAAGACATTGCGGCCGCAAACGACCTCATCGATACTGCACTCCGGCTGGAGCCCGGTCTGCCGCGGGCGCTCGCGGCCCGAGCATTCTCGCTGCTGCAACAAGACGATTCGGATTATGCGGTCGCCGAGATCGTGTTGCGCGATGTGCTGGCCAGGGACCCAAACATGGTGGACGCGCTGGACTGGCTGAGTCGAGCGCTTCGCGGTCAGGGGAAGCTTCCCGAAGCTGAGGCCACAAGGGAGAAAGCGGTCCGGCTGGATCCGCTCCACGGGTCCATCGCCGCGGCCGTTGCGGGAGCATCCGCCGACCGGGGCGATTTCGAAACAGCGGAGCGGCGTCTCCTTCGACTGATGGAGATCCCGCAGCCGGCATTCAACACCTATCAAACCTTGCGCGATTTTTACTGGTACACGGGGCGGCTCGTGGACATGAATACCATCTCAAAGCGGCAGGTCCTGACCCTTGGCCGTCACTATACGGGGCTGTCCTTCAGTTACGCATTGATGGCGCTGTGGGACCAGGCGTCCTATTGGGCCGCGCGCACGATGGTCGACACGCCCGACTGGTTCTGGGCGAAATTTTTCGGACCCACGTCCGTGCCCTACCTGCAGGGCCGGTATCGGGACTCGCTGGATGAGTGGGACAAGGCGCTGGCGGCGGCAGGGACAACACTTGGCGAGATGCCTCACCTCGTCACGTGGCTTTACGGCGATACGCGGGCCCTGGCCGGGGATTTCGAGGGCGCCATTCACAACCTGGAGCCGCTGGTCGAACCGTCCCGACCGGTCAGTCTCGCGGAGTTCGGACCTTTCGAACTGGACGCCCTGCATTCTCTAGCGTGGTCCTACCAGCAAACTGGCATGCCGGATCGGGCACGGCCGCTCCTGGAGAGTCTCGAGCGGGAGCTCGAGGAAAAGGAGCGACTGGGGCTTCTGCACAAGAGCAACGATCTGTTTTTCTACGCCCGCAACGCGCTGCTGATGGGGGAAAACGACCCGGCGCTGGAGCGGCTGGAGCGGGCCGTGGAGGCCGGCTGGCGTGACTACTATGTCCAGCATCATGATCCCCGCTGGGCGCCACTGATCGATAATCCCCGTTACCAGGCCCTGATGGCGGAAGTGAAAGCCGACGTGGACCGACAGCGGGCAGAGGTGGAGAGGATGGATGCCGAAGAGGATTTCGTGGCCAGGCTCGACGCGGCCCGGGCGCAGAGACAGCAATAACCGTTCCCTGGCACTCGGATGAAGTCGTCCGGTATCCCAGCGTCAGGTGTCGGCCGCGCTTTCCTGGAAGTGCCTGCCTGTTGGAATCCTCGTCGCTTACAGCTTCCATCGCGTGTGATGCGCGCGATTTTGCTGCATCATTCTCAGGCGAAACTGCGAGTTGTCTGCAGTTGTCTGATGCATTGATCTGCAGCGGGGGACGTTGCCAGTGAAGGAATTCATCCGCGAACTGCGCCGCCGCCGGGTGTTCCGGACGGCCGGCATCTATATCGTCAGCGCCTGGTTGCTGCTGCAGGTGGCGGACGTGCTGTTTCCGGGCTGGGGCCTGCCGGATGCCGCCATCAACGTTCTGTTCGTTGCGGCCGTTGTGGGGTTTCCACTGGCGCTGGTATTCGGGTGGTTCTTCGATATCACAACGCACGGTATTGTCCGCACTCCCGGACCGAACGAGGAGGGCAGCGAAACACCGCTGACGCTCCAGCGTCGTGACTACATCATCCTGACGGCCCTGGCGCTGATCGGGGTCGCCATCCTGACCCAGACGACCCGGGAAGTCGTCGAGATGCCGAGAGTTGTCGAGGCGACACAACTCGATGTCTCCATGGTCGAAGAAAAGCTGCCCAACTCCATCGCTGTGCTGCCCTTTGCCAACATCAGCGACGACCCAGGCAACGAGTACTTCTGCGACGGCGTCTCGGAGGAGATCCTGAACCGGCTGGGTGGTTTTCGGGGGCTGAACGTCATCGGCCGGACCTCTTCCTTCCAGTTCAAGAACACCGACTACGAGCTGCGTCGGATCAGCGATCTGCTAGGCAGCCGCTACCTGCTTCAGGGCAGTGTCCGGAAGCAGGACGAGCGGCTCAGGATCTCGGCCCAGCTTCTGGACGAGACCGGGACGCAGCTATGGACAGAAAGCTTCGACCGAACCCTGGGGGACATTTTCTCGATCCAGGCGGAGATCGCCCAGATCGTGGCCTCCACGATCGTGCCACAGATCACGGGGCCGACGACTTCGCGCTATGAACCTTCGCTGGAGGCCTACCAATATTTCCTGGAAGGTCGGGAGATGTTGCGAAGACGGGTTGACGTCAAGGGCAGAGCCCGTGAGCAACTGCAGAGGGCCATCGAGCTCGATCCCCGATACGCCGAGGCTCACGCGGAACTCGCCATGACCTATCTCTTCGGAATAGTCACCCCGGAAGAACTCGCGGTCGCGAAAGAGGCCATCAACACTGCCCTGCGACTGGAGCCCGGCTTGGCCAGGGCGCTTGCAGTGCGTGCCTTGTCGTTGCAGCAGCAGAATGATCCGGACTATGCCATCTCCGAGATCGTGCTACGCGACGTGCTTGCCAAGGATCCCAACATGGTGGACGCGCTGAACTGGCTGGCCGGCGCGCTTGGTGTCCAGGGAAAAGTTGCAGAATCAGAGGCGACGTTGCAGAAGGCCGCGAGACTGGATCCGCTGCACGTGGCCGTCGCGGCGAATGTTGCGCGGATTGCTGCCCGGCGGGGGGATTTCGAGACGGCAGAGCGGGGTCTTTTGCGACTGCTGGAGACTCCTCAGCCCGCATATGCCACGTTCTCGGCTCTTCGTGACTTCTACTCGCAAACGGGCCGCCTGGCGAGCCTGAACACTGTTGGTAAGGAACAGGTCCTGACCGTTCGTGCCCACTATTACACCCTGGCGTTCAGTTACGCGTTGCTGGGACTGTGGGACCAGGCTTTTTATTGGTGTGAGCGAAGTATGGTCGACTTGCCCGATTCTTTCTGGAGCAGGTTTTTTCCGGCGTCTGTGCCTTACTGGCAGGGCCGGTACCGGGACTCCTTGGGTGAATACGACAAGGCGCTGACCGAACAAGGCAAGACCCTCGCCGACATGCCGCAATTTGTCGTTCTCATTTATGGCGACGCCCAGGCCCTGGCCGGTGACTTCGAGGGCGCCATCCGCACCCTGGAACCCCTGATCGGTCCGCCCCAGCCGATCAAATTCGGCGAATTCAGCGAATACGACCGAGAAGCCCTGCATTCTCTCGCCTGGTCCTACGCGCAGACAGGCGTCCCTGAGAAGGGTCGGTCGATTCTCAAGAGCCTGGAGCAGCAGATCGAGGAGCAGCAGCGACTGGGGCTTCTGCACATGAGCAACGATTTATTCTTTTACGCACGCAACGCGCTCCTGATTGGAGATCACGACGTGGCGATCGAGCGACTCGAACGCGCGGTAAAGGCGGGTTGGCGGGACTATTACATTCAGCGCCACGACCCCCGCTGGGCACCCCTGGCCGATCATCCCCGGTACCAGTCTTTGATGGCCGAGGTGAAGGCCGACGTGGATCGTCAGCGGGCCGAGGTGGAGCGCATAGACGCCGAGGAGGATTTCGTGGCGAAGTTCGACCAGGTGCAGGCGGCTCGGCAGAACTGATCACCCATTCCTGTGAGCGGGCGCCGGCTTTCGATCCTCCCGTTTGATTCAGCCTGGCTGAGTCCGTCACCGATGACGGCCCTGTCTCAAAACACGGGCCGATGCCCTGGGTTATTCTCTGTGCCAGGTTCGACGCGTTCTGCCGAATGCGCTCCGCCTGAAGGGGAAGAGAGACAGGACCCATGACCGGTTTCATCAGGGAGCTGCGCCGCCGCCGGGTGTTCACCACCGCCGGGTTGTACATCGTGGGCGCCTGGCTCGTGATGCAGGCCGCAGACGTGTTCTTCCCTGCCTGGGGTATCCCGGATACGGCGATCAACGTGCTTCTCGGCGCCGCAGTTGTCGGCTTCCCGCTGGCCCTGGTGTTCGGGTGGTTCTTCAACATCACGGCGCACGGGATCAGGCGCACGATGCCGGCGGATACTGGTGCGACTGGAGAACCGAGGCCACTCAAAGGCAGTGACTATCTTGTCCTGGGCGCACTCGTGTTGGTGGCCGGTGTCATCGTCTCTTACGCGGCCAACAGGATCCTTAGCCTGCCGACGACGGAAATGGCCAGAATCGAAGCCCAAATCGACCTGGCGCCTGCAGAGAAGCTGCCCAACTCCATCGCCGTTCTGCCCTTCGACAACATCAGCACCGATACCGAGAACGAGGTCTTCTCCGACGGCGTTTCCGAGGAGATCCGCAACAGGCTCGGACACTACGCGGAACTGCAGGTAATCGCCCGTGCCTCGTCATTGCAGTTCAAGAACAGCGACTACGGCATCCCCCGGATCAGCAGCCTGCTCGGTGTCCGGTATCTGTTGCTGGGCAGCGTTCGCAGGCAAGGAGAACGGATCCGGGTATCTGCCCAGCTCGTCGCGGACGAGGGAATCCAGGTATGGAGCGAGAACTACGACCGGGTTCTGGAGGACGTATTCAGGATCCAGGACGAGATCGCCGATCTGGTCGCCGCCGAAGTGGCGCCGCAGGTCGTCGCCGGGCCAGACAGCAGCTACCAGCCTTCCCTGGACGCCTACCGGCATTTCCTGACGGGGCGCGATCTCAACTACCGGAGGGACCAGTGGGCGGCGCAGAAGGAGTTGGCCATCGCCGTCGAGCTGGATCCCAGGTTTGCGGAGGCCCAGGCCGAGTATGCGATCAGTCTCGTGATGGGCTACCCGGAAGAGGCGCAACTGCAGAGGGCGGAAGTGGCGATCGACGCCGCCCTCGATCTGGCTCCCGATTTGCCGCGGGTTCATGCCGCGCACGGCCTGTTCCTGAATTTGCAACGCCCCCCTGACCCGATTGCTGCGGAGACAGCGTTGCGCGAGGCGCTCAAGGGTGATCCCAACATGGTGGATGCCATGAACTGGCTGGTGGGCGCACTGTCCTCCCAGGGCAGGGAAAAAGAGGCGGACGAGTGGCTGGACAAAGCTTACCGGATCGATCCCTTCAATTCGGCGATCGTCTCCAACCTGGCGACACGGTACCGGCAGGCGGGGAACCCGGATAGAGCGGAGGCGATGCTGAGAAGGATGGTCGATCTCCCCGAGCCGCCCATTCAGGCAATCCACAGTCTATGGGACCTGTACACCGACACCGGCAGGCTGGTGGAGGCCAACCGAATTGCCAAGCGATTGCTGCTGGCGGGGGGTTGGCAGACTTTTTTCCTCGCCGGCAACTATGCGATGCTGGGCAGGATCGAGACCGCGGCCGAGTGGTTGTCGGCCAGCGTGCGGGACAACCCGGGCGTGATGTGGGTCAGGACAGGTTGGGTGCAGGCTCAGGCGCCCTCCTGGGGAGGTGACTACGGGCGGGCGACGGAGGAAATGCGCCGGGCGATGTCCTCCCATGGACTGTCCCTGAACCAGTTAGACCCGAGGCTGAGATTCTTCTACGGCATCAATCAGGCGCTGGCTGGCGATTATGCGGGAGCGATCGCAATGCTCGCAGAGAACCTGCCGGATACGGTCGATGGGACAGTCCTTGACAATTATTATGGGCCGGATGCTTACCAGGCCCTCGCGTGGGCCTACATCCAGTCGGATTTGCCCGAGAAATCTCGACCGCCGCTGGCGATCGTCGAGGAATGGATTGCCGAGCAAAGTGCTTCCGTCGCGATGATGAAAAGTGAAAACCTTCACGCGGCGGCCCGGAACGCCGTCCTGATGGGCAACGATGACCTGGCTCTGGAGCGCCTGGAACAGGCCGTGGAGGCCGGTTGGCGCCAGTACTACATCAATATGCACGACCCCCGCTGGTCGACGCTGACTGATGACCCCCGCTATCAGGCACTGATGGCGGAGGTAAAAGCCGATGTGGATCGTCAGCGGGCCGAGGTGGAGCGAATCGATGCCCAGGAGGATTTTCCCGCGTTGCTGGACCAGGTGCGGGCGGCTCGGGACCGTTGAATAGCTCGGTACCGAGCCTGAGAGTCTTCGCTGACCGGAGCCCGTTTTCCCCCGACCGCGATCCGGCAGTCGTCGTCGAGGCCATAATTTCCGCATAAACTTGAGGGGTTGTGCTCCGGCCCAGACGCGCGGTTTCCATGACGGTCCGTCATGTCTGCGATATTCTGCATCGGGCGTGTCGCCCGGCATCGATCGAGTCAGGTTTTTTGCTGAGGAGGGTCACAGCTTTTGAAAGGATTCGTCCGAGAACTCCGACGTCGCAAGGTCTTCCGGATGGCCGGTTTCTACATCGTGGGCGCCTGGCTCGTGATGCAGGCCGCAGACGTGTTTTTCCCGGCCTGGGGCCTTCCCGATGCGGCGCTCAATATCCTCCTGATCACGGCCGTCGTCGGTTTCCCGCTGGCGCTGGTCTTCGGCTGGTTCTACGACGTCACCGCCCACGGCATCGTGCGTACGCCGGCCACGGACGACAGCGATGCCCGAAGCACGATCCCTCTTCAACGGACCGACTATCTCATTCTCGCTGTCCTGGCGGTCATCGCGGTTCTTATCGTGTTCCGGGCCGGCACGGAGATTGCGGAAGCGCCGAGGGTGGAGATTGGTGAAGCGGCCGATGTGGCGACCGATGAGGCGCCGCCCCTGGAGAAGCTGCCAAACTCTATCGCGGTGCTGCCTTTCGCCAACGTCAGCGACGATCCGTCCAACGAATTTTTTTGCGACGGAATTTCCGACGAACTCCTCCACAAGCTGACCGGATTCGACGACCTGCACGTCATCGGCCGGACCTCGTCATTCGCGTTCAAGGGGAGCGATTACCGGATTCCTCGCATTGCCTCCTTGCTCGGCGTTCGCTATCTGCTGCAGGGCAGTGTTCGCAAACACCAGGACCAGCTCCGGATTACGGCGCAGCTCGTGGATGACGCCGGCACCCAGCTCTGGAGCAGCGCCTTCGATCGCAGGCTCGAGGACATTTTCGCGATCCAGGCCGAGATCGCCGATATCGTCGCGACGACGGTCGTGCCGCAGATCGTGCCCGATCATGCGGACACCTATGAGCCCGATCTTGTGGCATATCAGCATTACCTGATCGGAAGGGAATACGTACACGAGCGCATGGTCCCGCAGGCCCGGGAGGAGCTGGCGAAAGCCATTGAGCTCGATCCGGATTTTGCCGAGGCACAGGCCGAGTACGCCGTTTCCATGATCATGTGGCGGAGCCCTGGGCACGAGCAGCTCTCGATCGCCGAACAGGCTATTGACCGGGCGCTCGCGCTTGCTCCCGGTTTGCCGCGGGCGCTGGCCGCCCGTGGCCTGCTGCTGCTTGATTCGGATCTAGAGGGTGCGGAGGAAGTGCTTCGCCAGGTCCTTGCCGAAGACCCCAACATGGTGGACGCGATCAACTGGCTTAGCAGTGCGCTCGCGGGGCAGGGCAAAGTCGACGAAGCAATGGAATGGTTCCAGCGGGCGTTGCGCATCGATCCCATGCATCCCGCCATTGCCGCCAACCTCGCGGACGGGTATCTGGACGGCGGGCAGGTCGTGAAGGCCGAGACGATCTTGTTGAGGCTCGGCGAATTGCCCGAGCCCAACGGCATGGTTTTATCGCACCTGATTGAGCTGTATCGGCTGACCGGACGTTTTGCGCAAATGCTGAGGCACGCCGAAAGGCTGGCGCTGGATCCTTTTTTTTCCGGACCGTTTCGCGCCTATCGATACGGAGTGCTGGCAGAGAGTTATGCCTTGCTGAATGACTGGGAACAGGTCGAGCACTGGGCGGCGCAGGGACTGGCGCCGGCCCCGGAGAAGGGCTCTTTCGAAAGATCTTTCTGGATCAGGCTACACTCCGAGCCTGACTTATGGCGCGGGCGCTATATGGAGGCCGTTGAAAAGCATCGAGGCGTAATGGCGGCGGAAGGTGTGCCGCCTGAGGAAATGGAGCTTCATTATGGAGTAATCCTGGCGCTGGCCGGCGACCATGCCGCCGCCCAGGAAGTGCTCGCTGCCGTGGAGATCACGCCAGATGAATTCAGCGATTCGCAGAAATTGGCCGCCGGCCAGACCCTGGCCTGGTCTTACTCTGTCACAGACCAGGTCGTGAAGGCGCGGCCGCTGCTCGAGGAGATTGACAGGCGGATGGCCGGGATCGAGGCAAGTGGCCGATGGCGCCGGAGCGATGGTCTTTACTCCTATGCGCTCAATGCTGTTCTGCTGGGGAACCAGGACGTGGCGCTGGAGCGCTTGAGACGTGCCGTCGAGGCCGGTTGGCGGGACTATTACATTCATCACCACGATCCCCGATGGGATGCGCTCAAGGCTGACGCCGACTACCAGGCGCTGATGGCGGACGTGAAGGCCGATGTGGACCGGCAGCGCGCCGAGATCGAGGCGAAGAAGAGCGAACAGCCGGCGTCGGAATGAATAAACGACTGCCGCTCAGGTGAGAGGTCCAGGAACGTATTTCGACGCCATCAATTCGACCTGGCCCGCAAACTGGCCGCACAGCTGCCTCGACTTATCGTTCCCGAAACCCCGGACCCCGGTGCGATCCCTTTTTACATGCAGGGGCTATCAAGAGGGCGACTCGCTGGAGCGGGGCGCAGGAACGCGGCAACGCGGGTACGAATGACCCTGCACGACGGGGGATCAGAGCCCCCGCTGCCACTCCTGCCGCAATGGAATCCGTCCAGGCTGACGGATCGCGGTCCGTACCGTCTCCAAAAGGCGTTTCTTGTCCCGGTTCAGCGTGCCCTTGAGCACCAGGTAGTTGGAGGCGTGGTCACTGCGGAAGATGGTGTTCTCCAGGTCCAGGGTATCCAGCAGCCACTCCATCTCCTGAAACAGGCCTGCTTGATCCAGCGGTTCGAACTCGCCCTTGCGGGAAGCTCACGACGAGAGTGGCCAGGTACTCCGGCTGAGCCTCGTTCATGAGCCGTGCAGAATTCACGGCATGCTGTTCGCTGTAGCGCTTGCCGCCCATGCCGTTCAGGATCATCACCGAGCTCTTCGAGCCCGCCGCCTTGATCTTTTTAAGAGCATCCAGTGAGGACGCGAATGTCTCGCCCTTGCTGACCCGCTCCAGCACCAGGTCGTCACCGGACTCGCAGCCCACGTAGAACAGGCTCAGGCCCAGTTCGCGAAGCTCGGCCAACTCGTCCGCAGTCTTGTGGCGCAGGTTCCGTGGCAGGCAGTAGCTGGAAACCCGCTGGACGTTCGGAAGGTGATGGCGGATCCGTTCCAGGATCAGCCGAAGGCGCCGTACGGACAGGGTCATGGCGTCGCCATCCGCCAGGAAGATCCGGCGCACGGGGAAACCGGATGCAGCGACCTGTCTCAACTCCCGATCTACCACTTCGATGGGCTTGAAGTTGAAGCGCTTCTGCGGCTGGGTGTACATCTCGCAGAAAGTGCAGCGATTCCAGGAGCAGCCGTTGGTCACCTGAAGGATCAGGGACCGGGCCTCGGAGGGCGGGCGGAAGACCGGCTCGACGTAACGCATGGAGGGATTATAAGCTCCGGGCGCTGTCCGCATGTGCCATCCTGCCCATCGTTCGCGGACGCCGGTTTCCCGGACCGGCGGTTTCGGACGTGGCCCGCACCGTGCCTCCGATGCGGAGATCCTTCAGCAGGTTTCGGGCGTGAACCGCGATAGGCTGTACCTATCGAAAAGACTGATTTTATTCATTAGACGAATGAATTCGGGCTCTCTACCATGACAGCGGTTATAAACGGAGACGATTCATGCCTCTTTTAAATTTGCTCACTCTCAACCAATTTTGGCGCACTTGCTCGCTGGACGAAGCCTTCCTGGAGCGTTCGCGTCGTCGCCGTCAGAGCCGCCGCGCCCGCGCCGCCGCCGCCCGCCGTTGATGAGCACGAGTGCGTGAACAAAACCGGATCACTATCAAAGGACCAGATTATGAAAATCGATATCGGGATTTCACCGGAACAGCGCAAACAGATCGCAGACGGCCTGTCGCGACTGCTCGCCGACAGCTACACGCTGTATCTCAAGACCCACAACTATCACTGGAACGTCACCGGGCCCCAGTTCAACACGCTGCACCTGATGTTCGAGGGACAGTACACCGAGCTGGCCACGGCGGTGGACGAGATCGCCGAGCGCATCCGGGCCCTGGGCGAGCCGGCCCCAGGTTCCTACACTGCGTTTGCCAAGCTGACCAGCATCGAGGAAGAAGAGCAGGTCCCTGATGCCGAGACCATGATCCAGCAGCTGGTGATCGGCCAGGAAACCGTCGTGCGGACTGCGCGGGAGCTGTTTCCCCTGGTGGAGGATGCTGCCGACGAGCCCACAGCCGACCTCCTGACCCAGCGAATGCAGGTTCATGAGAAGACGGCCTGGATGCTCAGGAGCATGTTGGCCTGATCCATGACGGCTGCTTGAGAAGATCGCAAGGGGTCGGGCCGGTGCCCTGTACTGCCCCGGTCCCTTGCGGGACACTGGGGCCGGCTCGATCGCAGGTGTGCCGAACGTCCCCTGAGACGCTTCAGTCGCCGAGGATCAGAAAACTGCTTGCGGTCTCGATGACCATCGAGACCATGACGAGGTAACCGAGGAGTATTCCTATGGACTTGGTCGCGGCGCCTGCCCAGCTGCAGTTATACACCCGCCGCAGAGCCAGCAGCAGGTAGGCGATCAGGTAAAAGACCAGCGCGAACTGCGCCACGATCGCCAGCCAGTATTGGCTGGTTGCATCCTCCAGCGGAAGAATCAATGCCAGGGTGATATAGGCCGCGGTGTGGAAGTGGAGAGCAAAGATCAGGTGATCGAAGTACAGCCTTCGCCAGAAGGCCAGCTTCAGGAGCAGGGCAAAAGCCGGTAACAGCAAGAACATCAGACGGGGCAGTTCCTCGCCGGCGAAGCGAGCCTGGCCCGGTGCATCCGCAGCCAGATCCTGGCCCTCCTCCAGCAGCATGCCTTGAGACACAACCCAGGTTGTCACCAGGAAAAACGCGACGCTGACGATCAGGTAGAGGCGTACCGGCGGCGTGTATCGCCGGCGATGACCGGCCAGGTACTCGCGTGTCAGCCGGCCGGGACGCGCCAGCAGCGCCCAGACAGTTCGGGCCGCCCGACCATCCAGATCGATGATGTCCCTGAGGACTTCCCCGATCAGTTCGGTGAGCGGGCGCTCCAGATCCACGTCCTTCTGTCCGCACTCAGGGCAGTAGGTTGCTTCCAGGGATGCGCCGCAATTTCTGCATTGGGACATATTGATGCTGCTCGAAGACGGGCGATCATTCTATCGAAGTCGAACCGCGGGAAGGGGGGCGGCTGGCTATCTGACCCGACGAAGCGATCGGCGGCGATCAGATGACCTCGTGGAGGAGTCCCGTGTCCACGTCATAAACGAATCCCCTGACCTCGTCCCGGTGCGGCAGATAGGGGCAGGCCTTGATGCGCTCGATGGACTCCCGGATGTCCGCCTCCAGATCGATGAACGTTCGCATGGAGAACTCGGGCTCGCTGCCGGCCTCTTGCCTGAGCTGGCGGCGGAGATCGTCTTCCTTGAACTTCAGCATCCCGCAATCCGTGTGATGGATCAGCATCACTTCGCGCGTACCCTGAAGTCTCTGGGAAACGATCAGGGAGCGAATGACGTCCCGGGTGACGACGCCGCCGGCATTGCGAATGACGTGAGCGTCCCCGTCGGCCAGGCCGAGCAGGGCCCGGGTGTTGAGCCGGGCATCCATGCAGACCACAACGGCAATGTGCTTTGCCGGGGGCAGATGCGGCGGAGGTTCCGTCAAGTCGGCGGCAAAGGCACGGTTGTTCCTGAGACAGTCGTCGATGACGCTCATGGCGTGCGCTCCAGAACGATGATCGGGTGATCCTTGTAGGTCGTGCGTGCGAACTCACGGTACCCGCACTTTTCCGCCACCCGCAGAGAAGCCCGGTTGCCCGGGTTGATAATGCAGGTCGTACGCTGGGAGACGCGGTTGACCTCCCACCAGCCGATGGCCGCGCGGGCTGCCTCGGTCGCAAAGCCTCTGCCGTGAGACCAGGCCGACAGCACCCATCCCATCTCCGGTGTGCCCACCAGTGACGGCTCCATCTCCCGCATGAACTCGGCGAATCCGACTTCGCCGACGAACCGGCCGGACACCTTCTCTTCCACGGCCCAGAAACCGAAGCCCATCAGGGCCCAATGCCCGTGGGCGCGGAGCAGTCGAGTCCAGGTCATCTCACGGGAGGAGGGCGGAATACCGATGTGCTCCAGCACGTTCGGGTCCGCCCACATGGCCACATAGTCATCCAGATCTTCGACCTTGAATGCGCGCATCAGCAAGCGTTCCGTCTCGATGACCGGGATCGGATGGGACGGATCACGTTGAATTGTCACGGCCGGCTCTCCTCTGCCGCACACGGGCGCACCGCCATGGGGCGTTCCGGTTTACGGAAGATTGTGGGCGACGGCAGTTGCGGCCGCAACGGGCCTGCTTCCCCGGCGTGACGCGTCCACGGCTGGCGGCGCTGCTGTCGATTTACTTGTTCTTGGCAACGCCGGTGATTAACAACGTGATCCGGCAAGGTCAGCTGGAAGCCGATCTGTTCGCGGTCAAGTCCACGGGCCAGCCCAACGGGTTTGCCCGGGTCGCCAGGCGCACCTCCGATTACCGCAAGATCGAGGCGAGCGCCCTGGAAGAGATGCTGCTGCACGACCATTCCAGCGGCCGCACGCGTGTCTCTAACGCCATGCGCTGGAAGGCGGAAAAACAGAAGTAGATTGTCGGGTTCCGGGGCCGGACCGGAAGGTCGACGTCACTCGAGCCGGTCGATCAGGTCCGGTGTCAGTTCCGACAACGAGGCCAGCACCCGTGTCGCCTGCGAGAAATCATGGCCTGCGGTATGAGGGTTGGGGACCGCCACGCAGCGAATGCCGGCAGCCGCTGCCGCCTTGACGCCTTTCTCCGCGTCCTCCACTACCAGGCATTCCCCGGGGGTGAGGCCGACGGTGTCCATAACGTGCAGGTGAACGTCCGGCGCCGGCTTGACGCGGGTGGCGTTCTCCTTCGTGGCGATGTATTCGAAGCACCCGGCAAGTGCCAGGGTATCGAGGACGGCGGCAGCCGCGTCCCGGTGGGACGAGGTGGCCAGCACCAGACGCCTGCGGTCACGTAGCGCTTCGAGAGCCGCGTGCACCCCCGGCATGGGTTTGGCTTCGGTCCTCGCCAGGCGCCCGAAACGCACGGATTTATCCCGTCGGATCACGTCCGGATCGATATCCAGCCCGCGGGCGGCGACGAATTCGTCGATATTCAGACCCCGGCGGATCCAGTGCTCGTCATACTCCGTGTCCGATATGTCCACGCCGAACTCTGCCAGCGCCTGCTGATAAGCCAGGCAATGGAGCCTTTCGGTGTCGGCAAGAGTGCCGTCCAGGTCGAATATGAGGGTCGTAATCACTTGAGGTTCTCGAATAGCCGGGTTCGAACCGTCATCGTCTTATTCGCACGTGACGCCACGGTGGATGCGGTGATCGTCAGTGACGCCGGGAATCATGTCCATCGGGCGCGGGCAACGCTTACCTGCGGCCAGTCCGGATGATGCTGCCGCGAGTCGCGACCGGGCGGTCCGCCCTGGATTGGCAGGCGCCGGCACCACGAGTCTATAGTGGAACAGATCTTCAGTGGGAGCCGCATCTTCGTGACATGGACCACCGACATCGGGCCCATCGCCGGGACCCGCGGCTGCCATTGCCGGTTGGCAAGAGACGGCAAGGTCGTGACCTATGTGGAGGTGATTGACCGCTGGCGCGGGGACGCGGAATTTGTCGATGCGTTTGTCGGGCTGCTTACCGAGGCGCCATTCCGGGCCTTCTATTTCGAGACACCGCCTTTGAGCCGCCGTACGCTGGGACGGCTCTTCGAGTTTGTCCTGATCGACAGCCCCTCGCTGGCGGGGCTCAGTCCGGAACCGGGTATCTTCGGGGAACATTTCCGGTCTCCGGGCGTCGAGGGCGGAATCGCCGTGTTCCCGAACCTGGGCCACGACGCGGTACTGGTGGCGCCTTGCCCGGATAATCAGCGGCGTGATTACGCCCACTTGGCAGCCTTTGTTCGTAACGCCCCGCGGGAGTTGCAGCACGCCTTGTGGCGTCACGTCGGCGAGGCCGCCAGGGGCTGGCTGAAGGATGACAAACCGGTCTGGATCAGCACTTCGGGCGACGGCGTGGCCTGGTTGCACGTCCGTCTCGATCGATTCCCGAAGTATTACAACCACCGGCCCTATCAGGCGCGGAACACCGAGTGAACCGACGGATCCCCGGGCGACGAGGGTCTTACCGAGGGCGCCTGGGCTGGATCTCTGCCGGACGGGTCGGAGTGCGGATCGGTCTGCCACCGACTCCGAGCCTGCTGACTGCAGGCGCCGTGAATGAAGGTCGGCAGTGGTCGGGCGGGCCAGGGAAGACGGACTAGTCCGGGATATCGACCTCGAATTCGATTTCCGCAAGCTGCTCCTCGGACAGGCCGGCTTCCTCCAGCAACCGCTGCATGCGCGGGTCTTTCTTCAGGAACGCCATCAAGGGATCCCTGTGGATGAAGGATATCCCGACGACGCCCTGCTGTTCATACGCTCGTTCGAACAACTCAATGGCCTTGTCGATACGACCCTGTTGGGCGTGTGTTGTGGCGATCACGTACGGGAAGGTTTCGAAGTAATCCGATTCCAGGGTTGCGAGCGCCGCCGCGGACTCCTCCCTGCGTCCCATCCCATACAGTGCGATGGCTTCGCCCTGCAGGCGGATGGCGTCATTGCCGGTCAATTCCCCCACCGCGGCGTAACCGTCCAGGCACGCCTGGTATTCCTCCTGCACGCAGTGCATGTACGCCCGCCACCAGCTGGCCAGGATCATGTCCGGGCTCAGGGTGATGGCTTTGTCGAAGGACGCGATCGCTGCGTCCATG
>Ga0111153_1086_pt1 | contig 15683 bp, 16 predicted proteins | sample DeeMarSeWOR28_12_FD_80255 | JGI IMG/M metagenome (GOLD analysis project Ga0111153, IMG submission 80255) | Gammaproteobacteria bacterium SG8_31 | reverse complement strand
TGAAAAAGAATGACGGCGTCCCGTCAGAACGCCGGATGACGAAATCGCCAATCTCTGCAAGCCCGAAGACCTGTGGCCCCCGGATACTGTCGTCGAACTCGAGTTTGCCTGTTTCCGGCGTCCGGAATCTGAGTACGGGCGCCTGGCCCGCGGCCGCCCGGCGCCGGATCTCCTCCTCGGGAAGCTGCGCCCACTGGCGGTCATAAACCGGCGGCCGACCGGCCGCCATGCGGGCGCGACGGAAAGCCTTCAGCTCGGCGTCCGTTCGCCAGCAGGGGTATGCCTGTCCGCTCTCGATCAGACGCTGGGCATATTCCCCGTAAACAGCAGCTCGTTCACTCTGCCGATAGGGGCCGCTCCGACCGCCGGCCACGGGTCCCTCGTCCCACTCCAGGCCAAGCCAGCGGAGATCCTCCAGGATCAGACGCTCGGCCGCCGGGTCGCTGCGTTCCGCGTCCGTGTCCTCGATCCGCAACAGAAAGTCCCCGCCCGAAGCCCGCGCCAGCAGGAAATTGAACAGCGCCGTCCGGACGTTTCCGAGATGGAGCCGTCCTGTGGGGCTGGGCGCGAATCGGGTGCGACTGACCTGGGGCATGGCGGGCAATGGTACCGGAAGCGGCGCGTCCCGGTCAGCGTGTCCGACCGTGGGTTTGCGGGCCGGATCAATCTCCTTTAATTTCCGACTCTCACCGGAGATCCCGCGGGGACGTTTTCATGGGTAAGGCTCACTTGGTATCGCTGTGGATCCACGGCGCGACCGCCCGGGGTGAGACCGGGCTCCAGGGCGAGCCCTGCCCGCACGTCGAGGTCCGCACTAACCAGGGGACCTTCGTCCTGGAACTGGACCGGCCGCGTGCGCCGGTGATCATCGAGAGCATGATCGTGCCCGATCAGCGGCAGAATCCGTGACCTCGCTTTTCATCTCCGACATCCACGTGGAACCCGCTCGACCGGATATCACCGAGCAGCTTCTGGCATTTCTGGCGAGTGAGGCGCGACAGGCGGAAGCCCTCTACATACTCGGCGATCTTTTCGAGACCTGGATCGGTGACGACGATCCGGATCCGGAAAAACACCGGGTGGTCCACGCCCTGCATGATCTGACCCGTTCGGGCGTTCCCTGCTACTTCATGTCCGGCAACCGTGACTTTCTCACAGGGCAGGTTTTCGCGGACCACACCGGCTGCGGGATGCTGGACGATCCGGCGGCCATCGAACTCTATGGCGAACCGGTCCTGCTGATGCACGGCGATACGCTGTGCACCGATGATCTCGACTACCAGACATTTCGTCGCATGGTCCGGGGGGAAGAGTGGCAGCTGCACTTTCTCGGCAAGCCGGTCCACCACAGGCTCGCGATGGCGCAGCAGGCCCGGGATGCCAGCATGAAAGCCACCGGTTCCAAGCCGGCGGAAATCATGGACGTGAGCCAGGAAACGGTCGAGGCCGTCATGCGAAAACACGGCATCTACACCATGGTTCACGGGCATACCCATCGCCCGGCCGTCCACCGGTTCCAGGTTGACGGCCATCCCGCGACCCGAATCGTTCTCGGGGACTGGCACGAGCAGGGCAGCGTGCTGCGCTGGTCCCCGTCCGGTTTCAGCCTGGATCCTCTGCCGCGCTGAACCGCCAACCCGGGCCTTTTTCTCCCTCAGGCAGCGGGCCGACTTGATTATGGCGAATCCCCTGCCATCTTTATCTGTGGCGAAAAAGAATTCATCACGACCCGTTATCAGATCATGCATGGCACCACGACCAAGGGCGTTGTACCGGCCCGTTACTGGCACCTCGAAAAGGACGGCCGCATCCAGTGCGATCTCTGTCCCCGCTTCTGCAAGCTCCGGGAAGGCCAGCGGGGGCTGTGTTTCGTCCGCGCGAGAGAAGGCGACGAGCTGGTCCTGACCACCTGGGGACGTTCCAGCGGTTTCTGCTGCGACCCCATCGAGAAGAAACCCCTGTTCCATTTCCTGCCCGGCAGTTCGGTGCTCTCCTTCGGGACCGCCGGCTGCAATCTGGCGTGCAAGTACTGCCAGAACTGGGACATCTCCAGGGCCCGGAGAACGGACGCGCTGGCCGCCGAAGCCACGCCCACGGAGATTGCCTCCTCGGCCGTCCGCCACAACTGCCGGTCCGTGGCTTATACCTACAATGATCCGGTGATCTTCATCGAATACGCCCTGGATACGGCGGAGGCCTGCCGGGCGGCGGGGGTCCGGAACGTGGCGGTCACGGCCGGCTATATTTGCCCGGAACCGAGGGTCGACTTTTTCGCCGGAATGGACGCGGCCAACGTGGATCTCAAGGCCTTTACCGAGCGGTTCTACTGGAAGCTCTGTGGAGGACATCTGGAGCCAGTGAAGGAAACCCTCCAGTACCTGGCCCACGAGACTGACGTCTGGCTGGAGGTCACCACCCTCCTGATTCCGGGTGAAAACGACTCGGCAAAGGAAATCGAGCGCTTGAGCGACTGGATCGCCCAGCGTCTGGGTCCCCATGTTCCGCTTCACCTGACGGCGTTCCACGGCGCCTGGAAGATGCAGGATTACCCAGACACGCCCGCCGACACGCTGCGAGAGGCCAGATCCATCGCCCGCAGGAACGGTCTCAAGTTCGTCTACACGGGCAACATCTACGATCCCTCGGGCCAGACCACCTACTGCGGCGCCTGCAATCACCCGGTCATTCAGCGGCAAGGCTACCGGGTGACGGGCTGGAAGCTGGACGAGCAGGGAAGGTGCAGGAGCTGTGGTTCCGCCTGTCCCGGTATTTTCGACGGGCAGCCCGGCACCTGGGGTGGCCGGAGGGCGCCACTGGGTCTCAGCCTGCACTGAGTGATCCCGGGCCGGCAGGCGTGCGCCGTCAGGCCGGTGGTCCGCTGTGGAAACGAATCTCCGTGTCCGGATCGGTGATCAGGTCATTCTCCAGCCGCCTGAAACGCTCGATGCGCCGATCCACTCCCCGGTCGCTCGCCGCGTACTCCCGGGCCAGCTCGAGATAATGAACGAAGTGCCTGCGCTCGGAGGCCAGCAGACCGCGATAGAAGTCGTCGAAGGGTGGCGGAACATGAGGCGCGAGGAGCGCGAATCGCTCACAGGACCTGGCCTCGATAAACGCACCGGCCACAAGCAGATCCACCAGGCGGTCTGGCTCGTCCTTTGCCACCTGCTCACGAAGGCCGGCGGCGTACCGGGATGCGCTCACGGTACGCCAGGGAATATCGGCCTGCCGCATCAGGCGTGTCACCTGCTCGAAATGCCTGAGCTCTTCCCTCGCCAGCCGCGACATGCTCTGCACAAGCCGGTACCGACCGGGATAGCGGTTCATCAGCGACATCGCGGTGGCCGCCGCCTTTTTCTCACAGTTCGCGTGATCGACCGCCAGTACCGGAAGCGCCTGTCGCGCCGCACCGACCCAGGCCGCGGGCGTGGGCTCACCCAGAAAGGCGAGAATTTCATCCGGCGGGGCCCCGGTCATCCGAGCCTCCCCTGCACTTCCCTCAGGCGCTCCATCAATTCGGTCGCTGATCCCGGCCGATCCGCCGGATCCTTCGCCACCATGCTTTCGAAAAGATCCTGCCAGGGGCGCGCCGCCACAGGCAGATGCGGAATGTTCGCGTGCCGGTGTTTGTAAATCACGCCCATCGGTGAAGCCGCCGCAAACGGTTTTTTTCGGGTCAGCATCTCGTAAAAAATCACGCCCAGGCTGTAAATGTCCGCTCGCGCGTCCGCCGGCTCCCCGTGTCCCTGCTCCGGGCTCATGTAGTAGGGCGTGCCGAAGATTTCCCCTGTGCGGGTCAGCTCCAGGGACATTCTCATTCTCTTGGCCAGACCGAAATCGATCAGGGCAACGGTGCCGTCGTCGCGGCACATGACGTTTCCCGGTTTGAGATCACGATGCAGGACACCGACACGGTGTATCGCATCCAGGGCGCCTGCCATCTGAAAGAGAAGTTCGGCGGCCTGAAAAACGTTGATCCCCTGGGCGATTCGCGTTTTCAGATCACCGAGCCGGAAATATTCCATGACAATGAAGGCGTGATCATCGGCGATCCCCAGGTCGTAGATCCGCACCACATTAGGATGCCGGATCGCCGAAATGAGCTCGTACTCCTGAAGAAATCGATCGAAGTCCCGCTTGCCGTCGGCCACATCCGGAACCTCGGTGAGGACTTTGACGACCACTTTTTCCTCGTCCCGCTCCCGCTCCATCAGGTAGATCGAGGACACACCGCCGACAGCGATCCGCTGGACAAATCGATGACCCTTGAGCGTAAACGCCGCCGCCTCATCGCCGGGCTCGGATACTTCCGCCCGAGGTCGGCTCATCCCGCTGCGGCCGCCGCTGAGTGCTCCCCTGACCAGAGTCGCCAGCCGGTCATGCTCGAGGCGGCCCTTGGGCAGCACATCATCTGCGCCGGCTTCCAGGGCCTTTCCGATCACGGACTGGTCGCCCTGAGGCGTCATGCATATCACGGGGGGACAGCCCCGCCGCTGTTTGAGTTGCGACAGGGCCTCGATCCCCGATCCGGATTCCCATCGGTGATCGAGAAAAAGCAGGTCGAAATCGGCGGCGTCCGTATCCGCCGGAAGCAGATCGCCGCCCGACGGATCGTGCGACACGACCGTGCTGTCGACCCACTCGGACGTGAGGTGATGGCCCAGCCATTCCCGGTAGGCCTCGTGGTCGTCGATGATCAGGAAACGAATACCCAAGCCAGAAACCCGACGGCGATAAAACGGATGGCAGTTTAACCCGAGACGGCCTTGAGACCGATCACCACATCGTTCACGTTGGTGGAGGTGGGCCCGGTGAATATCAGATCCCCGGCGGCCTCGAGAAAGGTTCCCGAATCCGCACGGCGTAGACAGTCGGCGGGATCCGCACCACCGTCCCGGCCCCTGCGGATGGATTGTCCGTCCACCAGTCCGCCGGCGTCCTCGCTGTTGCCGTCCACACCGTCGGTGGCACAACAGAGCACGGCCAGATCGTCCCTCCCCTGGATGGCAGTCGCGCAGCACAGTGCCAGGTGCTGGTTGCGGCCTCCCCGCCCCGGCGCGGCCGGCAGGATCATCGTGGTCTCCCCGCCCCAGAGATGAATGCCGGCCCGGCCGTCGTCCATTTCCGAGACAATCCTGTCCGCAGCGCCCGCAACCGGACCCCGGAGCCATTCGTCGTGGCGAGTGACGGGGAAGCCCAGACGCCGCGCCCGGTCCTCGCAGCCATCCAGTGCGCGGGCCAGATTGCCCACCACGTGGCTTTCCACCGGCGGCGTCGGTAAGCCGGGCGGCGGGCCGCTATCAATCAAGGTCACGAGCCAGTCGGGCAGTCCCGAGGGGAGCGCAGACTTCGCCCGGCTCAGCAGCCCCGAGCCGATCCAGGCGGGGTCGTCGCCCTCCACGTCGGACAGGTACAGGGCGAGAACGGGGTGCCCCCGCAGCGCCGCCGCCAGCCGGCCGTCTTTGAGCATGGACAGTCGACGCCGAACCCCGTTGACTCCGAAAATATCCAGCCCGCTGCCCAGCAGAAATTGGTTCACCCGACTCAGGTCACCGGCGTCGAGACCCGCCGGCAAAGACTCCACGAGACTGGAAGCGCCTCCGGAAATCAGCACCAGAACGCGAGTTCCGGGCGCCATCGCGGACACGAAAGACAAAAGACCGTCACCGGCCTCCAGGGATCTCTGGTCCGGCACCGGGTGGGAGGATGGCACCGTCCGGAAGCGGGGCATGGCGGACAGCGCTTCATCGCCGTGTCCGAGGGGGGTGACCACGTACCCGCCGTCAAGGGCAGCCCCCAGCACATCCACCGCACCGAGAGTCATGGCCGTCGAGGCCTTGCCGACCGCGATCAGAGTGAGAGGACCCTGGGGACGCCGGTCGAGCAGGAACTCGCGAACGCATCTCCGACCGTCTGCCGCCTCGAGGCCGGCCTCGAGGATTGTCAGCAGATCATGCCGATCCACAGGCCCGCGGGTCAGATCACGCTCGCCTTCAGGGCGGGCTCGAGGCGCTTCTGTTCACGGGCCGCCTTGACCGAATCCAGGCGCAGTGACTCGACGCGGTTCAGGTATTCCTCGGTGACGTCGCCGGTCACATATTCCCCCGAGAAGCACGAGGTGTCGAACTCCTCGATCTGGGCGTTCTGGTGTCGTACGGAGCGGATGAGATCGGGCAGCGTCTGATAGATCAGCCAGTCGGCTCCTATGATCCGGGCGACTTCCTCCTCACTCCGGTTGTGGGCCACCAGTTCCGACGCCGCCGGCATATCGATGCCGTAGACATTCGGATAGCGCACGGGCGGCGCAGCCGATGCGAAATAGACCTTGTGGGCGCCCGCTTCCCGAGCCATCTCGATAATCTGTCTCGAGGTCGTCCCGCGCACGATGGAATCGTCCACCAGCAGCACGTTTTTCTTACGGAATTCAAGATCGATGGCGTTGAGCTTGCGGCGGACGGATTTCTCCCGCAGGGTCTGCCCGGGCATGATGAAGGTGCGGCCGATATAGCGGTTCTTGATGAACCCTTCCCGGTATTTGACGCCCAGTCGATTGGCAAGCTGGAGTGCGCTGGTTCGGCTGGTGTCCGGAATCGGTATCACCACGTCGATGTCGTGATCCGGGCGCAGCGACAAAATACGATCGGCCAGGGCTTCGCCCATCCGCAGGCGAGCCTTGTAAACCGAAATATTGTCGATGATGGAATCCGGCCGGGCGAAGTAGACATACTCGAAGATACACGGGCTGTGCCGGACCTGGTCCACGCACTGCCGGGTATGCAGCCGGCCCTGAACGTCGATAAACACCGCCTCACCCGGCTCCACGTCCCGTATGAGATCGAAGCCGAGGGCGTCGAGCGCCACGCTCTCGGAGGCGATGATGTATTCCTCGCCTCCCGGCGCATCGCGTCGGCCGATGACCAGGGGCCTGATGCCGTCGGGATCCCGGATGCCCACGATTCCGCCGTGGAGGATCATGGCCACCACCGCATAGCCTCCGCGCACCCGTCCGTGCAGCGCCGACACGGCATCGAAAATTGCCGACGCGGTGGGCTCGTCGTTCCCCCGCTGGGCGAGTTCGTGAGCGAATACGTTCAGCAACACCTCGGTATCCGAGCTGGTGTTCAGGTGGCGGCGGTCTCCGCGAACCACAGTCCCCGCCAGTTCCTCGGCATTCGTCAGATTGCCGTTGTGGCCGAGGCAGATTCCGTATGGGGAATTGACGTAGAAAGGCTGCGCCTCGTCCCGGCTGGAGCAGCCGGCCGTTGGATAACGCACGTGGCCGATGCCCATTTTTCCGGTCAGCTTGACCATGTGACGCTGCTGAAAGACATCCCGCACCAGGCCGTTCTTCTTGCGGATGTGAATCCGCTCGTCAGCCGTCACGATGCCGGCAGCATCCTGTCCGCGATGCTGGAGCACCGTCAGCGCATCGTACAGGGCCTGGTTGACCGGCTCTCTTCCGACGATACCTACAATTCCGCACATGGCCGATTCTCCCGCGTCAGCCCGCTTCGGTCAGGTCATTAGTTTCAGCTACGCCACCGCCGGGGGGAACCATCTCCTCCAGGCGTTCCAGGCCCGCGTGGAAATAGGTCTGGAGCACGTCCGCCACCGGGGCCGCCATCGGCACGACCCGGGACTCTGTCCACCAGGTCTCCTGATCGAGATCCAGAAGGCGGAACAACATCACGGCGATTCCGAGTATCAGCACGCCCCGCGCGGCGCCGAATACCATCCCCAGCACCCGGTCTGTTCCGGTCAGACCGGTCTTCTGAACCAGAATCCCGATCAGGGCGTTCAGCAGGCCACCGGCGATGAGAACAAGGACGAACATGATCAGTCGCGCCGACCAGATTTTCAGCGCATTGGAGGAAATGGAAGCCAGCAGGGGTTCCAGGATGCTCGAATAACGCAGCGCGATCCAGAGAGCCAATACCCAGGTTACGAGCGACAGGGCTTCCTTGAAAAAACCGCGGAAGAGTCCGACCACGACAGAAATCAGCAGGGCGGCCAAAAGTATTAAGTCGATGGTCAACATGAGACATCGCCATGAAGGGCGGGAATTCTAGCAGATGACCGGTTGGCACGTCCCACATCAATCGCCGTTGGCCATGACCCGACCGGCATGACCGCTGGTCTTCAGACGCCGGGCCAGGGCCTGGGCCTCGTCCTTGTCCGCGACGGGTCCGACCCGCACCCGATGCATGGTCTTGTCGCCGGCAGTCACCTTTGAAACAAAGACCGGATAACCCTGGCGGCCAATTTCGCCGGAAAGGCGAACCGCGTTCTCCTCGCTGGAAAAACTGCCGACCTGCACCACCCATCCTCCCGCCGAGGGCGGATCGCTGGGCTGTTGAGGCTCGGCTGCCGGCCGCTGAACTGCCGGGGATTCGTCTTCGGCTTTCTGCTCGGGCGGCTCGGCCCGCTCCGGTTCAGTGCCGGCCGGCTTCGGTTTCGGCTCTTCGGTTTTCGCCGCGGGCGCCGCGGGTTCCTCCGACTCGGGACCGCTTGCAGAAACGGCAGGCTTCGGGGCCCCCTCGTTTTTCCCAGCCGCCGGCTGATCCGGCCGAACGATGCTGCCGGAAGCTGGCGTCGCCGGACGTTCGGCCGGCACATCCAGGCGTATGGTGTGAGACTTCCGGTCGTTGCCCGCAGCCGGCAACTCCAGCCCGACGCGCACCGGCTCGTCAGGCGGCGGGCCGTCGAGAAGCACGGGAATGACCAGCACGCCGATAACGACCAGAACGGCGGCGCCCACAAGGCGTTCCTTAAGGTGCTGGTCCATCTGCCTCATTGAGAAGGTACGCGGTTTTCCTGCGCGGAGATCGGCGGCGAGTATAACTCAAAGGCTTCCAGTGCCGGGCCCACCACGAAGAAAGAACCGAACACGACGACCCTGTCTCCTTTCGAGCTCCGCTGCCCGGCCCTTGCGCAGGCGTCCTGGACGTCGCGGCAGATCTCGATGCGTGCGGCGCCGGCCCCCGCAACCTGGGCGGCCACCTCGTCCGCCGACGCGCCCCGCGAACCACCGATGCCGGTAATCAGCCATTCGTCCACCACCGGCGCCATCACGGCGGCCACTCCCCCGATATCCTTGTCCGCCAGCATGCCGAATACCGCCCGCGTCTTTCCCTGACACTCCTCCGACTCGAGCGTCTCGGCGAGAAGCTGGGCACCCTGGGTATTGTGCGCCAGGTCCACGACCCATTCCACGGAGCCGGGGAACCGTTGCAGCCGACCGGGGAGTACCAGCTTCCCGATCCCCCGCCCGACGGTGTCGTGATCGGGACACATGTCCAGCCAGTCCAGCGCCCGGAGCGCGCAGCCCGCATTCCGCACCAGTGCGCCCCGCAAAGAGCCGTAGGGCAGCGGTCCAAACCGGGACTCGCCGGCCCTGAGCCACCACTCCTCTTCCCCCAGGTCCGGAAACCATGACTGACCCAGCGCGTCCAGCAATGCACCGCGCTCCTCGGCGATGCGCAGCACGGAGCCGGGCGGGTCCGGGTCACCCAGCACCAGCGGCCGCCCTGACCGGACGATTCCGGCCTTCTCTGCTCCGATGGATTCCCTGTCCATGCCCAGCCAGGCCTGGTGATCGAGTCCCACGCTGGTGATGACCGCAACGTCGGCATCGACAATATTGACGGCGTCAAGCCGTCCGCCCAGCCCGACCTCGAGGATCACGAGATCCAGCCGGTCCTCGAAGAAGATCTGCAGGGCAGCCAGTGTTCCGAATTCGAAATAGGTGAGGGGCACGCCGCGACGGGCCTTATCGACGGATTCGAAGGCCTGCATCAGCCGGAGGTCGTCCACCGGCTGCCCGTCGAGCCGAACGCGTTCGTTATAGCGGAAAAGATGGGGCGAGGTGTACGCACCGACCCTCAGTCCCGACGCGAGAGCGACGGCTTCCGCCACGGCCACGCAGCTTCCCTTGCCGTTCGTTCCCGCCACCGTTATCACGCGGCAGTCCGGCGGCATGCTGCTTAGCCTGGCGTGGACGGGGCGCAGCCGCTCCAGGCCGAGCTCGATCTCTCTCGGGTGCAGGGATTCCTGCCAGCGAAGCCAGCTGTCCAGGTCCTGGAATCTCACGGGGTGCTCAGGCGGGAACGGGACTTGGCTGTCGGGTGAGCATGGCCAGAATGGAGCCGATACGCTCCCGCATTTCGCGACGGTCCATAATCATGTCCAGGGCGCCGTGCTCCAGCAGAAACTCGCTGCGCTGGAAACCCTCCGGCAGGGTTTCTCCGACCGTCTGCTGGATGACCCGGGGGCCTGCGAAGCCGATCAGCGCCTTCGGTTCGGCGATATTGAGATCGCCGAGCATGGCAAGACTGGCCGACACGCCGCCGGTCGTCGGATCAGTCAGCACCGAGATGTAGGGAACCCCCGCATCCGCAAGTCTCGCCAGGGCCGCACTGGTCTTGGACATCTGCATCAGGGAAAACAGGGCTTCCTGCATGCGGGCGCCACCACTGGCGGAAAAACACACCATGGGAATGCGCCGCGCGAGCGCTTCGTCCGCGGCCCGCACAAAGCGTTCTCCCACCACGGAACCCATGGATCCGCCCATGAAAGAAAACTCGAAGGCGCAGGCGACCAGCGGCATGTCGAAAAGCCGGCCCGTGACCGCCACCAGAGCGTCCTTTTCTCCCGTGGATTTTTGCGCCTCCTGCAGGCGATCCCGGTAACGGCGGCCATCTTTGAACCGCAGTGGATCTTCCGGTGCCAGTTCGGCACCGATTTCGCTCTGGCTGCCTTCATCGAGAAACAGGTCGAGGCGGACGCGGGCCCCGATGCGCATATGGTAATCGCACTTCGGGCAGACGTGGGCGTTGCGCTCGACCTCGGCGCGATAGAGCACTGCGCTGCATTCCGGACACTTGCTCCAGATACCCTCTGGCACTGATCGCTTGCGTCGCTGCGTCTTGATGCGCGAGGGCATGATTTTGTCATACCAGCTCATCGAGCCCCTGACCTGTCCACCCTTCGTTCCCCGCCGCTGTTGCCATGTGCCCGCATCATAGCGCACTCGGGCCGTCACGCGCTGCGCCCCCCGGGATTCCGGAAAGGTCCTCGGCAGGCACGTCGAGCTGACCGCCGTAATCGACCGCAAGAAAATACAGCCCACCGGGCGGCGCCGTCATTCCGGCGAGCTTCCTGTCCCCACAAGACAACACTGCCGCGACCCAGTCCGGCGCTTCCTGCCCGCTGCCGACACGGACCAGAGTGCCCGCGATATTCCTCACCATATGATGGAGAAAGGCATTGGCGGTGACCTCGAGGAATACCAGCCGTCCCCTGCGGCTCACGGAGGCACGCAGAAGTTTCCGAACCGGACTCCTGGCCTGGCACTCGGCCGCCCGGAAGGCGGAAAAATCGTGCTCTCCCAGAAGGTGGTCGGCCCCGAGCTGCATTCGCCGGACATCCAGCGGTCGATAGACCCACCAGGCCCGGTCGGCCAGCAAGCCGGAGCGCAATCCGGAATTATGGATAACATACCGATAAGTCCGGGACCGGGCCGAAAACCGGGCGTGAAAGTCCTGATCCGCCTCCCGGGCCCAGGTGACGCAAACGTCGCCCGGCAGATTGGAATTGACGCCCATTGTCCAGGCTCTCTCCGGTCGCCGCGCGCCGGTATCGAAGTGGACCACCTGACCCACGGCATGGACGCCGGCGTCGGTGCGGCCGGCGCAGGTCACCTGGACCGTGTGGTCCGCTACCCGTGACAGCGCGGCCTCCAGGGTGGCCTGAACGCTGCGCTCGTGTCTCTGGACCTGCCAGCCGTGGAAGTTCGTCCCCACATATTCCACACCCAGGGCGATCCGCATGGCTTACACCCAGAGAAGCCCGAAGATGACGCCCAGCAGCGCCATGATGGTGAACCACTCCGCGGGTATCGGCCGCGGCAGGGCGGGTAAGTGGGCAGACCCGGCCGTATGAGTGGCACCCGCCTCGATGTCCCTGATCAGGACGGCGGCCGCCTCCGACCACCCCGCCAGATTTCGTCCCCTGATACCAGCCCTGCCCGCCGCCGATGCCACTGCCTCTGCCGTCTTCGGCACGGCATCCAGCGTCAGGGCCACGCGCCGGGAGAATCTTGCGGTATCGATTCCCATCCATCGGAGCGGGCTCAGAAGAAGCGCAATCGACGCAGCGATCTCTTCCGGCGGTGTCGTCTGACGCATCAGTTCCACCGCCGCCACCAGCAGCACGAGCACGCCGGCCCGGCGTATTGCCAGCTCGAAATCCGCCCAGGTCGGGAAAAACCCGTGGGTACCGCCCGGTCCGGGTTCGGGGGCGATCACGAGATAAATCACGGCCAGGGAAAGAAGCAGCCACCGAATGCGGCGGAGGGCACGAAAAATCTGGACCAGGGAGTCGGTACCGCGCCGCATGGCCATCAGGGTGAGTCCCGCCGCCAGGCAGAGCTGCGCGGCCAGGCTGTATCGGAACACCACCGCCCCCAGCGCGACCAGCGCCGCCAGTCTGAACACAGGAGGCAATGACAAGGTGAGCGCTCCGCGAACCGACGCCCGTGGGGGCGCCGTCCCCGTCAACTCAGGCCATCGAGGAGCTCACGTGCCTCCTTCTGCTGAGCATCGTCACCCTCCTCGACCACCTCTTCCAGGATACTCCGGGCACCGTCGGGATCACCCATGTCCAGATAGGCACGCGCCAGGTCAAGCTTGGTTCCGACCTCGCTCAGGGTCACGTCCGAGGGCTTCGGCTGCGGCAATTCCCGGGTGGACTCGAGATCGCCCGCATCCGTCGGAATGTCGCCGATGGCAGCGGATTCGGCTTCCTCGTCTTCTTCGCCGAAGATCTCCTCGATCAGCGACTCGCCTTCCGGACCCTGGCCGGCAACCGGTATCTCGGCCGTCTTGTCCAGGTCGTCCTCTTCGAAGGATCGGGTCAGATCGTCGAGATTCAGATCGTCTTCGTCGAGAGCCTCGACCTCGGCCGTGTCATCGCCGGACGGGGCAGCCTCGCTCAGGGCGGGCATCTCCTTTGTTTCGGCATCCGAGTCGAGATCGACCAGATCCAGGTCCCGGGCCCTGACGACGGCGGTCTGGTCATCGGCCGCCTCATCGACCCTGTCCAGCACCTCTGTCAGTCCGGTTTCCTCTTCCCCTGGGCCTGCGGTTTCCCGACCCTCGAGGATTTCGGTCATGCCGGTTTCCTCGGCGGGCTCTTCCATATCTGCCGCCGGTTCCAGTACTTCGGTCTTGCCGGTTTCCTCCTCGGGTTCCTCTACGCTTTCCATCGCAACCGTTGCGCCGGTCTCCTCCGGCGCTCGAGGAAGTTCCTCCTCCGGCAAGTCGATATCCAGCCCCAGGTCCTCGATCTCCAGCTCCGCCGTTGCGTCAGGCCCGGTGACCGTCTCGTCCTCTTCCATCTCGATGGCGGGCATCTCTCCAGTGGCGCCGAGATCAAAGTCGATGCTATCGGCCTCGCCCGAAGTCCTGGTGTCCTCGCCGAGCTCGAAGTCCACGTCGGAGTCGGCGGTATCCGCCTCGTCCTGACCGCCGGTCTCGAACAGGGCCTCGTCCGGACAGATCTGGCGGCCCATGATCGCCACCCGGTCCCAGTCACTGGATTCCTCGTCTCCCAGGCGACCCTTGAGATTCTGGGCCTCGGAGAGGAATTCGTCCTGCTTGCCCCACACAAAAAGAATGTCCAGGAGCTTCATCCTGAGGTCGGTCCGAGACCGTAGGCCATGTGGAAGTCGGCCTCGGCCAGAGGATCGGACTGCTCCAGGTTGATACCCGTGGCCCCGGCAATCGTGTCTTCGAACGGGTAAGCGTATTCGCCGGTGTCGTCAGCAGACTCTCCCACGGCCTTCCCGGTGGCCGGCTCGGAAACCGGTGTCTCCGGTTCGGCTGCCGGCTTCGGTTCCGGCTCCGGCTCGGGCTCCTCGGCGAAGATCGGTTCGTCGGAACGCGGCGCTCCCGCTCGCTCTGCCAGGGCCCCGGCGGTTCCGGCAGTCGCCATACCGGCCACGCCCGCCCCGGCGGCCGCGGTTGCGGGCTCGGGTTCTATTCCCTCGTCGGCAGCCCAGCTCCGATAGTCCTCTCTATTCCCTCGTCGGCAGCCCAGCTCCGATAGTCCTCGGTTTCACCACCCTGACGTCGCTTCCATGCCACCGCGGCACCCAGGAGGGCCACCACAATAATCAGCAGCCAGGTCCAGAGGGACGAGAAGATGCCGCCCTCCTCCTCCGACGCCAGCTGGGCCTTCGGCTGAACCGGCTCGGTGGCCGGGGCTGGTGCCGGCGCCGCTGACTCCTGCGGGGCGGCAGCTTCAGGCTGTGCGGCTGGTGTTTCGGGCTCGGCGGGCCCAGCGGCGCCTTCGGTCGGCGCCGGGGCCACCGGTACGCCCTGGTCTTCCAGACCGGCCAGGCGTTCCTGCAGCGCAGCGATCTCTCCATCCTTGATACCGATCAGCTGCCGGGTTTCCTCGAGTTCCCGGCGAAGCGACTGCACCGCGGCCAGGAGTTCCTCGTTCAGAGCCTCCTGCTCCGCCCTATACCCGGCTTCAGCCGGTGTTTCGCCTACGGCACCCGGGCCGGGCGCGGCTTCCGTCTCCCGAGCCGGCGGAACGAGTTCAAGACGGCTCGGCTTTTCCGCTTCTTCCCGCGGCGCGGCGACCGGCGCGGGCGCCGGTTCGGCAGCGGCCGGTCCTGCGCTGGCCACCCTGCCTCCCCGCCACTCTGTGTTATGACGGCGAACCTCGGCAGCTGCCTCGGCCCGGCTGAGACGGGTCATCTCTGTAAAGTCCGGCACCCTCAGCCGGGCTCCGGCCCTCAGGCGATTGATGTTGCCGTCGAATGCATCCGGATTGGCCAGGTACAGTGACACCATGACCTGGTTCATGGAAACGCTGCCGTCGGGCCTGACCTGTTCCGCAATCCCCCAGAGGGTCTCGGCTCGCCGAACAGGACCATAGGTGCTCGCTGGCGCGGTTACCGCCCGGTCCGGCCGGGGAGCGGGCCTGGCCTGCTGGGCCTCGGGCCGCGAGATTACGCCCGCCGAGGGTGCCGGCTGGATTGGCGGCGCTGGAGCGGGCTCCACGGCCTCGGGCTCGGGAAGGAACATCGGCGGGTCCAGCAATACGGTGTATTCCCGCAGCAATCTTCCCCCGCTGGAACGGGCTTCGATCAGAAAAGTCAGGAATGGCTCGACCACCGGCTGCGCGGACCGGACTCTTACGATCGCCTGACCTCCCGGGCGGGACTCCACCGTGAACCGCAGGTCTTCCATGAAATCGAGCCGCTCGACGCCGAATCGCTCGAACACGTCTGCGGAAGCCACCGTCACCTTAAGCGTCTGAAGCTCTTCCGGTCCCGAGACGCTCACCGGGATTTCCGCGTCCAAACGCTCGTTGAGATGGGAGTTCAGGGTGATATCACCCAGGCCGAGCGGGGTCGCGCTTACCGGGATCAGCAACAGGGCCAGAATGCCGAACCATCGAGATCTAAGAGTCATCTCTTCTCCCTTGTCGCCACCCTTCTTGGGGGAAGCGAGCCGACTTCCGGACGAACCGGGATTCGTCCATCGTTGTCTTCAGGCTTATAAACCGCTTTATAAAACTCGCCTAACTATACTTTACAGATAGTCTTTTACCAACAATTCAGCAATTTGCACGCTGTTTAGCGCCGCGCCTTTCCGTACGTTATCGGCTAC
>Ga0111153_1128_pt1 | contig 15914 bp, 10 predicted proteins | sample DeeMarSeWOR28_12_FD_80255 | JGI IMG/M metagenome (GOLD analysis project Ga0111153, IMG submission 80255) | Gammaproteobacteria bacterium SG8_31 | reverse complement strand
TGGACCGGCATCCGTATTGGCTTCCGGGGTCCGGCTCGGGGCACAATCTTGCCACGCCGCCCGCCGCAGCGGACACAGGGGTAACCGAAAAATTGTCAGCCAGTGCCGGTCATCCGAGTTTCGGTCGCGATGTGTTGATCAATCTCGCTCTCGGGCTGGGTATTGCCGTGCTGCTTTTCGCCATCCGCGACCTGCCGCGGTTCAAGGACGTGGAAGATGCCAGCCTCGACTGGTTCATTCAGATCCGACAGGCGGACATTGACGAGAACGCGCCGTCCTTTGCGATCATCGACATTGACGAGCGAACCTATCGGGCGATCGGGCAGCCCTATTACACACCGCGGCGGCATCTGCTGAAGTTGATCCGGTTTGCACTGTCCGGCGAACCGGAGGCGGTGATCCTCGACTTCGATCTGAGCCGACCTGGGGCCGAACCGGAGGAAGAGGCCGCACTGGCAGAATTCCTGAGAACGTATCCGGGCCCGGTGCCGATTATCGCGATCCAGCCGGTTATTCGATCGCTGACCGATCCGGGCGCGCCGCGGATCCACCGAACGGTGGCTCTGCGAGCGGCAACGTCCGACAATCCGTTCGTGTACTGGGGGTCGGCCCTGGTCACGGTAGACGACGATTTCACGGTCCGGCGCTGGCGGGTCTGGGAGAAATCCTGTACGCCCGACGGCCGGCCGGAAGTACTCATGCCCATCCAGATCATCGCTGCCATGCTCATGGAGCAAGAGGGTCCGGTGCATGCCGCGCTGGAAGAGGCCAAGGCGAAGATTTTCAGTGCCGCGCCATTCGAATGCTCTGGCAAGAGCACGACCCGCTCGCAACCGACACGGGAAACTATCGATGTGGCCGGCCGGCAGGTCCTGATCCAGCCAAGCTGGACCGAAAGCAGGATCTTCTATGCCTTTCCGTGGGGCGCGGCATCGGGAGAGACCTATGTCAACGCCAGGCACCTGGTAATTCGTCCGGCGCTGGCCATTCTGGAGAGCGAACCGGGTACGGTTGCAAACGACTGGCTGCGGGATCGACTTGTGGTAGTCAGCGGAAGCTACGACGAGGGCGGTGATGTGCATCGTACGCCGCTCGGTGAAATGCCGGGGTCGCTGGTGATTGTGAATTCGACCTATTCGCTCATGTCCCGCGGGCAGGTGATCGAGCCACCCTTGTGGCAGACACTGGTTTTCCACTCAATGGCCATATTTGTCATGAGCATCCTGTTCGCCCGATTCAGTTCATTCTGGGGCATGGTGCTGTCCGGAGCGTTGGTCATCATTGCCGTGATTCCGCTGACATTCTATGGTTACAACCACGGTGTCTGGGTCAACTTCACCTTGCCGTTGACCGCCGTGTGGTGGCAGCGGATTATCCGCGGGCTGTACGAGAAGTAGGGCAGGCGCGCCCGTTGAGGGACATCTGGGGAGAGAGCAAAAGTGAATAGACTCCTGGGGCCGATGATCGGAACCGTGTTGCTTGTCGGCTGGACGGTGGCGTCCGCCGACGCTTGGATCGAATCGTTCGCCGGTGAAACGGCCGGCTACCGGGTGATGCGCGGTGGTGAGCAGATCCCCGTCGCCATCCTCGCCACGCTGGCGCCGGGAGACACAGTAGAAGTCCTGACGCCGGACGGCGAGATCGTGATCGTCTACCAGACCGGCGAATCCAAGAGGCTACGCGCCCCGGATGGAGCACATCGGATCGAGGGTTCGACGGAGGCGCCGAGCGCTCTTCAGAACCTGATCCGATGGAGCATGGATACCGTCAAGGGCTGGTACGAAAAAGATTACGAAATGACGCGGGCCGCCGGCGTGATCACCCGCAGCACAGTCTCCGCCATCACCTTTCCTCTGTTTCGTGGCGAAGGTTCGTGGGTCGGTCAGCGGCCCGAGATCGAAATTTCCTGGGCCGGGGGATTGCCCCCTTATCAGGTCAAACTCCAGCGTATCGATGCGTTGGTAGCGGCGGAGAAGATCGAAGCGCCGGCCACCGCCGTGAACATCAAGAACCTGGCAGCCGGAGAATACCTCCTGACGGTGGATGACGGATGGCGCCGCGGTTCGGCACGCTTCAGCGTGGTGCCCGAATCAGAAATTCCTGTAACGCCGCTCGAGGCGGACACCGTGGATCCGCGACTACAGACAATGATCGAGTCCATGTGGCTTGCCCAGCGCGAGCAGGGCGGATACACGCTGGAGGCTTACCAGCGCCTGCGCTTGCTGGCTGACGACTATCCGCCCGCCCACGTTGCGATGGATGCGTTGCTCAACGGGCTGTCGCCGCAGGACCCGTCAGTCGCGCCTGACTGAGTCCGCGGAGGACGGTTATGCCAAATTAAGATTCACTTGGCACCGGTTCGACGCCGGGATATGCTCACCTCGAGTCTTGCTTGCCGATCGGGCATGCCATTTTATCGGCAGGCAAGCGCCAAGAAATAACAAGAACGCTCTTGGTAACCTCGGGAGGGAAGGTTATGGCCGAGGGGGAGGACGAGACCATAACGGTCCGTACGCGGCCTGACACGGCGCATCGCGCGACCCTGTTCATGTTACTGCCTGCCCTTCTCTGGGCATGGGCGGCTCAAGCCGGCACGGATGCCATTCGGCAATCCATCGACGCCGGTCTGGCGGCGGTCCAATCTCGCGGTGCCGCGGCAGCGGTTGAAGACCATCTGTTGCCGGCCGCGAGGGCGGCACGCAACGGGCACGACCCGGCGTTGAGGATAGACGCCGAGGTCGCGCTGGCCAGTGCCTACCAGAGACTCGGTATGAACACGCTGGCGTTGGAAACGCTGACGGACACTATCGCTGTGGCCGATGAACTCGGGGATCCTGCTCAACAGGCCCGGGTCCGCGACGCCCTGGGACTGGTTCAGCAATCCATCGGTCGTTATGAGGAGGCAATAGAGACCCTGCAGCAAGGGCTCGATTTTGCCAGGACCGCGGGCCAGGACAGTCTGGAGGCTTCCTTGCTGAACGATGTCGGTCTGGCCTGGGCTCGCTCCGGGCTCGAAGGCCCGACCGCCATTGCGTTTGCCCAGAGTATGCGAGTGGCGGAGGAGGCCGGCCGCGAAGATGTCTATGTCAGCGCTTGTCTCAATGGCGCCCGTTTTGAGGTGGCAGAAGGTCGATTCGACGGGCTTGATCGGCAGATGGACCGTTGCCGGGCGGGTATCGACCGGCTGCCCGCGGGACGCCAGGCCGGGGGCGCCTATCTCGCCCTCGGGACGATTTACAGGGATGCCCGGATCAAGGGTGATCTGGCGCCTGCGTGGCGCCGCCGGGCATTCGATGCCTTTGACGCGGGACGGATCCAGGCGGCGGAGGCGGGCGACGGTCGGCTGGAGAGCTTTGCCCTGGGTTATCTCGGCGGGCTATACGAAGAGGAAGATCGGCTGGAGGAAGCGCTGGCCTACAGCCGCCGGGCGGCATTTCTGGCTCAGGCCAGCGGCGCGCCGGACAGTCTCTACCTGTGGCAATGGCAGACCGCTCGCCTACTCAGGGCGATGGGGCGGGAAGAAGCTGCCATCGGGGCCTATCGACGCACGATCGAGACCCTGGATGCCCTGAGGCCGAGCCTGGTCGCGGGAACGAACGTCAGTTTCCGGGAGCGTGTAGGCCCCGTGTTTTTCGAACTGGCGGACATGCTGCTGCAGCGTTCCGCGACCCTGGAGGATCCGGGTCTCGTCGAACAGAACCTGCTCGCCGTGCGTGAGACCCTGGAACAGGTCAAGGTGGCCGAAGTGCAGCAGTATTTCCAGGACCAGTGCCTCAAGGCCTCCAGCGAAGCTACCGAGGTGGAGAGACTGGGCGGCAAATCGGCAGTCATCTATCCGATCCTCCTCCACGATCGGACCGAGCTACTGGTCAGCATGCCGTCGGGTTTGAAGCAATACACGACCCGGGTCGGGATCGAACAGCTGACGGTCGAGGTGCGCGACTTCCGCAAAGAGATCGAGCGATACGATGGCGAGGACGATTATCTGAACCACGGAAGGCGGCTGTATGAATGGCTCATCGCGCCGGCGGTGCCGGACCTGGAGGCCGAAGGCGTCACCACACTGGTATTTGTGCCGGATGGGCCACTGCGCACCATACCGATGTCGGCGCTGTATGACGGTGAGCGATTTCTTATCGAGCGCTACGCTTTCGCCACCACGCCGGGTCTGACCCTGACCAGCCCGGCGCCGCTGCACCGCGACGACGTGGAAATGCTCGCCAGCGGGCTCACGGAATCCGTGCAGGGTTTTCCGGCTTTGCCCAATGTGGAGACAGAGCTTGCGAGCATCCGAAAGCGTTTCTCCGGCAAGGTTTACAAGGATTCAGACTTCCAGGCTTCGGCCGTGGAGCAGGAGATCTCCGGGGGCGAATACACCATTGTGCATATCGCCACTCACGGTCAGTTCGACAGTGATCATGCCCGATCTTTCCTGCTGACCTATGACGACAAACTGACCATGGAGGAACTCCAGGAAACCATCGCCGCGCGGCGTTATCAGGAGGAACCGGTGGAGCTTCTCGTGCTCAGCGCCTGTCAGACGGCCGCCGGGGACGATCGGGCGGCGCTTGGGCTCGCAGGAGTCGCTCTGCAGGCCGGTGCCCGGAGCGCGGTGGCCACGCTCTGGTTCATCAGCGATGAATCGACCACCCGGATGGTATCCGAGTTCTACGAGCTGCTGGAGGAAACCGATCTATCGAAAGCCGAGGCGTTGCAACAGGCGCAGCTCTCCCTGCTGGCGGACCCCCGATACAGTCACCCGAGTTACTGGGCGCCTTTCCTGCTCATCGGTAACTGGCTCTGACGGGGGCGGGTCGTTGATACCGGGGAACACGGCCGGCCCACGGGCCCGGCGCACACAGCTCAAGAAGGATTCGCCGATTCCGAGGGTATTTCGCTCGGCATCGCATGATTCTGCTCGCATGATCAGGGATCCGCGCTCTGGGGGATCGAAAATGGATAAGGAAACAAGACACCGATTGGTCGCGGGGACGGGCGTGTGGTTGGGTGTTCTTTCCGCAGTATTCTCGGCGGGCTTGTCAGCCGAGGCAGTCTTCGACGGAAGCGTCGGGCCCCAAGGCGTCCTCAACGGCGACATGTTGGTGGACGATTCTTTCGGCAGCCAGGTCGGGTCAAACCTGTTTCACAGCTTCACGACACTCAACGTCAATCCGGGCGAGAGCCTGACCTTCACGTCCGGGTTCGCGGGCGTCACCGACAATGTGATTTCCCGGGTCACGGGCTCGACCTCGTCGCTGATCGACGGACCGGTCTTCAGTGACATACCGGGCGCGTCTCTCTGGCTGATTAACCCCAACGGAATGGTCTTCGGTCCGGGGGCCTTCGTGGACGTGCAGGGCGGTTTTCACGCGTCTACTGCGGACTATCTGTTACTGGAGGACGGTGGCCGGTTCGGGGCGGATCTTTCGCTGCCCGGTAACACGACGCTGACCATGGGTAACCCGGCCAGTTTTGGATTTCTCACGAACACGCCTTCCTCGATCGAAGTGGATGGGGCAGGTCTTTTTGTACCCTACGGCGAAACGCTGGAACTGGTCGCTGGTGAGATCAGCGTCAGTAATGGCTTGCTGGTCGCCGACGGCGGCACCCTGGGTATGGCGGGCGTGGCGGAGGCGGGGGAACTCGGACTGACCGATGACGGCTATGAATCATCGACCGTCGGCGTCGCCGGTAACGTGTCCTTGGCGAGTTCATTTGTCTCGGCCAGCGGGGATGGCGGCGGTGCCATATTCATACGGGCCGGTCAGTTCGTCATGGAAACCCAGTCAGTGATTAACGCCGAAACCCAGGGTTTCGGCCCGGGACGCGGAGTCGACCTTCAGGCAGACGACATCCGGCTGACCGGTGGCAGCAGAGTTTCAACCTCGACCTACTGGGACGGCAGTGGCGGTGATGTGCACGTGCAGGCCACACGCTCGATCACGGTGGCCGAAGGCAGTTCCATCGACCTGCGTACGGAAGCTGCCGGCAGTTCAGGAGATCTGATGCTCAATGCGGGGGAATCGATTCTCATCGACGGGTTCGATGAGTTTGGACAGACGTCTTTCGTGGGCGGTCCCACGTTCGGCGCCGGAGACGGCGCCGCGGTGGTAATGGACGCGCCGGTGATCACTGTTTCCAACGGGGCCTACATCTGGGGCAGTGCGCGGAGCACGGGTAATGGCGGCAGCATCACGTTAAACGGCACGGATTCCGTCAACCTGGTCGGGACCAGCGCCGAGGGTTTTTCGGGCGGTATTTTTGCCAATGCAACAGACCTCGGCAATGCCTCAGACGTTGTGATCAACGCGGGCGATTTCAACATGCTCGACGCCGCTTACGTGTTTATTCAAACCCGTGGGCCGTCTGCGGCCGGCAGCCTGCTGGTGAACGCCCGCGGCGACGTCACAGTGGCAGGCACCGGCGTACTCAATGATCCGTCTTTCATCTTCACGGGCACTTCGGGCACCGGGCCCAGCGGCAACATCACCATCAACGCCGCCAACATGCGCGTCGCCGACGGCGCCCAGATAGGAACCTTCGCACCTGGGCCCAGCGATGCCGGTCGGATCGACCTGAACATCACCCATTCGTTTACGGTCGAAGGGTCAACCGTCGATGACTTCGGCAATTTTTCCCCTTCGAGGATCGATGCCACCGGCAGGGACGGTGACGGAGGACACGTAGAGATCACGGCCCGTGAAATCGTCATCGGACCACGGGGAGAGATCAAGACTCAAAGTTTCGGGCAAGGCACATCGGGGCCAATCGATCTTCATGCCACCGAATCGTTCTTCATGGGTGGTGGGGATGTTGCGTTCATATTCGCGGAATCCGGCTCGCCGCCGATGGAACTCCGGCAGGGCGGCTATATCAGTATCTCCGCGCCCGACATCGATATCCGGGGTAACGCCGTGATTTCGACCTATGGAGCGGCAGGCACCGTGGCCGGCGATATCGATATTCACGCGGACAATGCGCTCAATATCGTGGCGGGGGAGGACGCGTTCGTATTCATCAGCAGCGAAGGCGCTTTCAATCCTGGCACCAGTGGTGACATGAATATCAGCGGCAGGGATGTCCGTATCAGCGGTGCGGAGTTGCTCGCCGACGTGTCTTTCACACCGGCCAAGGGCGGCACCATCTCCATCGAGGCCGACAACAGTATCACCCTGGATGACTATGCGTATGTGGCCTCCGTTAATTATTTTGCGGACCTTGGGGGTGACATTTTTCTGAGTGCGCCCAGCGTCACCATTAAAGACGGGGCCAGCGTCGTAACGGACACTTACGGAGTCGGCGAAGTGGCCGGCAACGTTTACGTTACGGCCGATGACTTATTGTTGCAGGACGGCGGCGTGATCGACTCGAACTCATGCTTTTGTGCTTTCGGTGATGCCGGGTCGATCTTCATTGATGTGGGAACGCTGAGAATCGACGGCTTCGACGGGGACGTCAATCCCGATGATGACATCCGGACCGATACGGGGATCAGGAGCAACGCCTTCGGGAGCGGTCGCGGTGGAAATATTTCGATCAGCGCGGACACCGTTCTGATTGATGACATGGGCAGTATCAGCTCGAGTTCGCGATCCACGAAGGAGGATTTCATTTCGGTTGGGGAACCGGATAGGAATCCGGGCGACGCCGGGTCTATCCGAATCACGGCGCGGGAGCTTCGGATGGAGGGGTCCGCCATTCAGACGGAAGCAACCGAGGCTGCCGGAGGCGGCATAGAGATCCAGCTGTCCGACATGCTCTATCTGGAGAACTCGACGCTGGTCGCGCAGGCGTTCGGTATCGAGCCGAACGCCGATGGGGGCAACGTCACGGTCAGCAACCCGGACTTCATCATCCTCAAGGACAGCGGCATCATTGCCTCGGCGAATGCCGGGAACGGCGGGAACATCCAGCTGACAGCCGGTGCCCTCATCCCCAGCGCTTACAGCGTCATAGATGCGTCCTCCCGGCGGGGGCTTGACGGCCGGGTCGTCGTAGAGGCGCCCAACGATCTCGTGGCAACCACGACCGTTCTGGAGGCGCCGGTATTCGACATCAGCGAGTTCGCACAGGATCCCTGTGAGATCCGTGTGGACCGGGAACGTAGCAGCTTCACTATCGAGGGGCAGGGAGGGGTCCCGCCGTCGCCGGACGACTATGTGCCCAGCCCGATCGGTGGCACGGCGGGCGATCAGATCACCGGAACGGCGCCGAGAGACGCGCAGCTATTGCTCGCCTGCAAGTGAATGGTGTTTCCGATGCGAATCGATAAGCCGAACCTGCACGCTGGTCGCGCCTCGGGTGCATCAGCGGGACTCGCTGCTTGCGGTGTCCTGATCACACTGCTCGGTTCCGGACCTGTATTTGCCCAGGAGCCGCCTGGGCAACGGGATACGCCACTGGACATGCCGTCGATGCCGGAGTCCTCGGGGAAAGAGACGGGGCAGTCTGAGCGGGTCCTGCCACCGGCCCCCCGGCCAGAGGATACAGAGCGCCTGATCGCGTTGCCGGAGGTGATGGTCAAGAAGATCATCATCCGCGATGCCAGCCTGCTTTCGTCCGTCGAGGTCGCCTCGACGGTGGGTCCGTTCGAGGGACGGAGGGTGTCCGTGGAGGAGCTTCAACAGCTGCGCTACCGTCTTTCGCTGCTGTACTTCGACAAGGGCTACGTAAATTCCGGCGTGCTCTTGCCGGACCAGGAAGTCAAAGACGGGATCATCTATTTCCAGGAAGTGCGGGGCACGCTCGATGAGGTGCAGCTGTCGGGCAACCACAAGCTCAGAGACAGCTACATACTGGCCCGGGTCGCGGGCCCGGCAGAAGGCGAGGCGCTGCAGATCAATGATCTGCAGACGTCCCTTCAGTTGCTCGAGCGCAACCCCGTGATCCGGCGGATCGACGCCCAACTGATGCCCGGCGTGAAGCCAGGCGAAAGCGTTTTGAGAATGAACGTCTCCGAGAACCCTCGTTGGCAGGTCGTAGCGGGGGCGGATAACCATCGATCCCCGGCGATAGGGGGAGAGCAAGGCACGTTGCTGGTCAGAAACCAGAGCCTGACCGGACGCAGCGATCGCCTGGATATGTTTTTCAGCTACGCGGAGGGCCTGGGAGACGGTTACCTTTCCTATACCGCACCTGTCAATCCGCGAGAGACGACAATGAGCCTTTACGCGTCGCGGAGCGAGACGGACATCGTCGAGGGAGATTTCGACGATATCGATATCGAAAGCAAGATCACGACCCTGGGCGTCCTGTTCAATCACCCTCTGCATCGATCCCTGACTGCCAACTTCAGCGCGTTCGCCGGGTTCGAGTACAAGCACACCAAGAACAAGCTGCTCGGCCAGCGATTTTCTTTCACGCCGGGCGAGAAGAACGGCGAGACCGATCTTTCGGTGTTCCAGGCGGGTATCGAGTTCAGCCGGCTCAGCCCAGAACGGGTGCTGGCCATGCGATTCACGCTCCGCCGGGGCCTGCACATTTTCGGCGCCACGGAAGCGCCAGCAACGGGCCCCCGGGCGGGCGCGCCGGATGGGCAATTCACGAGCCTGCTCTGGCAGGCCCAGTACATCCGGAATCTCGGCTGGCGCGACTCACAGCTGTTTTTCCGCGGTTCTGCCCAGAGAGCGCCCGACCCGTTGCTGTCCCCGGAAAAGATGCCTGTCGGCGGGTACAACACGGTTCGGGGTTACAGGGAGAACCTGTTCGTCCGTGACAATGGTCTGACGGCGTCTGCCGAATGGCAGGTCCCGGTCTTCGAGACCGAATGGTCATCATCCAACGCCTTCGATCCCCGTCGCCTCAAGGGCGCAGTATTCTTCGATTACGGTGCGTCCCAGGATAACGACGATGCACGGGGAGATCTACTGGGGATACGCGCTCAAGGACTTCGACGAAGAGGGCGACGATATTCAGGATGACGGCATACATTTCCGCCTGAGTTACCAGTTCTGAAATTCAGCGCGGAGAGGCCCGGTCAAATAAAAAGGGGATGAGGCGCGCCTCATCCCCCGTTCAGCCTGCTCGGTGCAGATGCGAGCGAGATGAATCGCCTGTGCCTGCAGCCGCCTCGACTCGGTCCCGAGCCAGGTCTGGACGCGAAGTCCAGGGTCTGACCCGATACCGGCGCGGGAACCGAAGCTCCCGTTATTTATGGACGCCTGGCTACGTCCTCCCCGCCACAGCCGTTCCGGCAACGTTCTGACGAGTTCCGTAGGTTTCCGCCCGCGTCGCGTCCGGATTGATTCATCCGGCCGCTTGCCGCTGATGATGTCCTTTCGGACTCCACCTGCGTGCAGGATTCCGCCTGCGTTTGGCCACTCTTGGCGTGTGACCCAGACCTCAGCCAATTGAGGTACGGTTTACATCGAATAGCTACTTTCGAAACCGTGCAACCAAGTTACCATCAGGAAATCGCCTGGCAATAGCAAAACCTGAGGGAATCCTGTGGATAAACTGTGTAATGAAACAAAAGTCCAAAAAAGGTCGTTATCGAGTATCGAGGAAAGCGGGCAGGACCGGGTTGCGGCTGACGGAAAGGAGTCGCTATCTCGGGCTGTCCTCGACGATGTCAGGGAGCCAGGCCCAGGGCATAAAGAACGGAAGGATCCCGGTCCAGAATGTTGACGCGGTAACCCGCAACCTCAGGGCGAACCAGGCGGTTGGTGGCGTAGTAGAACAACGGAATGATGGGGTACTGATCGAGCATCCTGGCCTCGGCTTCCGCCAGAATCCGGGCGCGCTCGGCCGGGTCAACGACCTCGTTGGCCCGAGTCAGCATCCGGTCGTACTCCGGGTCGCCCCAGCCCGTGTCGTTGAAGTCACTGCCTGAAATCATCACCTCGAGGAACGAGTAGGGATCGTCCCACCCGGCAATCCAGCCCATCCGAATCATGTCCCACTGACCGGCGAATTTCCGCGTCTGCAGGAACACCTTCCATTCCTGGTTGAGAATCGAAACCCGTGCACCCAGCACCTGCTTCCACATGGCGGCGGTCGCCAGAACGATGCGCTTGTTGTTCTGGCTGGTGTTGTAGTGGATGGTGAAGGTGAGCGGATTGCCGGGTCCGTATCCGGCCTCGGCGTACAGCCGCTTTGCCTCCGCGATGCGATCTTCCATTGACCAGTCCAGCCACTCGTAGGCTGCTGACCGGTAGTCGCTGACGTAGACCGGCACCAGGCCCGTGGCAGCCTGCTCGCCGGCGCCGGCGACCTTCTCCGCCACGATATGTCGATCCACCGTCATGGAAAGCGCCTTGCGGATCCGGACGTCGTCGAATGGGGGTTCGGTGGTGTCCATGGGCAGGAAGAACACGCCCATGTAGGGGCCCGATCGATGGTCGTCGGCCAGGTTCTCCCGGATCCATCTGATCTGCTGTTTGGGGATTTCCCGCGTGTAATGGAGCTCGCCCGCCCGATAGCGTTTGAATTCCGATGAGATGTCTTCCGTCGGGTAGAAGTAGACCCGGTCGATTTTCACTGACTCCGGGTTCCAGTAGTAGGGATTGCGCTCCAGTCGGATATGGGACTGGACGACCCATTCGGAGAGGACATATGGACCATTACTCACCAGGGTGCCGGGCCGGGCGAAGCGACGTCCGTGCTCGGCAAAGCTTGCTCGATGGATCGGGTTGCCCAGCCGAGTGGCGAACATCTGCAGCAGCCACGGGGTCGGGCGCTCGAGCTCAACCCGGAGCGTGGCGTGGTCAATCGCGAAGACTCCCAGCTGGTCGACGGGCAAGTCGCCGTTGAGGATGGCGCGGGCGTTCTTGAGGGGATAGAAAAACTGGCCGTTCTCGGAGGCTTCTGTTGGATCCACGTACCGTCGCAGGCTGGCGACGAAATCCTCGGCCACCACCTGATCTCCATTGGACCAGCGACTGTCCGGTCGGAGATGGAAGGTGTAGGTCAGACCGTCGTCACTGACGTCCCATCGGGATGCCACGCCGGGGCGAAGCCGAGCATCTGCATCGGAACTCAGCAGGCCCTCGTACAGTTCGTAGAGGAGCGTGGCGCCGACCGTCTCGTGCACGTGCACCAGGTCGAGCGTCTTGGGTTCCGAGCCGTTGCCCCGGTGCAGCACCTCCATTTCGGGCTCACCCCCGGCTCGGGGCGTGACCGCGTCATCGCCGCCCGTGCCGCAGGCGGTGCCGCAGAGGGCGACGAGTATGATCATCCAGCGGCGGTAGACCGATATCCGCACTTGCCGTTGTCCTTTACTGGTGCCGGCCCCGATGTTACGTCAATCTCGATTCGAGGCGGAACCCGATCCCTACTGGACGGCGTTCTGCACATCTTTCCAGGAAGAGAGAACCGGAGGATTTGCGCTCGTGATCCGGCTGTGTCCCGTGTATTCTGGGCGTCTTTCGCCAGGACCGGGGGACTGTCTATGAAAATGGAAAATCGCCGGATCGGTCCCGGCTGATGAGGGACCCGGCTGAAAAGCTCACCGTGGGCTGGCGGGAATGGGTGGCGCTGCCGGAACTCGGTATTGACGCCGTCAAGGCCAAGGTCGATACCGGCGCCCGTACGTCGGCGCTGCACGCCTTCAAGTTGGAGACATTCCGGGAAGGCGGCAGGCTCAAGGTGCGTTTCGGAATGCACCCGGTCCAGCGGCGGCTGAGTCCGGAGATCTACTGCGTGGCCGACGTCATCGACAAACGACCCGTGACCGATTCTGGCGGGCATACGGAGGAGCGCTATGTCATCCGGACGCCGATCAGGCTGGGTGACAGCGAATGGCCCATCGAAATGACGTTGACCAGCCGAGACACGATGCGTTTCAGGATGCTTCTGGGCCGCTCGGCGCTGAAAGGCAGGCTGCTCGTGGACAGCGATCGATCGTATATGATCGGCAAACGCCCGCCGGGAGCAGGGAAGAAAAAGAAAAAGGGGACCGTATGAAAATTGGCATTCTTTCCCGGAATCGAGCGCTTTACTCGACTCGGCGGATGGTCGAGGCCGGCCAGGAACGCGGGCACGAAGTGAAAGTGATCGATCACCTGCGCTGCTATATGAACATCGCCACCCATAAGCCGGCAGTGCACTACAAGGGTGAGCCCCTGGAAGGCTTCGACGCGGTGATCCCCCGAATCGGCGCCTCCGTCACCTTCTACGGCACCGCCGTCGTCCGGCAGTTCGAAATGATGGGGGTCTATTCTCTCAACGAGTCGGTGGCCATCACCCGTTCCAGGGACAAGCTCAGGTCGATGCAGCTGCTCGCCCGCCGCGGGATCGGCCTGCCTGTGACGGGGTTTGCCCACTCCCCCGACGACACGGACGACTTGCTCAAACTCGTGGGCGGCGCCCCCGTCATACTGAAACTGCTGGAAGGCACCCAGGGCAAGGGCGTCGTGCTGGCGGAGAACAAAAAGGCGGCAGAGAGTGTCATCGACGCATTTCGGGGCCTGCGCGCAAATTTCCTGCTACAGGAATTCATCGCCGAGGCAGGCGGCGCAGATATGCGCGCATTCGTGGTCGGCGAGAAGGTGGTTGCTGCCATGAAACGGCAGGCGCCGGAGGGCGAGTTCCGCTCCAACCTGCATCGTGGCGGCAAGGCCGAACTGGTGCGGCTCACGCCCGAAGAACGGCTAACCGCGGTACGCTCCGCCAAGATCATGGGACTCAATGTGGCCGGCGTGGACATCGTTCGTTCCAACCATGGTCCGGTCGTGCTGGAGGTGAATTCCTCGCCGGGCCTGGAAGGCATCGAAACCACCACCGGCAAGGACGTGGCCGGCATGATCATCCAGTTCCTGGAGAAGAATGCCCGAGAGGGCCGGACCCGCACCCGGGGCTCCGGCTGATCCCATGGCACAGGTCAGGCGACGGGCGGTCACCGGGAAGACCATCGAGATCGGGGGCGTCCAGGTGCCCCCCGGGAACCGCCGTACTATCGATCTTCCGGTGGCCCAGCTATATACCCGTGCACCCCTCACGATGCCGGTCCATGTGGTGAATGGCAACCGCCCCGGGCCCACGCTTTTTGTCTGCGCTGCTGTTCACGGAGACGAGCTCAATGGCGTAGAAATCATCCGCCGGTTATTGAGACTGAAAGGGCTGAAGTCACTGCGTGGCGCCCTGCTGGCAGTGCCCATCGTCAACGTCCACGGCTTCCTCGACTTATCGCGCTATCTGCCGGACCGCAGGGACCTGAACCGATCGTTCCCGGGCAGCGGGAAGGGCTCCATTGCGGCCCGGCTGGCAAATCTGTTCGGGACGGAAATCGTGCAGCATGCCGATTGCGGAATCGACATTCATACCGGCGCAATCCACCGGCGGAATCTGCCGCAGATACGTGCCAACCTGGAGGACGAGCAGACCCTGGCGCTGGCCCGGTCCTTCGAGGTCCCCGTTTTGATAAACGCCAACGTGCGGGATGGCTCGCTCCGGGAGTATGCGGCCGAGTACGGCATCCCAATGCTCCTCTACGAGGCCGGAGAAGCCCTGCGATTCGACGAAAGGGCTATTCGCGGTGGCCTCAAAGGCGTCGTCAACGTCATGCGAGAGTTAGGCATGCTACGCGGCGTGCGAAAAGGTGGAGCCCGTCTCGAGCCGGTTGTCGCCAGCGGAACGAGCTGGGTGAGGGCGCCGGGGAGCGGTATCCTCAGGGCGCACGTGAATCCCGGCGATCGCGTCCGCCAGGGTCAGGTGCTGGCGGTCATCGGGGACGCTTTCGGTGAGACAGAGTTCGAGGTCAACGCCCCCTTCGGGGGTCTGGTCATCGGCCGTTCACAACTTCCGCTGGCGCACGAGGGCGACGCCCTTTTCAATATCGCCCGCTTCGAGGACACCCGAGAGGCGGCCGAGACGGTAGAGGAATTCCGAACCGAGATTGACGCGCTGCAGATGCCGGTGCCGGGCGGGGAGCCGCCCCTCGTCTGACGCCCTCCAGCATGGCCACATGACGCGCTGCAAGAAGCGGCGCCTTGGTATAGAATCTCGACCGAAGCATCTCCGGGCTAGGTGGCAGAGTGGTGATGCAGCGGCCTGCAAAGCCGCGTACACCGGTTCGATTCCGGTCCTAGCCTCCAGCTCTTTTCGACTTCCCGCGATTCCGCGTCAGTTCCCCGGGGGCGGCATGCCGCCAGGCATCGCCGGCATGGGCCTGCATTCCATTCCCGCCTCGAACAGGTCGGCCGCCTGGGGACCGATTTCAAGGTCTCGGAGGATGATCAGAATGTTCTGGGCGCCGTTACCGGCCGCCGGGGCCACCTCCATGCGTACCGGGATGTTCTCTTCGGTCACCCAGAAAAGGGCACGGTTGACCCCGGTCTCGTCCGCAGACTTGACTTCGTACTTGGTGACGGTCCGCCCGTCTATCGTTTCGGTCCCCAGTTTCTCAAACTCCATATCCTCCGGATCGTAGGCTTCCGATCCGGGCGCCAGCGACATGGCGTCGTTATCGACCAGCGTCTGTTCCAGGCACATGCCACCACCCTTGGGCAGTATCCACATCACGCCAAGGTCCTCCCGGACGATATTGATCATCGCCATCCCGGGCATGTCGGTCTCGGTACGAACCTTGTCGGGGGTCCAGAAAACACGCTGGATGAACTCGCCCTCGGGAGACTGGATAACCCGCTCACCGGTATAGGAAACCGTGGGCTTGAGAAACGGCAACTCGGCGGCGGTGGCAGTGAAACCCAAGGTAAACGAGAAGAGCACTGTGGCGAACGGAAATCGCATGTCATGACTCCAGAGTGGAGGGTCCTGTTCATATTACCCGCAGAGCGTGCCGGGAAAAACGTAAAACAGGTCCCCTTTGCGTGTATCGATGCCGTGGCGACAGCCCTTGGCGTCGAGTAAGCTTTGTGTTCACTCCCTGGCCCGGGTGGCGGAACTGGTAGACGCAGCGGACTTAAAATCCGCTAGGAGAAATCCTGTGTGGGTTCGACTCCCGCCCCGGGCACCAT
>Ga0111153_1082_pt1 | contig 16054 bp, 12 predicted proteins | sample DeeMarSeWOR28_12_FD_80255 | JGI IMG/M metagenome (GOLD analysis project Ga0111153, IMG submission 80255) | Gammaproteobacteria bacterium SG8_31 | reverse complement strand
CGCCGACCTGGGGCCCGACGAACTCCACCCGGCGAAGCGTGACTTCGCCGTCCAGATCCCGCAGCACGGCCATGACCTGGTCGCGGATGTCGCCGCCCACGGCGCTGTTCTCGGCCTCCAGCTGGATCACGACATCCCTGGAGCTGCCGAAATTCTGCACTACCGCCTTGGGAATCCCGGCCTCCTCCAGCCCGGACCGGATGGCCGTCAGGTCCGCCGCTCCGGGGAAACCGGCTTCGATCAGAGGACCCCGGACAGGATCATGGCGAGGCGGCGCTTGCCGAGGAAATCGATATGGGTGGTCTTGCTCAGGAATTCCATGAACGTCTCCTCAGATCGCCAGCCGCTTCACGCGCCGCGCGCCATAGATCAGGTTGATCACGGCGCGGGGTGCCGAAAGTGAACAGCACGATGGCGGCGATCAGCGTGGTGATGTTGGCATCGGCGATACTCGAGAATGCCTTCTCGTAGCCGGCCTGGATGCTGGCCTGGGGCGAGTTTCCGTTCTTCAGCTCTTCCCGGATGCGCTCGAAAATGAGCACGTTGGCGTCCACGGCCATACCGGTGGTGAGCACGATACCGGCAATGCCCGGCAGGGTCAGGCTGGCCTGCAGCATGGAAAGAAGCGCAATAATCAGCACCAGATTCGCCAGCAGCGCCAGGTTGGCCACGAGGCCGAACACCCGGTAGTAGATCGCCATGAACACCACCACCAGGACGAAGCCGATGACCACCGCCAGCATGCCCTTGTCGATGTTGTCCTGACCCAGGCTGGGGCCGATAGTGCGCTCCTCGACCTTGTAGATGGGCGCGGCCAGCGAGCCCGCCCGCAGGAGCAGCGCCAGGTCCCGGGCCTCCACCGGATCCAGGCCGGTGATCATGAAACTGGAGCTGAAGACACCGCGAATGGTGGCGACGCTGATCACCTCTTCCTCGACCTTGGTGACCTCAACGGTCTCGCCGCCCCGCTCCACGCTCTCCCGCTTCTGCTCGATGAAGACCACCGCCATTCCCTTGTTGAGGTTCTGGCGGGTCGTTTCACCCATCTTGCGGGCTCCCTTGGCGTCCAGGTCCACGAAGACGGCTGGCTGCCCCTCGGAAAAGCCTGCGGAGGCATCGGTGAGCTGGTCGCCGCTGACGATGATGTCGCGCTTGAGGAGAACCGGAGTCCCGTCACGGCGCTGGTAGAGCTTGGAACCGAGCGGTGCGCGTCCGCGGCTCTTGGCCTCGAAGGGATTGTTGTTCTCGTCAACCAGCCGGAACTCCAGGGTGGCGGTGGCGCCGAGCACCCGCTCCGCCTGCGCCGGGTCCTGCACGCCGGGAAGCTGGACCACGATCCGGTCCACGCCCTGTCGCTGCACCACGGGCTCTGCGACGCCCAGTTCGTTCACCCGGTTGCGCAGGGTGACCGTGTTCTGCTGTATGGCGAAATCCTGGCGCTGACGGATCTGGTCCTCGCTCAGCCGCACCCGGACCTGGTATTCGTTGGCGGTGGCCGATGTCTGCACCACCAGATCGGGATCGGCGTCCCGGACCAGGGCCTCCGCGGCCGACATATCCTCCTGGCTGCGCAGCACCATGACCACGTCCCTGCCGTCGTGGCGCACCGACGCGTAGCGGATGCGCTCTTCGCGGAGCATGGAGCGGAAATCCGATTCGTACCTGTCCAGGGCCTGGTTGATGGCCGCCTCCATGTCCACTTCGTAGAGGAAATAGACGCCGCCGCGCAGGTCCAGCCCGAGACTCATGGGGCGCAGTCCCAGCGCCCGCAGCCATCCCGGCGTGCGGGGCGCGAGCGTCAGGGCGACCACGTAACCGGGCCCCAGGTCCTCTCGCAGAAGGTCCACGGCCTTCAGCTGCTGCTCCACGTTCTGGAAACGCACCAGAACGCGTCCCTCGTGGAGATAGGCCGCCTCGTGGGGGATCTCCGCCTGCTGCAGGACGCCTTCCACGCGGACCACGGTGACGTCGTCCAGGGGCTGGGTTGTCTCCAGGGAGATCTGGACGGCCGGATCGTCGCCGAACACGTTCGGCAGCGCGAAAACCAGGCCGATCAGCAGGACCGCCACGACCAGGAGGTTTTTCCAGGTCGGATATCGATTCAGCACCGTCACGGCATCAATCTCCGGGGTCAGGCACCCTTGAACGTGCCCTTGGGCATCACCATGGAAACCGTGGTGCGCTGCACCTTGAGCTCGACGCCGTCCGCGACTTCGACCTTGAGAAACTGCTCACCGGCTTCGGTGATCTTTCCGAGGACACCGCCGCTGGTCACCACCTCGTCGCCCGCCTTGAGCTCGGCCACCATCTTGCGGTGTTCCTTGGCCCGCTTGGACTGGGGCCGGATAAGGAGGAAATAGAACACCACGAAGATGAGAATCAACGGGATGAAACTGGTGAACGGATCGGGCTGCTGTGCTGGCGCCGCCTGCGCCCAGGCGCTGTTGATAAAGAAATCCATCGGTTCCTTCCTCGATCGGGCCGCCCCGGCATCGGGGCGGAAAACAGCGCGACATTATGCCTGATTCAGGGCGGCAAACCTATGGGGCCCGACACCGGCCGTTCAGGATCCGCCCGGCCTCACTCCGGTTCACCCGCTCTCAGGGAATAGAAATGGCGAACGAAGCCAGCCAGCTCCCCGGCGGCAATCGCCTGGCGTATGCCGGCCATGAGTTCCTGGTAATAGTGCAGATTGTGAATCGTGTTCAGGCGTGAACCCAGGATCTCGCCGCATTTGTCGAGGTGACGGAGATAGGCGCGGCTGTAGTTTCGGCAGGTGTAGCAACCGCAGTCGGCGTCCAGGGGCGACAGGTCTTCCTGATAACGGGCGTTCCGGATCTTCACCGTGCCGTGGCGTGTGAAAAGGTAACCGTTGCGGGCGTTACGGGTGGGCAGCACGCAATCGAACATGTCCACACCCCGCAGGACCGCCTCGACAATATCCTCCGGAGTTCCCACGCCCATCAGGTAGCGGGGATGATCCGCGGGCATCGAAGGTCCCAGGGCGTCCAGCACGGCCAGACGTTCCTCGCCGTCCTCGCCAACGGAAAGGCCGCCGATGGCGTAGCCGTCGAAACCGATGTCCTCGAGTCCCTGGAGGCTCTCCCGTCGCAGGTTCGCGTACATGCCTCCCTGGACGATGCCGAACAGGGCGGCAGGATTCTCGCCGTGGGCGATCCGGCTGCGCCGGGCCCAGCGCAGGGACAGCTCCATGGATTCGCGGGCCTCGCCCTCGGTGGCGGGATAGGGCGTGCACTCGTCGAAGATCATGACCACGTCTGACCCCAGGTCCCGCTGCACCTCCATGGAGGATTCGGGCGACAGGAAGACCGGGGAACCGTCCACCGGCGATCGGAAGCCGACGCCCTCCTCGGTGATCTTGCGGCGGTGGGCCAGGCTCCAGACCTGGAACCCCCCGGAATCGGTCAGGATCGGGCGGTCCCAGTGCATGAAACCGTGCAGCCCCCCGTGCTGCCGGACAATCGCGGCGCCGGGCCTGAGCATCAGGTGAAAAGTGTTGCCCAGCACTATCTGGGCGCCGGACGCCTCCACCTCCTCGGGCGTCATGGCCTTGACCGTCCCGTAGGTTCCCACGGGCATGAATGCCGGCGTATCCACGACGCCCCGGTCGAATGTCAGCTGGCCGCAGCGGGCGGCGCCGTCGGTGGCCTGGACACGGAATTTCATGAGCCGGCGGTCTCCGCACCGCGGGTCACGAACATGGCGTCTCCGTAGCTGAAAAAACGGTAGCGTTCCGCCACGGCATGTCGATAGGCGGCAAGCACCTGATCGGTGCCCGCAAAGGCGCACACCAGCATCAACAGCGTGGATTCCGGTAAATGGAAATTGGTGATCATGACGTCCACGACCCGGAAATCGTAGCCGGGATGAATGAACAGGTCCGAGAAGCCGCTGAACGGTTGCAGAGATCCCCGCCGGGCCGCGGTCTCCAGGCTGCGGACCACGGTGGTGCCGACGGCCACCACCCGCCCGCCGCGCTGACGGGCGGCGGTAATGGTCTCGCAGGTTGCCGCCGGGACCTCCAGCCATTCTGCGTGCATTCGATGGCGCCGGATGTCGTCCACGCGTACCGGCTGGAAGGTGCCGGCCCCCACGTGAAGGGTCACAGCGGCTCTGCCCACCCCGCGGGATTCCAGCGCTTCCAGCACCGGGCGGTCGAAGTGGAGCCCTGCGGTGGGCGCCGCCACGGCGCCGGGGCGTTTCGCATAGACGGTCTGGTAGCGGTGCCGATCGGCCCCGGTGTCCTCCCGCCGGATATACGGAGGCAGCGGGACGTGGCCGTGGCTGTCGAGAACCGCGAGGATGTCGCCGTCGAACGCCAGCCGGTAGAAGTCGCCGTCGCGGGTCATCACGCGAACGGAGACGCCTCCCTCCAGTTCGATGACGGTCCCCGGGCGCGTCGGCTTGCTGGCGCGCAACTGCGCCAGGGCCTCGTTGTCGCTCTCGAGACGCTCGATCAGTATCTCCACGCGACCGCCCGTGGCCTTGCGGCCGTACAGTCTCGCCGGAATCACGCGGGTATCGTTGACGACGAGAAGGTCACCGGGGCGGAGGAGCCCCGGAAGGTCACTGAATCGCCGATCGGCCATCGCACCTGATTCGCCGTCCAGAACCAGCAGGCGACTGGCGGCCCGCTCGCCCAGCGGCTGCTGGGCGATCAGGTCCTCGGGCAGTTCGTAAGTAAAGTCGGTGCGTCGCATCGGGGGGCGAATCTTAGCAGTTCCGTCCCCCGGGACACGTTCGTATTCAGGTACCGACGGGGGGCGCGGGCAATGCCGGCGGCCGCGGCGCCCGAGCGGGTGCCGGTGCCGGAGGCGCCAGCCATTGCCAGATGCCGCCCATGGCTTCCCGCTCCGGCAGCTCGACCTTCACCGTGCGCTTCTCCCGGGAGCGGATAATGGCGAAGCTGATGGTCTCGCCGGGCTCGTAGGAACGCAGGATGCGCATGGCGTGCCTGGGACTGGTGGGTTCGCGGCCGTCGATGGCCAGAATCACGTCCCCGTCCCTGAGACCCAGCGCCTCGTCTTCGGGAGATCGCACCACCAGCAAACCGGACTCCGCGCCGAAGTACTCGCCCAGGTCCGGGGTCAGACTTACCAGCTCCAGGGCGCCCCAGCGACCCGGAAATCCGGCATGGAAGCTGAATCCGTGGTCGTCGGCCAGCAATTCCAGTTCCTCGAGCTTTTCGAGCTCCTGCAGCGACTCGAGGCCGTCCAGGTCGAGTTCCCACCGGCCTCCCGGCGCACCGACCAACAGCCGCATCGGGTCCATTTCCTCCGGAATCACGGTGGCGGTTCTCTCGCTCCCGTCCCGCCGGTACTTCACCTGGACCTCCTGGCCCGCCTGCACGCCCTTCATGTAGGCCGACAGCCGTTCGTCGCCGTCGCTGCCGACGAGGGCCTCGTCATCGATGGCGATCATGACGTCGCCGCTGCGCAGGCCCGCCCGGTCGGCGGGACCGTCGGGCGTCACGCCAAGAATGTGTACCCCGGGCCCGGTGGTCTCCGGCGTCGTGCCGACGTTGACCCCCAGCATCGGCCTGGGACCGATGGCCTCCAGCCCGCGGATCGCCATGAACAGGCCGTCCTCGGTCAGCCGGGCGGACAGCTCCGCCACTTCCCGGGCCGCCTGCTCCAGACGTCCCTGGGCGTCCTCGAGGCGCGTCTGGAGCTCCTCCTCCCGGACGGCTGCCCGCTCCTCTGCCTGGGCCTCCGTCTCGGTTGCGGTCTCCTGCCCCCGGGCGTTGCCGGCGACCAGAAGGGCCACCGCGATAAGCAGCCAGCCGATTCCGGCCGTCAGCCGGATGTTGTTCCTGATCACTTCGATACCTCCAGATTTGTCACTCGACTGTCTCAGTACCTGGGGCGCTGCAGGCGCGCGTACTCCACCTGCACCAGGGACTGCATGAGATTCACTCGCTCCTTCCACAGCGCATGTTTCTGCGCCTCGGTGAGCCCCAGGGCATCGGCGGCACCCAGCCGCACGTCCACCAGGGCGATCCTGTCCTCGAGTTCCGCGATGGTCATGGCGGTGCCGGCCCGCTCCACCTGCGGCTGGCGCGGAATTGCCGCCCTCAGGGCCTCGAGCTTGCGGGACCGGGTCTGCAATGCCGCCAGGTTGACCAGGTCTTCGGGCTCGGCCAGTCCCGAAATCGTGGCGGCCGGCGTGGTCTCCAGCGGCGCCCGGGCGGGATCGTCCTGGTCTCCGACCCGCATCAGCAGGGCCAGTCCCAGGACGAACGACGCGGCGATCGCCAGCCCGGAGCCCCAATGGAATCCGTGCCGGGCCGTTCGTTCCACGCTGCCCACGGCAACGGTACGCCACAGGTCCCCGGGCGGCGCGACAGGGGGCAGGCCCCGGAGCCGGGCCCGGACCTCGTCCAGTTCCTGCAGCCTGCGGCGGCAGGGATCGCAGCCCTCCACATGATCGCGGATATCCGGATTGACCGGCTCTCCGTCGCGGAGACTCAGCAGTTGCTCTGTGTTTGCATGCATCGTTCGTTACCTTCGCCATCGAGTCCCAGCAGTTCCCTGAGCCGCTGGTGCGCCCTGGAAAGCTGGGACTTGGAGAAACTCGTTGTCCGGCCCATCATTTCGCCGATTTCCTGATGGGTATAACCCTCCACGTCGTAGAGCCAGACCACGGCCCGGGCCGTCGCGGGCAGCAGGGCCAGGGCCCGTTCGGCATCCATGTCGCTGCCCATGGCAGCGGAATCGCGCCCCTCGTCCCCGTGGCGGTATTCCAGGCCCTCGTCCTCCGCGCCCCCGGAATGGGCGGCAAGCCTGTGCCAGGCGGAACGCAGATGGCCCAGGCACTTGTTCACGGCAATACGCTTGACCCATCCGGGAAAGGCCCGCGGGTCGCGGACGGTGTCAATCTTCCTGATCACCTCGATAGACGTTTCCTGCAGTACGTCGTCCGCGTGGGCCGGGTTTTGCAGCATCCTGACGGCGAGCGTATAGACCGGCGTTCCGTAAGCGCGGTACAGGATCTCGTGGGCCTTCATGTCGCCGCGCCTGGCGCGCGCCAGGATCGCGGTATCCACGTTGCAATCGGAAAATCCGGACATCTTGTTTCTAGGATGCTCGAAACCCGGCCAGGGTCGCAGGGGGTCCGCTAGTATGTTCCATAGACCCTCTTGCCGAACAGGAAATCACCCGAGATGGATACAGGGCAGCTTGCCTCGATCATCTTCAGGGCGGAGCACTGGACCTCGCCGCTGACCCTGGCGGGACTGGCGCTGCTGTCAGTGGTGGTCATCACGGCGATTCCCAAGCCCGCCAGGCGCTCGGAAGGAATCGGACGCATCCTGCGTCGCGATATCGTCATCATGACCCTGCTTCCCATGTTGTCCCTCGCGCTCCTGCTGACCGACCGTTCGATCCGGTATCTCTCGGAGGGGACGGTGGCTTCCGTGGAAGGAGCGGTCGCCGGCCTCTCAGCGACCTTCGGGGAACGGCTGGAGAAAGCCCAGGACGCGGTCAGCGTGCTGGCCCTGAATCTCGGCTCGGTTCAGGACGCCGACGACGCCAGTCTGAAAAGGCTGCTGCTCGGCTTCCACGAGATTCACCCGGAATTCATCTCCACGCTTGCCGCCGGCGCCGACGGGCAGGTGATGGCGGCCACAATTGCCACCCGGGAGGGAATCGTGGCCAGGGACGCCCGCGACATCCGCGTGGCCGATCGTGACTATTTCCGGGAACCGATGCAGACCGATCAGCGCTACCTGTCGCCGGCTTTCCGCGGTCGCGGCCTTGGATCCGACGTGATCGTCGCGGCCAGCGCGCCGGTCAGCGGGACCGGCGGGCGCGGGCCGGCCGTGGTGGAGGGCTCCATCGACTTCGTGCGGCTCGGCGAGGTCGCCAGGAATTATCCGCTTCCCGAGTCAGCCGAATTCATTGTCCTGGACCCCTCGGGACAGGTCGCGGCCAGCAATCGTCCCCTGACTTTCAGACCCTTGTCGGTGCCCGGGGACGAGGTATTCAGCCGGACCGACGAACGCACCTATATCTCGGCCCGTGGAGACATCTCCAACGGCTGGGAAGTGATCGTTCGACTGCCGGTGGCCCGCCTCCAGGAGCGGATCGTGGCCGACCTGGTGGTCTCGGCCATCTGGCTCGTCGTCTCCCTGTCGCTGGCGCTGGTGCTGGCCGCGGTTCTTACCGCCAGGGTCAGCCAGCCGCTCCAGCATCTGGCGGAGGCCGTAAAGGAATATGTGCCGCCGGCGTCCACCGACCGGATCGCGGTCACGTCCCGGGCGCCCCAGGAGGTCCGCATCCTGGCCAGGCACTTCAATCTGAGCGCCCGGCGCATGAACGAGCTTTACGGTCGCCTGGTGGCCATGCTGGCCGAGCGTGAATCCGGCGAAGGAAACGGCAAATCTCCTGGCAAGTGAGCCTTGCGCCCTTCAGGCCATGGGGGTAGCTTTGCCGGACCCGGGCCGGGATGGCGGAACTGGTAGACGCGCCGGACTCAAAATCCGGTGGGGTAAAACCCGTGCGGGTTCGACTCCCGCTCCCGGTACCAGGCCCGGCTCACGATCATTCACTGCCGCTCACGGCAGCCAACGCCATTCCCGGGCCGCGGCCTATACTTTCCTCATGGGGTCCCTGCACATGACTCGCGCCGATGCGCCTGCCTACTGGGAGCATTTCAGCCACCAGGCGGATATCGGGGTACGCGGTTTCGGCTCGACCATGGCCGAGGCTTTCGAGCAGGCGGCGCTGGCAATGACGGCGGTGATCACTCCGCCCGAGGGCGTGCGCTGCCTCCGGCGTGTCTCAATTCACTGCCAGGCGCCGGACGCGGAATTGCTTCTGGCCGACTGGCTGAACGCGCTGATCTACGAGATGGCAGATCACAACCTTCTCTTCGGGCGGTATGCGGTGTCGATCACCGATGAAATCCTGACCGGCGAGGCCTGGGGCGAGCCCGTGGACCGCGCCCGGCACCGGCCCGTTGTCGAGATCAAGGGGGCCACGTTTACGGAACTGAAAGTCGGTCGGCGCGCGGACGGCCGGGAGTGGTTCGCCCAGGCTGTTCTCGACGTCTGATCCGCATCGAGGAATTCAAATGGACCTTGCGGGACTGAAACAGGAAGGCCCCTGTCGCTGGGTGATAGAGCCCCGGGGCGATATGCGCGTACCGGCAGTGCTTTTCGGCAGCGCGGCTCTTCTCGAGGACATGGACGACAAGGTTCGTGAGCAGCTGACCAACGTCGCCGGCCTGCCGGGTATCGTGGGCGCGGCGTACGCGATGCCCGATGCCCACTGGGGCTATGGCTTCCCCATCGGCGGCGTCGCGGCCTTCGATCCCGACAGGGGCGGCGTCATTTCTGCCGGCGGCGTCGGATTCGACATCTCCTGCGGCGTACGGGCGCTGCACACCGGCCTGGAAGCGAGCCTGATCGACGCCGTGAAGTCGCCGCTGGCGGACCGGCTGTTCGACCGTATTCCCGCCGGCGTCGGCAGCACGGGACAGATCCGGCTGACCGGAAAGTCCATGGACCAGATGCTCTCCGGCGGCGCGCGCTGGGCGGTGGGGCAGGGCTGGGGACGCGAAGAGGACCTGGAGCGCATCGAAGAACACGGGAGGATGCCCGAAGCGCTGCCCCGTGAGGTTTCCGACCAGGCCAAGAAACGCCAGCGCAACGAAATGGGCACCCTGGGCTCGGGTAATCATTACCTCGAGGTACAGAGGGTGGCTCGCGTCTTCGACGGGGAGACGGCGGCGGCTTTCGGTCTCGTCGAGGGCCAGGCCGTCCTGTCCATCCACTGCGGGTCCCGGGGGCTGGGACACCAGATCGGCACGGAGTTCCTCCGCCGGATGGTGGTGGAAGCGCCAGACCATGGTATCCGCCTGCCGGACCGTGAACTGGCCTGCGCCCCGATCCGGTCCGACCTGGGTCGTGCCTACATCGGCGCCATGCGTGCGGGCATCAACTGCGCCCTGGCCAACCGGCAGATTCTCACTCACCTCGCCCGTGAGGTTTTCCGGGAATTCTGGCCCGATATCGAGCTGCCGGTGATCTACGACGTCTCGCACAACACCTGCAAGCCGGAAACCCACCGGGTGGACGATCAGCCACGAGAACTTTACGTCCATCGCAAGGGCGCGACACGGGCGCTGGGCCCGGGACACCCGGATCTGCCGGCGGCCTTTCGAGAGACCGGACAGCCCGTGCTCATCGGCGGCACCATGGGGACGGCTTCGTGGGTGCTGGCGGGTCTCGCGGGAGGGGAGTCCCTGGCGCTATCCTCGGCCTGCCACGGTGCCGGTCGCCAGATGAGCCGACACCAGGCCAAGAAACGCTGGAGTGGTCGTGCGGTCGTGGACGAGCTGGCGGCCCGCGGGATCCAGATCCGCAGTCCGTCCCAGCGGGGCGTGGCCGAAGAGGCGCCCGGCGCCTACAAGGACGTGGACGCTGTGGTCGAGGCCACCGAGAAAGCCGGCCTGGCCCGGAAAGTCGCCCGGCTCGAACCGGTCATCTGCATCAAGGGCTGACGTCGCCGGCAAGTCCTGGCGCCGGCGGGCGCTGGGCCGATCACTCGTAACGCCGTTAGACTGCCCCTGGTGGGCCGGTCACGTCCGGCGGGGACATCCGAATCGTGTCATACCGTTTACCGCCTCAGTACAATGCGGCGCGACGCGCGCCGTCTGCCGTGGCTGGCGCAGCCGTCGCCTTGCTGTCATTGCTTCACGGTGGATGTGGGAAAGAACACATGCAGACGCCCGTCACACGCCCAGCGGAAAACACTCTCCCGGCAGATTACGCCGGATTCCGGTCCGCCCGCCTGGATGACGTGGAATACGATCTGCGACTCAACCTGGATGAGGGCGCGGAATCATTCTCGGGGCGGGTGATCCTGAAATTCCGGCTTTCGGAGGCGGAGCATCCCCTGACCATCGATTTCGCCGACGGCACGGTGGAGTCCGTGGCGGTCAACGGGGAGAGCGTCGAGCCGGACTACCAGGGAAACTTCATTACCGTACCGGGGGACGCTCTTCGCGAAGGCGCCAACGAGATTCTCGTGGAGTACCGCCATCCCTACAGCACCAGCGGCCAGGGCCTGCACCGTTTCGTGGACCCGGAGGATTCCCGGGTGTACCTGCACACGCATTTCGAGCCCTATGACGCGAACCGGGTGTTCCCCTGCTTCGATCAGCCCGATCTCAAGGCCCACTTCAGCCTGGAGGTGACGGCACCGGCCTCCTGGCAGGTGGTTTCCGCCGCGTCCGACTGGCAGGTCGAGGACGAAACCGGCGGGGCCAGGAAATGGCGCTTCGCGCGAACCGGGCCCATCAGCACCTACATATTTCCCCTGCACGCGGGAGATTACCGGGTCTGGGAATCGGAAGCGGACGGCATTCCCCTGCGGCTTTTCGCGCGCCACAGCCTGGCGCCCTATGTGGTGCCCGAGGACTGGTTCCGCCTGACCCGGCAGGGATTCGAGTTTTTTCAGGAATGGTTCGACATGCCGTATCCCTACGGCAAGTACGACCAGCTCATCGTTCCGGAATTCAATATCGGCGGCATGGAAAACGTCGCCGCGGTGACGTACAGCGAAGGTTTCATCCGCCGCGGGGAATACACCCGCCAGAACCGGGAGAGCATGGCCAACGTGCTTCTCCACGAAATGTCCCACATGTGGTTTGGCGACCTGGTCACCCCGGCCTGGTGGGACGGGCTCTGGCTCAAGGAGGCCTTTGCGACCTACATGGCCTTCCTGGCGCAGGCGGAAGCGACGGAGTTCGCCGATGCGTGGCACATGTTCTATGCGCAGAGCAAGCAGAGGGCGTACGAAGCCGATCAGCTGGTGACTACCCATCCCATCGAGGTCCCCGTGGAGGATACCCACTCGGCCTTCGCCAACTTCGACCGGATCACCTATCAGAAGGGCGCATCGGTGCTCACGCAGCTCAGCCACTACGTGGGCCACGACGCTTTTCGCGCCGGCGTCCGCCTGTACCTGAACCGGCATGCCGGGGGCACGACCCGGCTCGAGGACTTCATCGCCGCCCTGGAGACCGCGTCCGGCCGGGACCTGGCCCACTGGGTCACGGAATGGCTGGAGCGGGCGGGGCTCAACGGCCTGGAGGTGGAGCTGAGCTGCGAGGACGGCGTCATCGAGAGCCTGCGACTCCGGCAGACGGCCCCGGAAGACCATCCGACGCTGCGGACCCATCGTCTCCAGCTGGGGCTGTATCGTCTGGGCGAGGATGCCGACGATTTCCAGACCACCCTGATTCCCGTTCTGGTCAAGGGCGGCGAGACGGAAGTGGAGGCCGCCAGGGGATCGCTCTGCCCCGACATGGCGTATCCCAACCACGGCGACTGGGCCTTCATCAAGGTGCACCTGGATCCGGCCACTCTTCGAGTCCTCGGAGATCGGCTGCCGCGGATCACCGATCCCCTGCTTCGCTCCATGTTCCTGCAGAGCTTCTGGGACATGACCCGGGATGCCCGTTTCAACCTGTTCGACTACGTGGACCTGGCGCTGGAAATCGCCTCCACGGAGAACTCGGACCGGGTCGTTCTGCAGCTGTCCTCGGCAATGGAAGACGCAGCCCGTTATCTGTGGAGACTGCCGCCGGGCGCCGATCCGGACAGGATCCGTTCCCTGAAGAACATCGAGGATTTCGTCGCGGAACGTATTCGCCTGGCCGACCGGGGCAGTGACCGCCAGACCCTGTGGATCGACGCCTACCTGAACATTGCCCACAGTCCGGAGGCCGCCGAGCGCATCCGCGCCTGGCTGCAGCCGGGAGACGCGGTCAGCGTGCACCTGGATCAGGACCGGCGCTGGAACGCGGTGGTGACGCTGAATGCGCTGGGGGCGGCAGACGGCGAGGAACTCTGGCGGCGGGAATTGACATCGGATCCGTCGGACAACGGTCGGCGCAAGTCTCTCGCGGCGGAAGCGGCATGGCCGGAGGAGGGAAACAAACGGTCCTGGCTCGATCGTATCCGGGATCCCGCCGCCGACCTGTCGCTGGCCAGGCGCAGGGCCGTCATGTGGAACCTGTTCCCGCCGAATCAGTACTTGCTCCAGGCAGCGCTGTTTGCGGACATTCTGGGCTCCCTGCCCCGGGTGGGCGAACAGCACGAAGACGCCTTCCTGTCGTCGTACGGGGCCATGATTCCGAAACTGTGTCGGGAGGAAAGCGTCTCCCGACTCGCGCAGGCTGTCGAAAACCACGGGGACATCAACCCCATTCTCCTGCGCGCTCTGAAGGTCGCTCATCAGGAGGACGCCCGATGTCTCCGGATGGCGGCATTTTCCGTCCCCGGGGGCTGACCGGTCCCCGCAGATTCAGAACAGGACGGTAACGACGATATTGTCCACGTAGAAACCCGGCGCCGGCGCCTGTCCCGCGAACACGCGACCATAAACCGTTGCGTCCACGGTCACCGGCCGATTCGGGGGAACATTGAAACGCACAGTCTGGGTGCCGCCGGTGCCGTCCCCCCAGACCTGATTGCGGGACGCCTTGTCGTAGAGGTTGTACCGAAGCGAATCAGCACCGGAAAACATGCGACGATCGTTGGCATCGCCGCTGGACCCGGCGCTCAGCTGGATGGACACCAGGCCTCGACCGCCATCGCAACTGACCTGGACATTGCCCGTGGAATCCAGGTCCGCCGCCGACGCGGGTGAATACAGCCCGAACGTGACCGGCGTTGCCGAGGCGGAGCACGACAGGACAGCCAGGGCCGGCCGGGTGAACAGCACGGCCAGGGCGATCAGTACCGCCCACGGCAGCTTCGGCATCAGTCGCCGGTTTCGAAACTGCATCCGACGTCCCCCAGGTTCGGTACCGGGCCACCCCCCGGCGGCAGCCGCACCGTAAAGCGGCAGACCTTCTCCTGCCAGTGTAGCCGGGCCGGCTGCCTTTCATCGACGCCCCGCAGGTAAACGGACCCTTCCAGTCCCACGGGAAAACGCTCGTCGGACCCGTCCAGAACCACGAAACCGCCCTGGGGAGCGGGGGATCCATCGGGCAGCAGGAGACGCAGCATCACGTCGCGGCTCTCGGCTGCCGGGAAGTCCGCGACCACGCCGGCGCCGGCATAGGGCGTCACGACGGTCTCGAGACGATCCACCCTGGCATTCAGCGGCAGGTCATCCATGTTGATTCGGACCCGGTTGCGCTCGAAGGGCCTCAGGCCCGGCAGCAGGATTCTTCCCGAGCCGTCCGTGCGCCCCATTTCCTGGTTATCCAGATAGACCCTGACGTCCTCGAAACCGTTCACCTTGACCACGGCGAACGCGTCCCTCACCTCCCGGGTCAGGAACGGCATGCCGCCGATCCAGGCCGCCGATCCGGCCGCGCTGAGACGCCAGGAGAGACCGTCCTCCTCGTGGTCAGACTCCAGGCGGTAGCTTCCCACCCGCGTATTGGCCGAGAGATCCGCCTCCCATACATCCTCGTCGCCCTGGCGTCCGGCGGCGACCCGGTACCCGTAGCCGGGGCCCCGGGGAGCGTAGGATCGCACTTCCGCCCGCGCCCGGAGTTCGCCGTTGTCCAGGCTCACGTCGGAACTGGCCGAACGCCTCGGACCCAGGAACCGGGTGAGGCTGATGCCGACGGCGTAATCCGAGTCCTCGCCGTCCAGGTAGGAGCCATACCCCACGACCGACCAGTTGCGCGGGGCGTCGCGATATTCCCGCCGCCCGAAACCCGCCGATAGCGCACCGAATCGGTCGAAGTTGACGCCGCCGCCCAGGGTGGCGGACAGCCGGGGCCGGGACCGGTACTCGTCGTCGCTGATCTGCCGGTAGTCGCGGCTCGAGTAACGGACGGCCATATTGGCCCTGTACCGGCGCGTACGGTACTCGTGGGCAAAAAATGACTCCAGGCCCGTGCCCCCGTCGTCGGCGCGGCTTGCGCCCACGCCCACCGAAGTCACGCCCAGACGGGGCATCGACCAGGTGGCTCCCGCCGCGGCGCGGCTGATCTCCCGGGAGGACTGCAGCTGCCCCTCCAGAGTGAGGCGATCGCTCACACCGTAACGATGGAACCCGGACAGGAACGCTTCGCCGTAGTCGTTGCTTTCCATCCCGTAATCGTTCCGGAAGGCGCCGAGGCTGTAGGAATACTCGGACAGTCCGCGGCGGAGCAGTCGCTGGCTGGCGTAGAAATCGGTCACGACCACCTGCTCCCGGCCGGTGAGATCGCGGGTCACGAGGCTCAATTGCCCCGCCCCCGTCACCACCGGTATGTCGTGGTAGCGGAACGGGCCCGAACCCACGTCGTCGGACAGGGCCAGCTGGCCGTCCACGTAGAGTTCCACCGACGAGGCCATCAGCGCCTCGCCGGCGATCCGCGGCAGCGGAAAGGTCACCAGGTCGGGCCGGGTGTCGAAATTGGTGGCCAGCTGGATGCCGCCGAACCGGGCGGCGGATCCGAGCATCCCGGGCGCCAGGATGCCGTCGCCCAGGCGCAGACTTCTCAGCCGGACCGGGTCGTCCCTGACCCAGGTGCTCTCGAGGCGAACCACGCCATTGTCGTCGTCTTCGTCCCAGTCGTCCCGGTAATCGTCCCAGACCGAATCCTCGTCGGCCCCGGCGCTGCCGTGCCGATACAGGAGGGCGTTGCGAAACACACCCGCGGGGCTGAAAAAGGTGGGTTTCAGGAGCGCGGTGAACAGATCGTCGTCATCCGCCGATTCCTGGTAGGCCAGATCGTAGTCCGCGAATAACCCCAGGCCGGCGGAGGCCGGGGCCTCCCGATCCTGGCGGATCGCCCGGACCTGGGTGTGGATATATCGGGGCGGTATGGTCACGTCCAGCCGCACCCGCGATTTGTCGAAGCTGGCCGAGCTGCCCTGGAAACCGGCCAGGGGTAAAAACCGGATACCCCGATGCTCCACCGCCGGCGGCCGGTGGCCGTTGATACGCCAGGCCTCGATGACCGACTCCTCGATCCAGTAGTGTTCCTCTTCGTCACGAAGAACAAATGCCGAGGCGTCGTCGCTGCCGTTGAACGAGACCTCCACCATGAGCATCTCGAAGTCCGACGCTGCCGCCGA
>Ga0111153_1131_pt1 | contig 16664 bp, 14 predicted proteins | sample DeeMarSeWOR28_12_FD_80255 | JGI IMG/M metagenome (GOLD analysis project Ga0111153, IMG submission 80255) | Gammaproteobacteria bacterium SG8_31 | reverse complement strand
TATCGCGCGCCAAGCTGCCCCGTATTCTGGCTGCATTCCGGCTTGATATCGCCTGAAATCGGCACGGCGGTATCCGAATTACAGGCCAGATCCACTTCGGAGGGAAAATCATTGGTATTCGAACCCTTGGGGAAGAACGTCATGTCGTCGTAGGGAGTGACGAACTCGAAGCCCTGAATGGCGCCCAACTGCAAGGGAATTCTGGGGCTCTGGCCGCCGACGGCCGGATAGAAGGCCAGCTTCTGGCTGTCGCCCGCTGCCTTCTTGCAGGCCAGGTCAAGAATAGTCTGGGCCGGTGGCAGATAACGAATGGCCCAGGCCTGTTCGCACATGCCTTTCAGACCGATACCATCTCCATAGCCGAGACAGTCAGAGTCACCGGCGTTGCAGACCGGCTTGCCCACGGGTTTGGGGAAGAATCCCGATCCCTGCATGGTGCTTCCCGCGATCGGAATCGCGTATTGCAGACCGCCCCGCGCACTCAGTATCTCGTTCGCTTTGGCGATGCCGCGGCCGGGCTTGCTGACGGGGTCGGAGTCGTCGCGACCATCGTGCAGATAGTCGTACCACTGATCGAAGGTCAGTTCGCTGAACGGCATGGAATTATAGAAATTTCCGCCAAACTTGCCGCCGGCAATACGGTTCCTGCCGTCCGGCTGATCGGCGTCGGCCACAATAAGGTCGAGACCGGGACGGGTGGCATTGATCTCCCGTGCCGAGCCCCGGACAGCCGTGATCTCGAAAGTGATGACCTCGCCCGCGCCCAGCGCCGCTGTCTGCTCGGTCACCGCCTGTCTGAAAAAGGCGGAGGCGCTGTAATTGCTGGCGCCCGGGTCCGCCGACGTCGGGTCCTCAGTGCCCGGCTTTGCGCCCTCGATGGTCGGCGCACCGCTGTAACGGTCGTACTTGATGACCATGGGGTCGGCAACGGCACTCGTTGTAGCGCCGAAGACCAGCGACGCCCCCAGCAGCAATATCTTTCCGGTGAGGGTTGTTGTTTTCATGGTGTCGTGCTCCTCTCTCTGCAAGCGGGCCGGCGTATCCGGCGGGGAACGTCGAGGGCGCTGAGTCCCTGTTGTTCTTGTGCGCACCCAACGTGAACAACGGTAAGGATAGTCAATTCTCAGCGGGAGGGCGTATCGGTTCGATATTGCGTGCGCCGGTTTTCTTAATGACAGTCGGATCGGACCAGAATCAGTTGTCCCCAGGACAGTTTCGGCGCCGTTGGTATCGCGCCGTCAACTGCGTACACTACGCGTGGCCGCGCCACGAAGATTTGGGCCGGTGGCAGAACCGCAGTTCTCGACCCATCTCGACGAGGCTCGCCGCCCAGGGGCTGCCCCGATCTGGAGAGGACTTCGGGGATCGCAGAATCGAGTTTTATCTACCGGGAAAAGGATTTCGCTGATTCCCCGTTTGGCGGAGAGTCGGCACACGCGCGGTTTCCGAAGAGCTGCCGGGGCAACTCCCTATGTGCGCGTTGAGCAAATCCCATTCTGGTGAAGTCAGCTAACCAAATCATGAAGACCGATCGATCCAGTGTCATCGCCGTGGCTCTTCTCGCTGCAGCCATCATTGCCACTTTTCTTGTTTATCGGCCTGGTCTTTCGGGACCGCTTCTGCTCGATGACATTCCGCAGCTGGAGGCCCTGATCAAGGAAAGCGCCACCGATCCGGCCACGTTGTTTCGGAACTACATTATCAGCACCAGCGGTCCCACGGGACGGCCCGTGGTTATGGCCACATTCATCGTTGACGCCATAGGGCACGGCCCGGACTTATGGTGGTGGAAGTACGGCAATGTTCTCTTTCATCTCGTCAACGGCTTGCTGGTTTTCTGGTTGGCGGCCATGTTGATTCACGCGTCGCCCCGCAGGATATCTGTTGACCCCTGGATTCCTGCGGCCGTCATTGCCGGCGTCTGGCTGCTGCATCCACTGCAGGTCAGCACTGTTTTGTACATCGTTCAGCGCATGACCCAGTTATCCACACTGTTCGTTCTGGCCGGGTTGGTTTGCTACGTCAGGGGTCGGTTGATTCAGGAACAATCCAGGGCTTGGGGTTGGTTACTTATAGGGCTCGGGTTCCTTGTTTTTTACCCGCTGGGGATCCTCAGCAAGGAAAACGCGCTCATCTTTCCGGTCCTGTGTTCGCTGATCGAACTGCTTGTTCTGCGATTTCGTGGCTCCGAATCAACGAAACGGCAGGTCCGTATATTTCACGGCATCCTGCTGGCAGGGTATCTGGCGGCCGGTGTACTTGTTCTGGCGAATTTCTCCAGCATCGTCCTGGGCCGCTATGAAATCCGTGATTTCACGCCGACCGAAAGGGTCCTGACTCAGTTCCGGGTCATCGTCCAATATTTGGCGATGCTGCTTGTGCCGATACAGAGAAACATGGGCTTTTTTCATGACGACCTTACGGTATCAACGAGCCTCTTCGATCCGGTCACCACCCTGCTGTCGGGACTGTTCCTTCTAATTCTTCTTGTCGCCGCGATTCTATTGCATCGCAAGATGCCGCTTTTTTCGCTGGGTATTCTCTTCTATTTTGTCTCGCACATTATCGAATCATCGATACTGGGCCTCGAGTTGATGTTCGAGCACCGAAATTATCTCGGTTCCATCGGCATAATCATTGCCGTATCTGGCATCGCTTTCGCTGCCAGCGGATACCGGCGTGCTCTTGGCGCGCTCGCGGCAATTGTCCTGATCGGTTTTTCGCTGTTGACCTGGCAGAGATCATTAACCTGGTCTTCACCTTATTTTTTCTATGAGTATGCCTACCGTGTTCACCCGGATTCGCCGCGTGTAAATATCAATTATGCGAATCTGTTTGCGGCGGCGAAGGACTTCCAACGTGCTCGAGAGTTCCTCGAAAAGGCAAATCCGGGGTTTGGTCTGGAAATCCATCGCCTCTTTCTGGATTGCCTTGAGCATCAGTCCGTTAGCGAAGCAGACATCGAACGGGCTCTTCTGTTCGAAGCCGACATAGCTGACTTCTATGCAATTTACGGGGCGAAATACCTGATCAACGAGGTCATAACTGACAAGTGCGCAGCGCCAAAACAAAATCTTATCGACCTACTCGATCATCTCCTGACGCTACCCAATGACTCGATACAGGGCAAAATCGAACTTCGCTTGTCCAAGGCGTCCGTGCTGGATTCCATGGGGAAGATTGATCAGGCAGTCAACGAGTACCTGGCTGCCCAGGAATTGTCGAAGACTGACGCGCTTCCTCTTTATTTAGCCGCTGCCATATTGGTCAAGGCTGGACGCCTGGACGAGGGACGAGACATGCTGGTTAGAGCACAGGCGCTGGAAAGTGGAAAACGAGTTCGCCGAACAGACGTTGCAATGCAAATTTACTCCCGTCTCGGAGGAGTATATGAGTATGAGGGCCGTTTCGACGATGCACTGGCAGTGTATGCGGAGGCATCGGATTCTATGCCTAAGCGGTCTGTTTTCTACCTCAAGTCGGCGAGGTTACTGCTAGAGTTGCAGCGTTATGAGGAAGCCGAGGTAATGCTGAACGATATTCGTAATGGTGATCTCGTGGATCTTGATGAATACCAGTATGCGATGGAGCGGATCGCGACTGAGCTGTCGCGACGCAGCCAATAGAGGCGACGAGCCATGATCAACAGCACGAAGGTTGACGGTGCCGCTGGCCGGCGGAAGTCATTTCTGATTGTTGTTGTTCCCTGCCTGAATGAGGAGAACACCGTAGGGTCGGTGGTCTCCCGCATACCGCGCAATATAGAGGGTATCGACAAGGTCGAGGTCATTGTCTTCGACGATGGCTCTACGGATGCGACGGCTCGGCATGCACGGGAGGCCGGTGCCGAGGTCATCAGCTTTTCGTCCAACCGGGGTCTCGGGACCACGTTTAGTGATGCTGTCCGTGTCGCCATCGAAAGGGGCGCCGATGTCATGGTGCACATCGATGGCGACGGGCAGTTTGATCCTGCCGATATCCCAGTACTGGTCGAGCCCCTCGTACATAATCGGGCCGACATGGTGACCGCTTCGAGGTTCCTCGATCGAGATCTCATTCCCGAAATGCCGCGGATCAAGCTGTGGGGTAACCGCGGTGTGGCGCAAATTATTCGATTGCTGTCGGGCAAAAAATTCAGGGACGTTTCCTGCGGGTTCAGGGCATTCTCCCGGGAAACCTTATTGCGGATGAACCTGTTCGGCGGCTTCACCTATACCCAGGAATCGTTCCTCGATCTTATCTTCAAGGGCATGACGATTGTGGAGGTGCCTATCAAAGTACGGGGCGTCCGTGAATTCGGGACCTCTCGTGTCGCCTCCAGCGTTCCCAGGTATGCGATCCGGTCACTTAAGATCATGCTGAGGGCGTTTATATCCTATCGACCTTTCCGGCTGTTTTTCGCGATCGCCCTGGTCTTCTTCTCGATTGCATCTGGATTCCTCGGCTTCCTGGGAGTGCACTATCTCGAGACCGGCGCGTTCAGGCCGCATATCTGGGCTGGATTCGTCGGAGGTTCGTTTGGGTTCCTCGGATTCACCACGTTGATCACCGGCCTCATTGGAGACATGCTGGTGCGAATCCGAATGAACCAGGAAACAATCCTCTATTACCTCAAGCGGTCGGCGTTCGACCCCCGGACTGATCCGGAGGCGACTTTGTCCGTGGGGAGCCGCGGACAGAGCAGTAGAACGCCAAAGTAGCTGATCATTTCAGCCAGGGTGAACCAGATTCGAATGCCGATGGCCAGCGCTTCACCAATGCCTGTGGGAAGGATGCGGCCGAGTTGCACAGCGAGCGCCCCTTCGCGCACACCGAGGCCGCCGGGAGCAACCCACGCGATCAGGCTCACTACATGAGATAGGGCATAGATGCCGCACAGGCCGGCAAGCGAGGACCAGTCGAAAAGCCGGAGGCTGTGACTTACCAGCAGAAACGACAGGCCCAGAAGCAGGTAGTGCAGTATGTAGGGCAGCACCGAGAGCAGAATGTCACGGGAACCGAAGGCGACGGACTTGAGCTCCGGATACCGGCTACGGAAAAACGGAGCACGACACAGGAGGCGAAAACCGGCGGGGAACAGGAACACAACGCCGATCGAAAGAGCAAAGATGCCGATCAGAAGCAAGCCATCGGCCGCCGTGTAGTACGAGACGGCCAGCAACGACACTGCGCTCCCTGCCAGTATGGCAAGCAGCGTCTCTACTATCGTCAGAGCCGCACCCGCGGCCGGAGGGATACCTACGGCTAACCCTAATCTTGATCGTTCCACTACCAGCAGGACTTTGCCGGGCACGTACCGGTACAGGTAAGAAACCCACCAGATACGTACGTAATGACGGAGATTGGTCTGATCGTAGTATCCGGAACGACGCAGCAGGACGAGCCATCCGAGAACCAGGCACTGGTACGCGGCGAGTGCGGACAGCAGGGCACCTCCCAGATACACAGCGTCCCAACGAGGGCTGAGAGACGCCAACGCTGACCGCCCCAGGAAAATCTGCCAGGCCAGATACACCAGGATGAGCGCCAGCAGGACCGTACGCACCGCCCGGTAGACCCGGGATGACCGCGATCTCGATGCTCCGCCTTCCTTCAATGTGGTACGAATTCCTCCCGCGTCTCTCCGAGTGCGGGGCGGTATTCGATCACCCAGTAGATAGCCAGTGGTCCCGGAGCCGGGATCTTCTGCATACGCGTCGGCTCGAAGCCGGCGCCCAGGATTTCCCGGTGAATTGTCGGAGCATTGCTTTCATGATAGTGCCCCTTGAACCCCGCCAGGCGCCGACCGAATCGATATAGTGCATTCTCCGTCGGAAGGCTCACAATGAGTCGACCGCTCGCTTTCAGATGCTCCCTGAACAGCGCGATCGTGTCATCCAGCGGATCTATATGCTCGAGGACTTCGGCTGCGATAATGGTATCGATACTCCCTCGAGGGAGCGCGGTTCTGGCCTCGTCCGGATGCATCAGGGAGACCTTGTCGAGATCCCAGCTGCCAAGGAGCATCCGCGCCGGTTCGAGGACGAGATCGACACCGATCACGTGATCGGCCAGTTTACTGGCCTCGTCGAACAATACGCCGGTGCCGCAACCGAAATCCATGATCGTGCGGGTCGAATTGCCATCTGTAGATTCGAAGGAATGACGAAGGAATTCTGCTACTACCTCGAGCCTCCGCCAGGCCATCCAGCGCATCACCGGGTTGCGATGCAGATAGCTGGGGATCGCCATCTCGTCTCGATCCTCGGCCGAGACGCTGTCAGCCATGCGTGCTAGAAGATCTCGCGGAATTCTTTTCATCTATGATCCTGAAGACAATCTATCGGTCAGAGCATCGGAGATGCCGGGCAGCGGCCGACCGACATTGTACCGTCCCGGAAATCACCCGGCACTGGCGACAGTCACGCTGCATCCGCCAAGGGCGATGACCGGGAAATGTCTGGCCGTTGGATCAGGAATGCTTACGGCAGTTGCGATGTCGGCGGTAATATCAATTGCTCCCTTCACGCTGCGGCCGGGCATCCCGGGGGCCGGCCTGCCACATTGCCGCCGCCTTTGGGCTGGTCTTCCTGTTCGGCGCCCGGTTCAACAGCTGGAAAGGGGCGGCCATCGCGGCGGGTATCGTGCTGTTGCTGGGCTGGGCCGCGTACTTCTTCTCGTTCCAGCAGATTTTTGTGAAGCGCTACGGCGGCGTCATGAACATCCGTGTGCCCGAGGGCCAGCAGCACATCGCGGCCACCTGGAAAGACGATAACCTGTGGGTGGAGAACTACGATCCGCGCACCAACGAGTGCATCTTCTCCGAGTACTCCAAGGGCAATCTCCTGCAGGGCAAGGTCACCATCAAGAACTGCAACCCCCTGGCCCGCCAGGCCGGCGGGGTGGTTTCGAGCCCGCCACCCACGCAATAGGGAATCACAGGTCCCGGTGGAATGCCGGCATGGTCGCTGGCGCGAGCAGGAATCGCCGGTTCGCGCGTTGCGCTTTCGGTCGCCCGCCGCAGGGGTGGCCTGATTCCTGGCGAGACGCGGTCCCGCTTGTGCCTAAAGGTACACGGCCTCCAGCAGCGCCAGGCTGTGGCCCTCGGCGTCGAAGAGTTCGAGGGTCTGGGCAGTGATGCGGTAGCTGCGCGTCCGGTCGAGCGCGCTGACCAGCAATCTTTCCAGCCCGTCCAGTGGAGGCGGACAGGCCATCAGGGTGGTGGGCCCTGGAGACAGGCGCAGTAACTGGCCGCCCAGCTCATAGCCGCCCGTGATGCTGTTGCAGCCCACCGTCGCGCTGTATCGATTCTCCGGGCCCCGGAGTATCACGTGCGGTTCCCGGCGATCGCCGGCGGCGCTGACTTCCTGATCATCGAGTCGAACGATCCGCCAATACGTGTTCAGCAAGGTGGCGTCGGCGCGGGCACGCTCGCAATTCTGGCCAGGCCAGACGTTGATGAAGCGCGTGACCACTATCGTTCCTTCGGTGCCATCGCCCTCCATCCTCGGCCGGTCGACCAGCTTGCCGTCGAAGGTCGTGTAGAGCGGTCCGCCGGGTTCGGTGTTGGCTGCGAGGTAAGCCCGCTCGGCGTCGATCCACGCATCTTCGAAGGCCACCGGGTACGAGCGCCCTGTCAGGCACTCGGTGAATATCGCCGCGTCGGCCATATAACGCAGTTCGCCGCCGAAGCTCATCGCCAGCTCCGTTGGAGTCAGTGTCCCGTTGCTGCGCAGGCTGTAGTCGAGATCCGATTCGATCGGTCTGCCCTCAAGGTCGAGCTGGCGTATTTCGAGCGGCCCGACGATCTCGAACCGCAGCGGCATCTCCGCGCCGCCGCGCAGGACCAGTTCCCGGCGATCCACGTCATAACTCCACCGGCCTGTGTCATAGCGGTCGAAATCGCGTTCGAGCCATTCACGCCGCAGATGAAACACGCGGTCAGGCCAGAGATCGAGATGATGGCTGACGCCGGGGCAGTCGGCGCAGGGCAGGGTACCCCGGAAAGTGGCCGGCAAACGCAGTCTCACCGCCGGCGTTGGCACCCGGCGCATGAGAATCGAGACGGTCTTGCCGTGATCGCCGGTGATGACCGGATGAACCGTGTCAGAGGTGAACCAGAGCTGCCCGCCGACCGTGATCGTCGCCCGGACTGCGTAGCGACCCCGCGGGTCGATTGTCTCCGGGTCGTAATCGATGCTGAACTCGAACGGGGGAGACGTTTGCCCGTCGATCTGCGCTCGCCCGACAACGACCGCCGGCGCATCGGCCAGGGAAATATCCTCCAGGACCGCCTCGAACCGGGCGTCGGGGGGCAGCAGCATCCGTTCTCTGTAAAAGGCGCTTCCGGTGACAGACGCAGTCTCCGCGTTCGCGGCGGTGGTGCTGGAGAAGGCACAGCCTGAGAGCGGCCCGAATATCAGCAGCACCGAGCTCAAGGCAATTGCGACTCGCCGGAGGATTTTCACGTGACATGTCCTTTGCTGGTATGGACGGGCATCGAAGTGACCGGTGATCAGCAGCGATCGGCGGAAGGGTAACGTTGACGCGCAGGGATGAACAAGCGCCCGAATGACCGGGCACCAGGAGATGCAGACAGCCGGGCCTACGTCCAGCCGAGTTCAGCGGCCCGCGCTCGCGCGGCCGCTGGCACATCGGCAGCGACGAACTGTCGATACAGGATCTGTACGCCGAGCATGTGATTGATCACGGCGTCGAGCTGGGTCTGCGTCGCCGGCGTCGTGTCGGGAGCTTCATGGAGCCCGAAGACCGCAGCGACCCCGTCGCGATCCAGCAACCCCGCGTCCTCGATGGCCTGGTCGCTCAGGTAATCGTCCGCCAGTTCACGCATGGCCGCCCACTTGACCGGATCCGTATGTGCCGGTGGAGCCATGAAGGCAAATTTTTCGCGCCTGTAAAGGGACTCGGGCAGCAGTCCTTTCATGGCCTCTCTGAGCACATACTTCTCTGTGCGGCCCTTGATACGCATGGTCGGAGGCACCGCTACGGCGAATTCCGCCAGCTTGTGATCGAGGAAGGCAGATCGAGCCTCCATCGAGTTCGCCATATCGGCCCGGTCTCCGCCCCAGGTGAGGATCTGTCCCTCCAGCATCGTCTTGACCCACACATACTGGGCCTTGTCCAGCGGGTGTCGTCCCTCAATGGCTTCGCCGTCCAGCGCCTCCGCAATAGCCCGGCCCGGCGAGTAATTCTCCAGGGCCCGCCGGTGCCGGGCATGGATAATTTGCGCAACCCGCTCGGCCGCGGCTAGCCATGTCAGCAGGCGACAGTCCGGATCGGTAGATGCCGTTATCGTCAACGTTGAAGCCGATATGAGACAACTCGAGGAGGGTGTTCTTTACGCGATCCAGATTGATATTCAGAGTCAAGATCCTGGTTCCTGTCGATCAGAGGCCGGGTCAACAGCGGATGCACCACCGTCAGGCGGCATTGGATTTCGTCGCTGACCCTTCAATTGTCGTCGGGGCCTCGACGGGGGGTGATGCGTCTTTGGGCCACCGCCGTTTCGAGCACCACCAGTCCTCCGGCCTTTCGCGTATCCATGCCTCGAACATATGGTTGATTTTGCGAGTCACCTGTATGGCCTGGTCGATCTCGTCCGCCGACGGATCATCGGGCTTAAGGGGCTCGTAAAAGGTCACCCGGAACCGGGCGCCGCCGAGGCGTTCGGTCCGTAAAGGCACGAGGTCACAGCCGTGGCGCAGCGCAAGCCTTGCCGGCACCAGCGTGGTCCGCTTGTCGATGCCGAAAAAGGGAATCGGGACACCGGTGTCTACCCGCTGATCCATGATCATACCGATAGACCTGCCGGCTCTCAGTTCGCGCAGCAGCGCGCGCATGCTTGCGTCCCGGGGCACCAGACGGCAGCCGAGAGCTTCCCGGCGCCGCATCAGCATCCTGTCGAGGTAAGGATTCTGAAGGGGGGTGTAGACGGCGGTCACCGGGATCCCGACACGATGGATCGCGATGGCGCAGACCTCCCAGTTGGCGAGATGCGCCGAAACGAAGACCGACGGCTTCTCCGGATTTTCCAGCACCGGCACCTCACCAACGCTGGCGATCTCGAGCCTGTACTCGGCGTCGCGAACGCAAATATCGTCCAGGTGACCGTACTCTACGAGCAGACTGCCGACGTTGCCCCAGACGGAGGTGGCCAGTTCCTCGATCTCCCGCTCGTTCTTATGCGGAAAAGCGAGCGCCAGATTGCGCCGAACAATCCTTTGTTTCTCCAGTTTCGGACCCACCCCCATCATCAGGCGTCGCCCCACTCCGGTGGCGCGATCGGTGGGCAGGATCCGGGCGAACATCAGGAACGTCCACAGTACTCCCGCCTCTGTCAGCCAAAGGATTTTTCGAACGAACGACCAGCGCTCAAAATAGCGACGAAGCGAAGTACCTATGATTAAACGAGCCAAGGCCGGGTCATTCCTGAAAAACTGTGTCTGCCAACAGTCCGACGGGCACGGAATCTTTTTCTAAAAAGATGTGCCGGGCATTCTAGAGTTCCGGACAGAGCCTCACCAGCCGGAGATCTCAGTACACGGGAGGCACGAAGGATCGCCCTTCCAGCGAAGCCTGATCATCATAGGCGCCTTCTTCGGAACGCTCACCGAGATCGACATCGTCTTCGGGGATCTCTTCGTAATCGATCTGACTCAGCAGATGGCTAATGCAATTCAGACGAGCCCTGCGCTTGTGATCGGAAGGGACGATATGCCATGGCGAGGCGACGTGATCCGTGGCCGTGAACATGTCGTCCCGCGCCCGGGAATACTCGTACCATCGCTGATACGATTTCACATCCATGGGGCTGAGTTTCCATATCTTGCGGGGATCCTCGATGCGGTCCCGGAATCGCTTGTCCTGCACGTCCACACTGACCTCGAGCCAGTACTTGATCAGACGGATGCCGGCATCCACCATGGCCTGCTCGATGATCGGCGTGTACTGCAGGAAGCGCATGTACTGTTCGCGGGTGCAGAAACCCATCACTCGTTCCACGCCGGCCCGGTTGTACCAGCTGCGATCGAAAAGGACGATCTCTCCCGCCGCCGGGAAATGTCGCATGTAACGCTGAAAATAGATCTGTGTTTTCTCGCGTTCGCTGGGCGCGGGCAAAGCGGCAACCCGGAAGACGCGCGGGCTGACACGTTCTGTGATGGCCTTGATGACGCCGCCCTTGCCAGCCGCGTCACGGCCCTCGAACACGACCACGATTTTCTGCCCCGATTGCTTGATCCAGCGCTGAACCTTGACCAGTTCGGCGTGGAGTTTCTTGAGTTCGCGTTCGTATTTCTTTCTGGACAGGTCCTTGTCCGCCGAGCCCTTCTTGTCACTTTTCTTGGTCATAGGGAAAGTCTCCATCTAGCCTGCCGCCATATTAGCAGGGAACTTTCTCCCCGACCGTGGCCGCGGGCCGATTGAGGTCGGATTAGCGGTGGCATACCATTTCCCGCGTCAGTCTCTCGGTGAGGAAATTGGGGAACACGCTGCTTCCAGTGATCTGCGTCGGCGTCGGTGGTTTCATCGGGGCGCTGATGCGTTATCTGACGTCCTTGTTGATGGCCGGTTTCTCCATCACAATCCCGTACGGGACCCTGATTTCCAACGGCCTGGGTTGCTTCGTCATCGGTATAGTGGCGGCGCTGACCACGGACACCGAGGTGCTGTCGCCCAATCTGCGCCTGTTCATCGCGACGGGAATCTGCGGCGGCTTCACCACCATGTCGTCGTTCGTATACGAGCTGGCCCAGTACATCCGCTCCGACCAGCAACTGATGGCGGCTGCGTATCTCGGCATTACGCTGGTGGCATCCATACTGATGTTTTACGCGGGGGCGGCGTTGATTGCCGTCGCCCGCACCTAGGAGTTCCAATGCATATCGAAGGCGATGCCATTCTTCTCCGAGTCTTTATCGGTGAGGCGGACAAGCTCGGGCACAAGGCCCTTTTTGACGCCATCGTGGAAGAGGCGCGGGCGGCGGGTCTGGCCGGCGCCACCGTGCTTCGGGGAATCCAGGGTTTCGGACTGAGTGCCAAAATGAGGAGCAGCCGTATCCTGGATCTTTCCAGTGATCTCCCCGTCGTCGTCGAAATCGTCGACGAGGAGTCCAAGGTCAACGCTTTCATCGAAACACTGAACGGCCTGCTAGAGGAAGCCGACTCCGGCGGCCTCGTCACGGTCGAGAAAACCCACGTTATCCGGTATCTGCACGGTGCCGGCGGCGGCCGGCGGTAGCCATGACCGGAGAGCCTAGGCGGCGTCGCTGGTTTCGAGAGCGGACTGGACCCTCCGCAGCAGGACGCGGTCGATAAACGGTCGCTCAATGAAATCGGCGGCCCCGGCGCGGATGGCGTCAACGGCGGTTGGAATGTCGCTTTGGTCGCTGATCAGTATGGTCGGGGCCGGAATACCGCGATTCCTGAGTTCCCTGAGCAGTTCCATTCCGTCCATGCCGGGCAGGCTGATTGTCGATACCAGCACGAAGGGACGAGCAGGGGTCAGCGTCTCCAGCAGCTCTTCGGCGCTCGATTTGTTCCGAACTTCCCGCCCCAGCCGGCTCAGCAGAGCACCCAGCGAACGCCGGTCCTCTTCCGTGCCCCCGACCACGTACAGCACGCTGTCGGTTTCGGGCTTGCTGTCGTCGGAAATCCGATTCATCTGCGCCCCGTTCTGCTCGCTATAACCGCCCCCCTGGCTACGCGGGCTTGTTTTTTCTAGGGCGACAGTATCGGTGGGCCCGAGGTCTCCTGTGAATACGAATTTCTACCTAAGGGCCGGGTTCAGCCGGAAACGGGGGCGAAATCAGAGATCCGATTCGGCGATGAGCACCATCCGGACAAGGTGTGCAAGGGACCCTGCCTGCATTTTCTCCATGACACGGGCGCGATGGATTTCCACAGTCCGCTGACTGACTCCGAGATCACCGGCAATCACCTTGTTGGCCTTGCCCTGGACCACCTGGGACATGACTTCCTGCTCACGCGCGGTCAGGGTCGAGGCCCTTCGCCGGATTTCGGCCCGCTCCAGGTCGTCCTCCTGCCTCTGCTGGCTCTCGGACAGCGCTTTCTCGATCTTCCCAACCAGTTCCTTGTCGTCGAAGGGCTTTTGAACGAAATCCAGCGCGCCGTTTCGCACCGCCTCCACCGCCATGGGGATGTCGCCGTGGGCCGTTATGAAGATGATCGGCAGCTCCCACTTCCGGTTTGACAGCTCACGCTGCAGTTCGATGCCGCTCATGCCCGGCATGCGGATGTCCAGCACCAGGCACCCGGTGTCGGCCGGCTTGTAGTTCTCCAGAAAAGACTCGGCCGAGTCGAAGACCCTGGCCTTCAGGCCCACCGACTTCATCAGCAGCCCGAGTGAATCGCGTACCGCATCATCGTCGTCGACGATGAAGACCGTCGCCTCGCCAAAAGCCATCATTCCTCCTCTGGCAGTGTCGGCAGGATCAGTGAAAAAATGGTGCCCCCCGCCGGATTGTCCGTAAAGACCAGACGTCCGCCGTGGGCTTCGGCGATGGATCGGCTGAGCGCCAGGCCCAGGCCCATGCCGTCCTGCTTGGTGGTGAAGAACGGGTCGAAAATTCTCGCAGCGTCTTTCTCCTGGACCCCGGTACCGTGATCCGTGACCGATATCACGATCTCATCGGAACCCCGGACGGCGGCGAGCAGGCTAATTCCCGGTTCCTTGTTATCGATCTCGGTCATGGAATCGACGGCGTTCCGGATGAGATTCAGCAGGACTTGCTGGAGCTGGATGGGGTCACCCTGAACCCTGGGAAGTTCTTCATCGGCCTCCGCCGTGATCGGAATGTGGTTGGCCCTGCAGTCAAGCTCGGCAAGCATCATGACGTCACGAACTACCTGATTAATGTTCGTTGCCTCTCTGACGATGGATTTCCGCTGAACGAAACGCCGCAAGCCCTGGATGACCATGCCTGCGCGCCGTGCCTGCACGCCGACCTTGCCGAGAATCTGCTGGAGTTCGTGCCTCTCGATAGCCTGATTTCCTATGAGACGCTGACATGCCTGAACATAGTTGGAAATTGCCGTCAGGGGCTGATTCAGCTCGTGCGCGATTCCGGCCGCCATCTCACCCATGGTCCCGAGGCGAGACACCTGTGCCATCCGCTCGCGATGTTGCCGGATCTCCAGCTCCGCCTCGATCTGCTCCGTCCGGTCCACGATCTGGGCGACGAACATGAGAGGCCTTCCGCGGGGATCGTGGATCAGGGAATAACGCACGATCCCGTGCATGGTCGAGCCGTCACGCCGGAAGTAACGCTTCTCGTGCCGAACGTATTCGATTTCACCGGTAAGCAACTGGCGGAGCAGCCTGATGGCGACGGCGCGGTCATCCTGGTGGATGATTTCCTTCATGGCCAGGCCCAGGAGCTCCGAGTCCCTGTAACCGAGCATGTTGCACAAGGACTGATTGACGCTCAGGATGTGGCCCTCGAGATCCAGTGTGGCCATGCCGATCGGCGCATGTTTGAAGGTGAGCCGGAGCTCTTCCTCCGCCTGTCGAAGCTGATCCTCGATACGCCTCTGATCGGAAATGTCCTCGCCGGCTCCCAGTACGCCTACTGTTTTGCCGGAGGGATCGAGCATCTTCTTGTTCCGCCAGCGTATGAACCGGCGCCCGCCCGAGCGTGTTTCGATCCAGCCCTCGTCTACGCGGAGGGCGGCCTCGCCGGTGGAGTCAATCAGTTCCCGGAAGCGCCCCAGGACGCTCGTTCGGAATTCCTCGGGGATGAACAGGTGAAAGAAATTGCGACCGAGCACTTCCTCCTCTTCCACGGCCAGGGTGTCCAGGCCCTGCCGGTTGATCATGGTGATGTTGCCCTGGGTATCGACGGCGACCACGATGACGCCCACCAGGTCGAGGTAGAGCTCCGCCCTGTCTCTCTCTGTCCGTAACGCCTCTTCCGTCCAGCGCCGTTCCGTGACGTCGAGTATGGTGCCGGACACCCGCCAGCCGTCGCCGGGCTCGGCGACCTGCATGCGCGCCGCCGTCTGTACATGGCGGACCGTGCCGTCGCGGCGCAGGATGCGATAGTTCAGCCTGAGAACACCTCCGTGGCGTGATGCGGCAAGCACCGACGAGACGACCTGATTCCGGTCATCGGGATGGAGTATCTCGTCTCGCAGGGTTCCCAGTGCGGGTACTCCTTTCCCCGGATCCAAACCCAGAATCCGGAAAACTTCCTCGGACCAGTACATGATCCCGTCACCGGGATAGGAAAATTCGAAACTGCCCAGATGGGCAAGCGCCTGGGCCATGCGCAAATTGGATTCGCTATGGGCCAGATCGGCGGCCACCCGCTGACGGTGCGTGATGTCCCGGATGATCGCGATGTACGAGCGTCCGGCCGGGCCCGCAGCCCGCCCTACAGACAGCTCCACCGGAAGGGTTTTGCCACCGGCGGTCACTGCCAGCGTTTCGGTGGCGTCGGTGCTCCCTGCTTCCGTCGGGGCACCGAAAGGATGGGTCTCGCCGCCGGCGGTTTCCTCTTCCGACGCTGCCGGCAAAATCGTGGCGATATTCCGGCCGAGAATTTCCTCTTCTTTCCAGCCGAACAGCCTCTCGGCCGAGGCGTTAAAGGCCTCGATTCCGCCCGCCTCGTCGGTGATCAGTATGGCGTCCGGGGAGGCATCGAGGAGCGCCGCCCATCTCTCCTCGAGCTCGCGCGCCCTGTCCAGCGCCTCGCCCCGGGCGATGTCTTCGCCGACGCGATTCCGAGGACGCAGGAACAGGGTGGTGAAATCATCCTGGCCGGTACGCCAGTGTCGAGATTTCGCCTCCAGATCGAGAATCTGTCCGTCCTGGCGCATCCCCTGAAGGTGTTCGCTGATCTTGCCGTCGGGAAGCAGCATGGATGCGGCAGGATCGGAAGCCGAGAGGATTCGATCAACCGACTGGCCTATCAGGTCCGCCGCCGTCCAGCCAAGAAGTTCTTCGAGTCCCGGCGACATTCCGACGATCTCGTCGTCGTTCTTCAGTGACAGTACCGCTGTCGAAAAAGGGTTCTGCATGTGTGATCCGGAAGCCTTGGTCGGATGCGGCCGGGGTTACGGCAAGCATACTCGCGCGACACCTCCGCTCAAACTTGACTAGGATCTATATAGGGCAATGGGACGAGGTTTGCGAGGTCATGAAGCCTCCGCGAGTCGAGTGCGTCCATAATCAGTACATCAACAGCCGGTACTTCAAGGATAGTCGCGCACTCTCCCACGCCCGGCAGAGTCTCGTGAAGAGACATCGTGAGCGGTTGGAGCACCTTGCCCGGCCGTTGATGGACGGCGGCCTCGAGGTCACCGTGGATGCGGACTGGGATGCCCCCGCCGACGAAGCCGTAATCCGGGCGGGCCGGCGGCACGGTGCCGACTGGATTATGGTTGGCGTCGGCTGCCATCCGGTCCATAGACTGCCCTTCCTGGCGGGTACCGACTGGCAATTGATCCGTCACGCCCCCTGCCCGCTCTTGCTGGTGTATCCCCGGAAATGGCCGCCGGCTCCGAGAGTCGTGTCCGCCGTCGATCCCATGCACCGTCACGGAAAGCCAGAGGATCTGGACCGGCGGATCCTGGAAGCCGGCGCCTGCATTTGTCGGCACGGCGGCGGAGATCTTTACGTTTTTCACGCCTTCGAGCCGATCTTT
>Ga0111153_1137_pt1 | contig 16828 bp, 9 predicted proteins | sample DeeMarSeWOR28_12_FD_80255 | JGI IMG/M metagenome (GOLD analysis project Ga0111153, IMG submission 80255) | Gammaproteobacteria bacterium SG8_31 | reverse complement strand
GGGAACTCGAAGGGGAGGGCGACGAGCTCGAATCACCGGCGAGGCTGGGTTCCGTGACGGTCACGGCGACGCGCCGTGAAACGGAGCTGAACAAGACCGCGATTGCCGTCACAGCAGTCGACCAGGAGACGCTGACGCGTGAAGGCGTAAAGGATATTCGCGACGTCGGCTCCCTTGTGCCTAACCTGGATATTGCCTTCTCGCCATCCGACACCGGCGTCCAGCTCACCATCCGCGGCATCAACAGTAACAATTTCACGGAGATCTCGGACCCGAGCGTTGCGTTTCACGTGGACGGCGTGTATTCGCCGCGACCACAGGGCGCGGTTGCCCTGATGTATGACCTCGAGCGTCTCGAGGTGAGCAGGGGGCCGCAGGGCACCCTGTTCGGCCGCAATTCGGCGGCAGGCAGCATCAACGTGGTCACCGCCAAGCCCAGCTTCGAGGGTGTCTTCGCGACCGGCGGTGTCGAGGTGGGCAATCGCGGCCAGCGGAATGTTCTCGCAACGCTCAACGCACCGCTCACAGATACGATCGCGTTCCGTGCCAATTTCTTCAAGGAGGAGCGGGACGGATTCGCAGACCAGGACACGGGTACCAAGGACCTGGAGGGTGTCGGTTTCAGTGGTCCTGATGGCATTCCGGACATGGATCAGCGCTGGAACCAGGACGTAGACGAGGAAGATTATTACGGAAATTCGGACCGCTGGGCCGCCCGTTTCAGCGCGCTCTGGCAGCCGAGTGAGTTATTTGACTGGCGTCTGACCTACGAGCGATACGAGGACGAGACGGCGGGCTGGCCTGTGGCTCCGGATTGCGACAGGAATCCCGCCCTCTGCGAATACAACGGCGGCGGCATTGACTACGTTGACCCGAACATCCCGGGTTACCTGGATATGACGATCGACAGCGCGCGCAGCCATCTCAACTGGGCCATGCTGGAGGATCACAAGTGGTTCGGTGACGTCGATCTGATCTACAACCTGGGCTGGGCGCGTCAACAGCGGCGCCAGCAGTGGGACGGCGACATGGGCTGGCGCGCGGTGCCCGGCCCGACGACGGGCTGGCTCAATCAGAATCCACCGTGGCTGGAGCTTTACCTGGCGACGGACGATTCCGACTACAAATCATGGTCCAACGAGATCCAGTTCCAGGGCCTTACCGGGCGAGTCAGCTGGATCCTCGGCGGCTTCGACTTCCGGGAGGACAACGAGATCACCTTCGACGTCGAACAGCCGTTCTGCTGCTCCAATGGCGGCCTCGGCGGTATCAGCTTCGTGCAGCCGGATCGGGATCTTGAGTCCCAGGCGGTGTTCGGCCAGGCGACCTGGCACGTCACCGACAAGTGGCATCTCACGGCGGGATTCCGGTACACGCACGATGAGCGTGAGGATTCAGGCGGCAGGAATATCGGCTGTTACGGAGGCGACAACTGCAGCTGGAGCGGCTACACCGCCGACGGACAGAGAAGAGTCGAGAACGACGGTTTCCCCGATGACGATCAGCTGGACGAGTTGATTCTCCCGCTCTACACGAGCCAGGATCTCGGGTTCGGCATGGGGTCCCAGAATCGCGAGGAGAACTACGAAGTATTCGATATCAATGACAACCAGGAGGATTTCAGCAACTTCGACTGGCGCTTCGGTATTGATTACGACCTGGACAGAAACTCCTTCATGTACCTGACGGCAGCCACGGGATCGAAAGCCGGATCTTTCGGCGACGGCGTGGACACCTGCCGCTGCGGACGGATCGAGTTCTTCCCGTTCGATCCTGAAGAGGTGACCAATTACGAGTTCGGCTATAAAGGCACGCTGCTCGACGGAACCCTGAGCCTGCAGTTCGCCGCTTTCTACACGGAATACGACGACAAGCAGGTTTCGCAGTTCCGAACGGTCGGATTCGTGGAGGATCCGCCGGGGACGCCTGTCGAGCCGCCTCAGGACATCGGCACGCTGGTCACGACCAATGCCGCCTCGGCCGACATCAAGGGCATCGAGCTGGAGTTCGATTACCTGCCCCCGTGGGAGGGTGGCCGTTTCACGGGTTTCTTCGCCTGGCTGGACACCGAGTTCAACAGCTGGCCCGGCTACGCCGGCGAGGCCTATTTCTGTGACGAGCGGGCCACGATCGGCGAGCAGTATGCCTGCATTCCGCAGGACGACGGCTCCGGCCAGAACAACATCGAGGGCAACGAGCTGCCTTACGCTGCGCCGATGGAGTTCAGCATCAGCTATACACACGACTTCCTGCTCCGCGACGGTTCCACCATCAGCCCCTTCGTCAAGGTCAACTGGGAAGACGACATGCACATGACCGAGGGCAACTTCGATGATCTGGAGGAGTTCTCCGACAAGAGAGACGATTTCGCCACCGTCGACATGACGCTGCGTTACACGTCTGCAGACGGGAACTGGTTCATCGAGGCCTTTGGATACAACGTGACGGACGAGCGATTCCAGACTTACCTCGCCGACCCCGGTTCTTCACCGGGCCGGCCCCTGTTCGCCTGGAACGCGCCGCGGTCCTACGGCATGCGATTCTCCTACAGTTTCGCCGGTCTCTGATTTGCCCTGGGCCCGGCCACGGATGGCCGGGACATTCCATCGGGTCGTGACGTCGGCCCCGCAACATGGACGATGCCGCTGCCGTTTCGGCCCCTTCCATGAAGAAGGCATAGGTTGCCGCGGCCGTCGGCAGGGCGGTCATCCGACCGAGACCTTCGAGGAAAGGGGCTGCCGCTGGAGCCGTTGATACCGGATGAAAAAGCATGAGCGAAATAGCGGCAACCGTCGGCATGGCTTGGCGGAGTGCGGGTCGTTACGGCGGCGAGAAGGATCATCACGACCCGGGACCGCGCAGCAGCATGGCCTGACGCCGGGTGGACGCGAAGTGGATGCCCTTGTCGATAATAAGAAAGCAGTCTCCGGTGAATTCCTGGATTTTGCCGGAGAACGCTATTACGCGATTCGGAACGTGGATCAGATGGCGCCGTTCTTCATCAGCGTCATCTCGAGTTCCGACCACTGGCTGTTCGTTTCGTCGACCGGTGGCCTGACGGCAGGCCGCGTATCGCCTGAGTCGGCGCTCTTCCCCTATATTCCCGTCGACAAGGTCCACGAGAGTGCGGCTCATACTGGCGGCAAAACGATCCTGCGCGTCCTGGATACCGACAGGCCATCGGTATGGGAACCCTTCAACCGGGAGCAGGACGATCGGTACGATCTGACGCGCAATCTCTACAAGACGGTCCTCGGCAACAAGCTGTGTTTCGAGGAGATCAACCAGGATCTGCAGCTCGCGTTCCGCTGCACCTGGGCGACGAGCGAGCGGTACGGCTTCGTGAGGCAGTGCCAGTTACAAGAGCTGTCCGGCGCCGCCCGCGAGGTCGAGCTGCTGGATGGCTTGCAGGGCATACTGCCGGCGGGTACGCCGAGTTTCACCCAGGCGACCGCGAGCAATCTGGTCGACGCTTACAAGTGGACAGAACTTTGTGAGGACACGGGTCTCGCGCTGTATGCGCTGTACTCCGGCATTTCGGATCGTGCGGAACCGTGCGAGTCGCTGCGGGCGAACACGGTTTTCTGCCTCGGTCTCGAACCCGAGGCAGTGCTCGTGTCCAGTGAGCAACTCGGGGCATTCCGTGCCGGCCTGCCGCTGCTCACTGAACGTCACAAGCGGGGCGTTCGCGGGGCTTTTTTCGTCACCGCGCATTGGCCCCTCCCGTCCGGCAGCTCCCGCGAATGGACGATCGTCGCGGACGTGGAGCAGACGCAGGCACAGGTTGCTGCGCTCAGGCGGGCGCTGAAAGACCGTGAGGCCGTTTCCATGGAGGTGGCGCGCTCCATGGACCGTGCCGACGACGAGCTGGCTCGCATCGTCGCCTCCGCCGACGGCTTCCAGGCGACAGCTGAGGAAGCGGTGTCGGCCCATCACTACGCCAACGTGTTGTTCAATATCCTGCGCGGCGGCGTATTCCACGAGCAGTACACGATATCGACCCGTGATCTCCGGCGCACGATCGAGCACTTCAACCGGCCGGTCTATACCCGGAACAGGGCCTGGCTGGACGGGCTGCCCGAGAAGCTCCAGGTCGGCTCGTTGCTCGAGGTGGCCGGCAGAAGCGAAGACCCACAGTTGGAGCGGCTCTGCTACGAATACCTTCCGATCACGTTCGGTCGCAGGCATGGCGACCCCAGTCGACCCTGGAACAAGTTCTCGATCCGGCTGAAAGACGATAGCGGCAACCGCATTCTGTCTTACGAGGGTAACTGGCGCGACATCTTCCAGAACTGGGAAGCGTTGATCCTGAGTTTTCCCGAGTTCGCCGAGAACGTGATAGCGCGATTCGTCAACGCGTCTACCGCTGACGGATACAACCCCTACCGCATCACGAAGGAGGGCATCGACTGGGAGGTCGACGACCCCGATAACCCCTGGAGTTACATCGGTTATTGGGGCGATCACCAGATTATCTATCTGCTGAAGCTGCTGGAGCTTTCGTTGCAGTTTCACCCGGATCGTATCGGCCGCTTGCTGCGCAAGCGCATCTTCAGTTACGCCAACGTCCCTTACCGGATCCGGCCGTTCGAGGCGTTGCTGGAGAACCCGAAACATACGGTGGACTTTGATCGCGGGCTTGATGATCGAATTGCCGATCGTGTGGCAAGTCAGGGGGCCGACGGCAGGCTTGTGATCGATGCCGGGGGCGAAGTTTTTCTCGTCAACCTGCTCGAGAAACTGCTGGTTCCGCTCTTCGGCAAGCTCGGGAACCTGGTCGTTGACGGCGGTATCTGGCTCAACACGCAGCGTCCTGAGTGGAATGACGCCAACAATGCGCTGGTGGGTCACGGCCTGTCCGTGGTGACGCTCTGTTACATGCGTCGTTATGTCCGTTTCCTGCAGGATTTGCTGGCTACGGAAGAGGAGCCCGTCGAGCTCTCTGTCGAGGTCGACCAATGGCTGACCGACACGTCCAAGGCATTGGACGAGGTTCGTCTTTCGGCAGCCGCAACGGGGCTGGACGATCGCCGGCGATTCGAGTTTCTGAGGGAACTCGGTCTCGCAGCGAGCCGCTATCGGATTTCCGTTTACGTGGACCGTCGCTCGTCGGCCAGCACGGCGCGCAGCGTCAAGGACATCCGATCCATGCTGGACGCCGCGCTGACGGTGATCGATCACAGCATCCGGCACAACAGGCGCGACGACGGGCTCTACCACGCCTATAACTTGATGGAAGCCGGAGCCGGCAAAGTGTCGGTGGAAGCGTTGTACCTCATGCTCGAGGGACAGGTCGCCGCTCTGAGTTCAGGGGCTATCGATCCACAGAGCGCAATCGCGTTGATCGAGGCGCTATTCGACAGCGACCTGTTCCGCCCCGACCAGCGCACCTTCTTGCTCTATCCCGACCGGGAACTGCCGGGTTTTCTCGACAAGAACAAGGTTCCGGACGAGGCGCTCGACGCGATCCCGATCCTCCGCAGAATGGTGGAGGAAGGTGACGAGCGGGTTGTGGTGAAAGACGCTGATGGTTATGTGCGATTCAACGCGGATTTCGCCAACGTCGGCCGACTGGCTGCGCGCCTGGACGAACTGTCCGAGGCCTACGAAGGCCGTCTCCGGGCGTCACGCGATGCCATCGAGGAGCTGTACGAGACCGTTTTCAGCCATCGGTCGTTCACAGGTCGATCGGGTGGCATGTTCGGCTTCGAGGGCCTGGGCTGCGTTTACTGGCACATGGTTTCCAAGCTTCTGCTCGCGATCCAGGAGGTGTTTTTCGACGCGCTGGACCAAGGAGAAGCACCGGAGACATGCGGCCGGCTCGCCCAGATGTACTACCGGGTACGAGAGGGAATCGGGTTCAACAAGACGCCGGCGGAGTATGGCGCCTTTCCGACGGACCCTTACTCCCATACGCCGGGGCACGGCGGCGCTCAGCAGCCCGGTATGACGGGGCAGGTGAAGGAAGAGATATTGACCCGGTTCGGAGAACTCGGACTCCGCGTGAGCGGCGGCAATGTCCGTTTCGAACCGCGGCTCCTGCGCAGGCGCGAGTTCTCGACCGATGGCCGGGTGCTGCGCTTCCTCGACGTCGACGGCGAGTGGAACGATCTCGCAATCCCGGAGAACGCCCTGGCCTTTACCTGGTGCCAGGTCCCGGTCATCTACCGACTGATCGAGGATGCCGAGACCAGTATTGTGCTGTCGCTGGACAACGGCCAGAGAAGGTCTTTGACAGGTCTTTCCCTGCCGGGCGACATGAGTGCAGAGCTGCTGGACAGGAGCGGACGGGTTCGGCAGATCGAGGTTGATTGTCCTGCTGGCATGCTCCTCGCGCCGTAACATATCTGTGAAGGAAAGCATGGATACTCTGTCGACTTTTGGGCATCACGCCGCATCGAGGTCGGGATAGGTGGCAAAACCGACGATAGACGACGTTGCTGAACTCGCGGGCGTATCGATAAAGACCGTCTCCCGGGTGATGAATCGTGAGCCCAACGTGCGGGACGTCACTCGCGCGCGGGTCGAAGCGGCGATCGCTGAACTGAACTACCGGCCCAATGTGTCGGCGCGGAATCTCGCCAGTCAGCGGTCTCATCTCATCGGACTGATCTACGACGATCCCAGCTTCTATGAGACGCCCAGCGCGGGCTACGTCATCCGGATGCAGCTGGGCGTGCTGCGCGCCTGCAGCAGCGCCGGTTACGAGCTGCTCATACATCCCTGCAATTACCGCAACAAGGATATCGGCGGCGAGCTGAGTGCGTTGATAGAGCAGGCGCGGCCGATCGGCATCATACTGGCCGCGCCCCTGTCCAACATGCCGAAGATCGTCCGGGCGATTCAAGCGACCGGCACGCCGCTGGTGCGAATCTCGCCGGGAAAGAAAAAAAACGACCGCTTCGCTGGGCCACCGCCGGATCGCGTTCATCAAGGGGCATCCGAGCCACAAGGCCGTCGGCAATCGCTACCGCGGCTACCTGGACGGCCTCAAGCAGAGCGGTCTGGCTCTCGACGAGAAGCTGGTGGCGGAGGGCGATAACTCGTTCGAGTCAGGGGAGAGCGCCGCCATGGGGCTGTTGAAGAAGAAACGCCGCCCGACCGCGATATTCGCAGCCAACGACGACATGGCCGCCGGGGTCATCCGGGCCACCAGGCTGCTCGGTGTCGAAGTCCCCGGGCAGGTCTCCGTGGCCGGGTGTGACGACATCTCCCTGGCCCGCCAGCTCTGTCCCACCCTGACGACCATCCGACAGCCGTTATCCGCGATGGCTGAGCGTGCCGCGATGCTTCTTATCGGCATGGCCCACGCAGAGGCCGATAGCCGAGCCACGGAGATCGTGCCGGCAAAGCTAAAGATCCGCGAGTCGACGGGCCCCGCTCCCGGATAGGCAGGGCGGTGCCGAGAACCGATCAGTTTGCTGCCTGCGTCCGCTTCATCGCTTGCTTCGGCGTCCGATCGACGTTGAACAGGCCCCAATGCTTCTCCGCGTCCAGGGGGTTGCCCGGATCGCCCTTCCACGGCTCGTCAAAGGCCTCGAAGAAAAAGACCGTTGTATTGGTGCTGTCCGCCCACTGCCGTATCTCTCGATAGTACCGGGCCTGATTCGCTTCGCTGGCGCCTTCGATGTTTTCCAGTGTGTACGCCAGGCCCTCGTCGATCGGCTTTCCCTCCCATACGGGGTAAGTGTGCACCCCGATGAAATCCACTTCGGTCGCCAGTGACCGGCCGTCGCGAATCCACCAGGCATAGTTGTCCGCCACCGTCACCGGCTGCCCGATAGCGGCCTTTACCTGTCTGACGTAATCGATGACGGTCGTCACCGGCACCATGTGGTCGTTCCAGTCGACCAGGGCCTCGTTCCCCACGTTCACCGCGACGACAATATCGCCGAATTCCTGCGCAAGGCGGATGCCGCGCCTGATTTCCTCGGCGTTGCGCAGAGCGTTTGCTGCCAGACGCTCTTCAGGAATGGGCTCGTCCAGCCAGGGGCATCCTTCGTGGTTGCTGACCTCCGCGTCCAGCCAGATGCCGAGCAAGACCTTGATCGGCATGTTGTGTTCCCTGATGAGACTGAGCGCAGCAGAAGAGTTGTCACCGGAATCATAGAGGCGAATCAGGCCGAACCCGTTCGCGACGAGTATTTCGAGGTCCTCCAGGATCTCGTCTTTCGACGGGTTGACTGCACCATTACCGCGATCCGGATGCTGACCTTCCCTGAATCCGGAATAGGCGACGGCCATGGCTTCGCCCGCGAGAAGATAAATTTTCACGGGTCGTTCTATTCCGTCACCAGGAAAGGGATATTGGCGTGAGCTGCGTGACCTTGACCGTCATAGGCGTATACGAAGAGGCGGTAGGCGCCGGGTGCAGGAGCCGTGACCTTGGCGGTCCAGGAGTCAGCGTCATCAATGAATCCGTCCAGGCTGACGATGGACTCCTCAAAATCGCCACCGACCTGGGTAGCCTGGCTCTCGGGCTTGAGTTCCCAGCGAATTGTCAGGGGATCACCGTCCGGGTCCACAACGGCGACCCGCGCCCTGGCGCGTTTGCCGGTTTTGAGACGGACGCTCGCCGCCGGATCCTTTCCGGCCAGCAGTATCTTGCGGACCTGGGGAGCCCGATTATCGGGCCATGATCCTGTCCAGATGTAGTGCATCACGTCCACCGCCTCTGTTTCCTCGCCATTTTCTGTCAGCAGTCCGAACCAGGTTGGCGTGCGCTCCTGCTTCTGGCCCCAGAAGAAAACGTATGAACCGAGCAACCGATCGTCGAATTGCTCCAGGATGTTTCGGTTGGCGCGCATGAAGACATCCGCTTTCTGGGAGCTGGTCGCCTCGATCGGGGCCCCCCAGTCGGTCTTCCCGACTTCCCAGTAACCGATTGCGCCCCACTCGGTCACCATGAATGGCTTGTCGAAACCGGCTTTTTCCATCAGCTCCGGGAAAGCAAACAACATGCCGTAGGCCTGGAAACTGATGAAATCGAGGTCGGGAGCCCGTGACAGGATGTCGGCGACGACATTATCGAAAAAGCCCGCAACGGTTGTTGTCGTAGGGTGATACGGGTCCAGCTCACGGATCATGCGGGCGACGTCGTTCACCGCGTCGTAAACCCGCGGGTTCGTGTAGCCGTGATTGAGTTCGTTGCCGATGATCCACGCGAGCAGTGCCGGATGATCCCGATATCGCATGACCTCCCCACGAAACGCCTCCAGCTGTGCGGCCACCGCCGCTTCGTCGTCGTAATCGAATCCCCAGCGCTCGGCCTGCATGGGGAGGCACAGCATGACGGTGACGTCGTTCGCCTGCGCCTGGTCGAGAAATTCCATGATGTCCTGGGGCTCGTTGCCGGTTGTCCAGTTGCGGATCGAGTTGCCCCCGTGACCGGTGAAGGCAACGATATGATCGACCGCCATACCGGCGCCCTTGATCTTGTAGGGAACTCCGCCGCGCAGCAGCTGATAGCGGCCGCCCGCCTCCACGATCTCGACCTTGACCGGGCCAGCGGTCTCCGCGCCGACAGCTGAAATGGCTGCCATCGTGAGGAGAACAAGAAGCATTGCTTGAGGGGTTTTCATGTCAGGTCCTGACCAGAATGGTTTCCAGTTCCTCGAGTGACCGGCCCTTCGTCTCGGGCAGGATGCGCATGATGAACAGCAGCCCTGCCGCGGCGAAAAGTCCGTAAATCAGAAACGTGGCCGATATGCCGATGTTCTCCAGCTGCCACGGGAACACCAGTGTCACGAGGAAAGCGATGGAGGAATTCACGAAGCCCGCGAAGGATATTGCCAGCCCGCGCACGCGATTGGGGAACAGTTCTGAGAACAGAACCCACATGATGGGCCCGAGAGACACCGCGAAGCTGGCCACGAAGCCAAGAATTGCGGCCAGCACGAGGGTGGGATTGATGTTGATGGCGCTGCTCAGCAGATACCCCTCGTTCCGCTTGTAGGCCTCCTGCCCGATGGCCGCATAGATTGCTTCGCGGAAGTCCGTATCGCTGTGATAGGTGGTACCGGCCACGGCCGCGATCTCGAGACGGTCGATGTCGGCCGGAGCCCGCTCGATTGCCTCGCCTGGGAGCGTGTAGGTTGCCGCGCCGAAGCCGTAGGAAAGGATCAGCATGCAGACAGCGACACCGGCCAGGCCCCAGCCCAGCAAGAGTCGTCTTCCCAGACGGTCAATAATCACCATCGCCACTATTGTGAAGACCAGATTGACGAGGCCCACCAGAACGGCCTGCATGAAAGCCGCGTTAGTGCCGATGCCTGACTGCTCGAAAATCATGGGTGCATAGAAGAATACGGAGTTGATGCCGGTGATCTGCTGGAGAATACCGACGGAAATGCCGATGGTAAGTACCAGTTTCAACGAGGGATCGAGCAGCGTGCGGAGCGAGATCTTGCCCGATCCGGCCTCGGCCGCGATGCTCTCCCGGACGGCCCGGAGATCGCGGGACGCATCCGCGCTGCCCCTGACGCGCTCGAGGACATCCAGCGCCTCCTGCTCCCGATTCCGCATGGCGAGCCAACGGGGGCTCTCGGGTACCAGCATGAGCGCCACAAGGTACAGGAGCGCCGGCAACGCCTCGATTCCGAGCATCCATCGCCAGTTCCACTCCGCCAGCCGAAGTATCTCCGTCCAGGCCAGTTCCTGCTCGCCCAGGCTCAGGATCAGGTAATTGCTGAAGAATGCCGTAGATATTCCGATGACGATATTGAGCTGATTGAAAGAAACCAGACGCCCGCGCGACTCCGGGGGCGCGATTTCCGCGATGTACATGGGCGCGACTATCAACGCGGCGCCCACCCCGAGTCCCCCGATCATGCGGGCGAGGACAAGGGTGAGAAAAGTCGGTGCCGCAGCCGAGGCGATGGCCGAGACAGCGAACAGCACGGCGGCAATACGCAGGACCGGTCGGCGGCCAATGCGGTCGCTCAAGGGTCCGGACAGCATCATGCCGAGAGTCGCCGTGAGCGCGAGGGACGATACCGCCCAGCCGAGCTGGATCTTCGTCAGAGCGAATTCGACTTCGATGAAGCCGACGACGCCCGAGATCACCGAGGCATCGAACCCCATGAGGAAACCACCGAGGGCGACGATGAGGGCGATGGTGACCGTGAATCTCGATTCTCGTGTCATGCAGCCCCGTCCGGTGAGTCCTTTGCCACGAGCGCGAATCCGGCCCGAAGTCCCGAATCCGAGGCTCCGCCGACCCAGAGATGGAAATCGCCCGGTTCGACGATCAGGGTGTTGTCCCGTCCAAAGAAGGCCAGATCGTCTGTGTGCAGTTCGAATTCGGTACTTACCGTCTGCCCCGGCTCGATTGGTATTCGCCGGAATCCCTTCAGCTCCTTCACGGGCCGCGTCACGTTGGCCACCAGATCCCGCACATAGAGCTGTACCACTTCATCGGCCGGCATCTCGCCGGCATTCGTGACATCGACAGAAACCGTCAACGAGCCGCCTATCGGAATCTCCTCGGCGCTCAGCTTCAGGTTGTCGTACTCGAACTCGGTATAGCTCAGCCCGAAGCCGAAGGGGTACAGCGGCTTATATCCGGCATCGAGATGAAAAGACGACATTCCAAGTGAGGTTTGAGGCGTCCCGACGGGGATCTGATCGATATGGATGATCGATTCCGGGCAAGGAGGCTTGCCGGTATTCTTCTGGCCGTAATAGATCGGTACTTGCCCGACCATCCTCGGGAACGACGCGGGCAGCTTCCCTGAGGGCGATCGGATGCCGAATATCAGTTCCGCGATCGCCTCTCCGCCCATGGTGCCGGGGTGCCAGGCGAACAGTATCGCGTCCACATCGTCGACGATTTCGGTCAGCGTCAGCGGACGCCCCGCCATAATCACGGCGATTACCGGTTTGCCGCAGCCACGGATACTCCGCACCAAACTGGCCTGCACCCCCGGAAGACAGATGTCGGCTCGGGAATGTGCCTCCCCTGAGAGAATGGACTCTTCGCCGAGGAACAGGATGACGGCATCGGAACGTGACGCCGCTGAAACGGCTTTGTCGAACGACGCCGTCGAGCGACTGCGGCTTGTTTCCATGGCGCGCACATAGTTGATCTCGATGTCGTCACCGAGGAGGTCACGCAGCCCTGCGAGTCCTGTAATGCTGAGACCAGGGTCGCCATCGAAGATCCACGTGCCGAGTTGCTCGTAAGGCGCATCGGCCAGCGGGCCGATGACGGCCAGTGAGTCGATACGTGCCCTCATCAGGGGCAGCACGGCACCCTGGTTTTTCAACAGGACTACGCTCTCCGTCGCCAGCCTCTTTGCGACCGCCATCTTCTCTCGCTGACAAATCTCCGGGATCAGGTTCGATTCGGCATAAGGACTTTCAAAGAGACCCAGATCGAACTTCACGCGAAGAATGTTCGTGACGGCGGCGTCGATGATGTCGATGTCGATTCGTCCTTCCTCGACCAGGCCGGCAAGATGGTTTCGGTAGGCGTCGCCAGCCATCTCCATATCCACGCCGGCGTCAGCGGCCTGGTACGCAGAATCCCTGTCGTCGCTGGACAGACCATGGGTGGACAGCTGCCGGATTGAGTCCCAGTCGCTGACAACAAGGCCCCGGAACCCCCATTCCTCCCGGAGAATCTCTCTCAACAGAAACCTGTTCGCCGACGCAGGGACGCCGTTCAGGTCGCTGAAGGACGTCATGATGCTGGCGACACCGGTACTGACCGCGGCGCCGAACGGCGGGAGATAGACGTTGCGAAGCTCATTTTCGGGAATGTTTGCGGTCGCATAATCGCGACCGCTCTCCGCGGCCCCGTAGCCTGCAAAATGCTTCGCGCAGGCCGCAATGTTGCCGTCTGCCTGCAGGTCGTCGCCCTGGAATCCCTCGATCATCGCGACGCCCAGTCTGCTCGTGAGATATGGGTCTTCACCAAAGCTCTCGGCAATCCGGCCCCAGCGCGGGTCGCGCGCGATGTCGATCATCGGGGCGAACGTCCAGTTGACCCCGGCGGCCGCAGCCTCGACGGCGGCGACCCGCGCACCCGCGCGCAGGAGGGCAGGGTTCCAGGTGGCGGCCTGCCCCAGGGGTATCGGCATGACGGTCGTGAACCCGTGGATGACGTCCCGCGCGACCAGCAGGGGAATGCCAAGGCGGCTTTCCTCTACCGCGATGCGCTGCAGTTCGTTGACGGTGGTGACATCCACCTGATTGACTACGGAGCCGACTCGTCCATTTCGCAACAGCTCGCCAAGGCGCTCCGTCGCATGAGCATCATTCGCATCGACCTGGGTCATCTGGCCGATCTTCTCGTTCAGGGTCATTTGCGCGAGGAGATCGGCGATTCGGCCGGCGATGGCCGTTCTCTGGTCTGCCGGATTGGGGATAAGGCGGTTCATGATGACGAGCAACCGGCGCGCGGCATGTGGTAGCAGACTCCGGTTGGCTGAGCTCCGGCAACGATCACTCCGCCCAGCTGCAGAAGTGCTGTCACGGACTCGTTTCGGCGGCGGCTGGAATATTCCTCAAGCCCGAGAGGAGAAGCGCTCGTCCTGTTGTCGGTCAGCGCGCCGCATCGCTGATTTCGAATCTTTGTAGCAATCTTTGACAGCGCTGTCAATATGGGCGACGATGCGGGCGTGTCGGATCACTATGCAACAGCACCGGAAGACCGTGTTCCCCTGCATCTGAAGCTAATTTACGGGCTGGGGGCATTCGTCAACAACCTTCTCGCCGCGGCCAGCGGCGGGATGATTATCGTCCTGAATCTCGGTCTCGGCATGAACCCCGCTCTAGTGGGCCTGCTGGGTGCGCTTCCCCGGCTCACCGACGCGATAACCGATCCGGTCATGGGATATTTATCGGACAACACGAAGACGCGATGGGGGCGCCGCCGTCCGTACATCTTCGCTGGAGCGATCCTCGCCGGTATCGTCTTTGCCCTTCTCTGGCAGTTGCCGGTCGGCAGGAGCGAGTCATTCTACTTCTGGTACTTCCTGATCGGGTCGTTTGTCTTCTATTTGGCCTATACCGTTTTCGCGACCCCATGGGTGGCGCTCGGCTACGAGCTGACACCCGACTACAACGAACGCACCCGATTGATGGGCGTACAGAACTTCATCGGGCAGACAGCCTATATCATCGCCCCCTGGTTCCTGCTGTTCATGCAGAACGAGCGATTCTTCGACGACATGGTCGACGGCGCGGCCGGGCTTGCCATCATCATCGCGGCCGTGGTGATCGTAGTAGGAATCCTGCCGGCTGTCTTCCTCCGGGAGAGACTGAAATCAGTCGCCGTCACGGAAGCGCAACAGAAACATCGCATGACGGACGGGTTCGGCACGATTGTGAGGAAGAATCTGACCGATTTCTTTCGTGGTTTTCTGATCACGCTCAAGTTCAAGCCGTTCCTCAAGCTGTGTATAGCGACATTTCTCGTTTTCAACGGTTTCATGCTGGTTTCGTCGTTCCAGTTCTACGTCATCATCTACTACGTGTTCGGCGGCGACACGGTCCGCGGGGCGGAATACGCGGGCTATGCAGGCACCGTGGGCGCTATCTCGACCTTCTGCGTGATCGTGTTCGTCACGTGGCTTGGTACGCGCATCGGAAAACGTCGCGCCTTCTTCGTGACCATCGGTGTCTCGATGGTGGGTTACGCGCTCAAATGGGTCTGTTACAACCCGGAAATCCCCTGGTTGCTGCTCGTCCCGGCGCCGCTGCTGGCATTCGGGCTCGGCGGTCTTTTCACCATCATGCCGTCGATGATCGCCGACGTGGTTGACGTGGATGAACTGAACACACAGGAACGTCGTGAAGGTATGTACGGCTCCATATTCTGGTGGGTAGTGAAGCTGGGCATGGCTGCGGCGCTGGCTGCCGGCGGATTCCTGCTCAACGCTACCGGCTTTGATGTAGCGCTGGAAGGCCGTCAGTCGGACCACGCCATATTCCTGATGCGAGTGTTCGACGCTTTCGTTCCGTTTGTCGCGTCCGGCATCGCGATCTGGGCGATTGCCGCCTTCCCCATCACAGAAGAGAGCGCCCACCAGGTCAGGCTGCAGCTGGAGGCCCGGCGCGGAAAGGTCTGAATCCGGCTGAATGGAGATCCCGGAGGACCAGGAAACCCGCTGCTTCTCCAGAGAGGGTGCTCCGGCCTCCGAGATCAGCCTGCGGCCCGTCAACGCTGAAGCGACTCAGTCCCGGTCACTGATTCCGAAAACCGGGCCAACCATGCGGACGTTTACAGACTGTCGTAGGGGATGCTGAACGTGTCGCCGTCCTCGAGGCGGCCGCTCTCTACGCCTCGCATGAACCAGCGCATCCGTTGTTCCGAGGTGCCGTGGGTAAAAGCGTGAGGCACGACGCGGCCCTGGGTTCTCTGCTGGATCGCGTCGTCGCCGATCTGGTTGGCGGCACGCATGGCTTCCTCGATATCGCCGAGGTCCAGATAGCGGCTGTTGTGCTTGGTCCAGACCCCTGCCAGAAAATCGGCCTGGAGCTCGAGCCGCACAGAGTACTGGTTGAAGTCCGGTTGGCCGCGGCGGGCGTGCACCTGGTCTGAGATTCCCAACAGGTTCTGGACGTGGTGACCCACTTCGTGGGCGATGACATAGGCCTGGGCGAAATCCCCCGGGGCCTCGAACTGCCTCTCCAGCTCGTCGTAGAACCCTAAGTCGATGTAGATCTTCTGGTCTGCCGGGCAGTAAAACGGTCCCATCCGGGCATCCCCCAGTCCGCAACCCGTCGGGTACCGTCCCACGTAGACCACAAGCTCCGGTTCGCGATACTGCTCCCCCAGACGATTGAATTCCGCCGACCAGATATCTTCGGTGTCGGCCAGCACCACCTGCACGAACTCGAACCGCTCCTGCTCCTCCGGGCCGGGTTGGTAGTTCACCTCCTGGACCTGCCCGCCGCCCGTCAGCATCGCCGGATCGAGGAGCCCCATCTGCCAGCCGATGAAACCCAGCACGATGAGAGCCAGGATGCCCTTGATGCCGAAGGTCCGGCCCACCAGGTTGATAAGGGGCCCCAGGCTGGCTCCACCTCCGGTCACCCGGCGGCTTCGCGCGTCCTGCACGTTCCTGCTTGCTCTACGACCCTTCCATTTCATTGCTCGATATCGCTCTTGGCGGGAATATATGTTTGAGGTGAAGCCAGCCTGCCGCGGCGGACGAAAGGAGTACCGCGGGAGGCGCGGACTGTCAATTCCCGAGGGCCCTCAGGGAGCCAAACTCCCGAGGGCCGGCCCCCGGGATTAGCGTTATAGTGGAAGCCCGCTGGATTTTCCGAGAATCCAGATTTCGATCCGGAGTACAGTGCCAGGCATGAGCCAGTCTGACCGCAACAAGTGGAACCAGAAATACCGCGAAGGCGAGTATTCCACTCGAAAGCACCCCACCGTCCTGCTGGAAGCGTGGTTGCCGAGACTCACGGTGGAGAGCGAGCCTCCCCGGGCCATGGATGTGGGCTGCGGTCTGGGTCGGAACTCCCTCTATCTTGCTCGCCGCGGCTGGCACGTGGTGGCCGTGGATGTTTCCGAGGTGGCGCTGGAAAAGCTCGGGCAGGCAGCCGCAGACGAGAATTTGCCCATCACGTGTCTGCAGCGGGATCTGGAGACGGTTCCGGCCAGCCCGGAAGATCCCGCGATGACCGGGCCTTATGATCTGGTCATCATGATCCGGTACACCAACGTTCCCCTCATCGGCCCTTTGAAGAGCGCCCTCGTTCCGGGCGGTTATCTTCTCGTCGAGGAACACATGGACACGGAGGCCGAGGTTGTTGGGCCCCGGGAATCCCGATTCCGGGTAGCACCGGGGCAGCTCCGCGAGGCTGCCGGTGA
>Ga0111153_1109_pt1 | contig 17121 bp, 17 predicted proteins | sample DeeMarSeWOR28_12_FD_80255 | JGI IMG/M metagenome (GOLD analysis project Ga0111153, IMG submission 80255) | Gammaproteobacteria bacterium SG8_31 | reverse complement strand
CGAGAGATCGTGGGGCCCCGGACTGGCTTCCGGATGACCCTGGAAAGAAAACGCGGGACGGTCGGTCAGTTCGATCCCTTGCAGAGAGCCATCGAACAGGGACCTGTGCGTGGCTCTCACGTTCTCGGGAAGAGACGCCTCGTCTACGGCAAACCCGTGATTCTGACTGCTGATCAACACCCGTCCGCTCTCCAGCTCCTGGACGGGGTGATTGGCGCCGTGATGGCCGAACTTCATTTTGACCGTCCGTCCGCCCGCCGCCAGACCCAAAATCTGGTGGCCGAGACAGATACCGAACAGCGGAATCCTGTCACCGAGGAATGATCGGGTCGCCTCGATGGCATAGTCGCAGGGTTCCGGATCCCCGGGACCGTTGGACAGAAATACACCATCCGGTTCCAGGGCGAGAGCGTCTTCGTATGGCGTGTTCGCCGGTATTACGGTGACCCGGCAGCCATGGGCGACAAGAAGCCGCAGAATATTGCGCTTGATCCCGAAGTCGTAAGCCACCACCCGATGACCTGCTCCGGATTGGGACTGCGCCTCTTCCTGGGGATGCTGCCAGACGGAGTCCTCCCAGTCGTAGGACGTCTTTGTGGTCACGTCTTTGGCCAGATCCATTCCCTTGAGCCCCGGGAATGCCCGGGCCTCCTTCAGGGCGCGGTCGGCCTCGCGGGTGCCCGTCATGAGACATCCGGACTGGGCGCCTTTTTCGCGGATGATCCGTGTCAAACGCCGTGTATCGATGCCGGCGATGGCAACAACATTCTCTCGTTCAAGAAAAGCGGGAAGCGATTCCCTTGCCCGCCAGTTGCTGTGGAGAAGGGGGAGGTCCCGGATGATCAGGCCTGCCGCATACACCCCGTCTGACTCGTTGTCCTCCGGCGTCACGCCGGTATTGCCGATATGGGGATAGGTCAGGGTGACAAGCTGCCGGCAGTAGGAGGGATCCGTGAGGATCTCCTGGTAACCCGACATGGCGGTATTGAAAACGACTTCCCCGACGGAGCAACCGTCCGCTCCTACCGATTCGCCCTGGAAGACTGTGCCGTCCTCCAGAGCCAGCACCGCCGGTGCGCCCACATCCACCCCCAAGATCGATTATTCCCCGAGCCGTTTCCCGGATGTGCGAAGCGGGAGGGTCCGTTTGACGGTCCCGTCCCGCTTGATTAACCCGGCCTTCGGAATCCCTGCAATTTTACTGACGGCGGACGGGAGTGTCTATGCGGACTACCCGCGATTCCAGAGAACATCGTCCAGAGAGAAGAGCCCGGGCTTCTGTGCCGCGACCCATCTCGCGGCCCGCAGCGCACCCAGAGCGAAGGCTGCACGGTCCGTGACCCGGTGAACGAGTTCGAGGCGCTCGCCCGGGCCTGCGAGGAATACCGTGTGCTCGCCCACCACATCCCCAGCCCGCAGCGAAGCGTAGCCAACGGCACCGAGTTCCCGGGGTCCGTCGCCGGGCCGGCGACCGATTTCCGCTGCCCCGTCGGAACCGCGGCCTTCCACGACCGCAGCCCCCAGTTCCAGGGCCGACCCGGACGGAGCGTCCCGCTTGAACCGGTGATGGATGTCCAGTATTTCCGCGTCGAAATCCTCCCCCAGCACTTCCGCCGCGATTCGGGTGAGACGCCGCAAGAGATTGAGTCCGACGCTCATATTGGCGCCGTACACCACCGGGATCTGAGTGGCGGCGTACTTGAGGGCCGATCTTTGCCCCTCTGTCAGGCCCGTTGTGCCAAGCACCAACGGCAATCGGCGCGCCACGCAGGCCGCAAGCACTCCATCTGTGGCTCCGGGAAGAGAAAAGTCGACGGCCACGTCCGCGTTGTCGAACGCCACTTCCGGGTCGGCCGACACAGGGATTCCGATCGACCTGCGACCGGCCACCTCGGCCAGGTCCCGCCCGGCTGCCGGACTGTCCGGAGACACCAGGCCACCGGACAGCTTCAGATCCGGTTCGTCCAGCGCTGCTTTGGCAACCGCCAGACCCATCCGGCCCGTGGCTCCGATAATGGCAAGATTGAGCATCCCGATCCCCCCGAATCAGTCCCGAGCCGCGGACCCCAGTTTCTCGAAAAACGCTTTGACCCCGTCCAGCCACGAGTGCTCCCGCGGACTGTGGCTGACCGAACTTGACTGCAGCGAGTCCTCGAACTTGCGGAGCAGTTCCCTCTGCTGCTTGTTGAGCTTGACCGGCGTTTCCGCCGTGACCCTGACCATCAGATCGCCTGTCATCCCTCCCCGGACGGGTTTCACGCCTTTGCCTCGAAGCCGAAACACCCGCCCGGTCTGGCTTTCTTCGGGGATCTTGAGGGATACCTCGCCGTCCAGTGTCGGCACGTCCACCGAGCCGCCAAGCACCAGAGTGGAAAAACTGACCGGAATCTCGCAGGCGAGATCCGCGCCCTGGCGTTCGAAAATCGGGTGGGGCCGAACGTTGATCTCAACGTAAAGATCGCCGGGCGGTCCTCCGTTGCGCCCCACCTCACCCTCGCCGGCCAGACGGATTCTATCGCCGGAATCCACTCCCGGCGGAATCTTGACCGACAGGGTCTTCATCTCACGGACGCGGCCCTCTCCGTGGCAAACCCGGCAGGGATTCGAAATGATGGTACCGGCACCGCGACACCGGGGGCAGGTCTGCTGAATCGAAAAGAATCCCTGCTGCATGCGTACGGTGCCGCTGCCGCCGCAGGTCTCGCACGTGGTGGGGCCGCTGTCCTTTTCAGCGCCGCTGCCACCGCACTCACCGCATTCGGCCATCACCGGCGCCCGAATGGTGACCTCGTCGCCGAAAGCCGCCTGCTCCAGTTCCAGCTCCAGCTCGTAGCGCAGGTCCGCGCCGCGAAACACCCGTGACCGGCCTCTGCTTCGACCGCCCCCGAAAATGTCCCCGAACACGTCGCCGAAAATGTCGCCGAAAGCGTCGGCCGCGCTGAAGCCGCCGCCACCGGCCGCGTGGTCCACTCCGGCGTGCCCGAACTGGTCGTAGGCTGCCCGTTTGCGGGGATCGCCCAGGATCTCGTAGGCTTCCTTGGCCTCCTTGAACCTGGCTTCGGCCTGATCGTCACCCGGGTTCCGGTCCGGGTGATATTTCATGGCCAGCCGCCTGTAAGACTTCTTGAGTTCCGTTTCCGTCGCGTTCCTGGCAACGCCGAGGATCTCGTAATAGTCCCGTTTTGACATGAGCATCGATCCTCGACGTGGTCGTGATGCATGGTTGGCCCGGAGGCGGCGAAATGGAGACGCCGGCGCCGACCGGCGCCTCCACCTTTGTCGTGATTACTTGTCTTCCTTGACCTCTTCGAATTCAGCGTCCACGACATCCTCGCGCTGTCCGCCACCGGCGCTGGCGGCCGGCTCCTCGGCTTTGCCTTCGGCGGCCTGCTCCGCATAGACACGCTGAGCAAGACTCGCGGACGCCTCGGCAAGAACGCGGGACTTGGTTTCGATAGCTGCCTTGTCATCGCTCTTGACGGCTTCCTTCAGATCCGAAATGGCCGACTCGATCTTGGCCCTCTCTTCCGCCTGAACCTTCTCGCCGAGTTCCTCCAGCGACTTCTCGGTGGCGTGGATCAGAGCCTCCGCCTGGTTTCTCGCCTCGACGGTTTCGCGGAACTTCTTGTCCTCTGCCGCATGGGCTTCCGCATCCTTGACCATACGATCGATCTCGTCATCGCTCAGACCGCTGGAGGCCTTGATGACGATGTTCTGCTCCTTGCCGGTCGCCTTGTCCTTCGCCGAGACATTGAGAATTCCGTTGGCGTCGATGTCGAAAGTCACCTCCACCTGCGGAATCCCACGGGGCGCCGGCGGAATATCCGCCAGGTCGAATCGACCCAGAGACTTGTTGTCCAGCGCGCGTTCCCGCTCGCCCTGGAGCACATGGATGGTGACCGCAGTCTGATTGTCCTCTGCGGTCGAGAACACCTGCTGAGCCTTCGTGGGAATGGTGGTGTTCTTGTCGATCAGCTTGGTCATTACGCCGCCGAGGGTCTCGATCCCCAGGGAAAGCGGCGTGACATCCAGCAGCAGGACATCCTTGACGTCTCCGGCGAGAACGCCGGCCTGGACCGCCGCTCCGATCGCGACTGCCTCGTCCGGGTTGACGTCCTTGCGCGGATCCTTGCCAAAGAAATCCTTGACCGCCTCCTGCACCTTGGGCATGCGGGTCTGGCCACCCACCAGGATGACGTCGTCCACGTCATTGACCGAAAGACCGGCGTCTTTCAGCGCGATACGGCAGGGCTCGATCGTCCGCTTGATCAGATCTTCCACCAGGGATTCCAGCTTGGCCCGGGTCAGCTTGATATTCAGATGCTTCGGGCCGCTCGCGTCTGCCGTGATGTACGGGAGGTTGACCTCGGTTTGCTGACCGGCGGAGAGCTCGATCTTGGCTTTCTCGGCGGCCTCCTTGAGGCGCTGCATGGCCAAAGGATCCTTGCGGATATCGATGCCGCTTTCCTTCTCGAACTCCTTGACCAGGTAGTCGATGATCCGGAGGTCGAAATCCTCTCCGCCGAGGAACGTGTCGCCGTTGGTCGCGAGAACCTCGAACTGGTGCTCGCCGTCCACCGACGCGATCTCGATGATGGAGATATCGAAAGTTCCGCCGCCCAGATCGTACACGGCCACCTTCCGGTCACCACGCTGCTTGTCCAGTCCATAGGCCAGCGCCGCAGCCGTGGGCTCATTGATGATCCGCTTGACTTCGAGGCCCGCGATCTTGCCGGCGTCCTTGGTCGCCTGCCGCTGGGAATCGTTGAAATAGGCGGGTACCGTGATGACCGCTTCGCTGACCTCTTCTCCCAGATAATCCTCTGCGGTCTTTTTCATCTTCATCAGGACCCGAGCCGAGATTTCGGGAGGCGCCATCTTCTTGCCGTGGGCCTCCACCCAGGCGTCGCCGTTTTCCGCCTCGACGATCTTGTAGGGCACCATGTCCTTGTCGCGTGCCACCACTTCATCGCTGTAGCGACGGCCGATGAGACGCTTGACGGCAAAAAGGGTGTTCTGGGGATTGGTGACAGCCTGACGCTTGGCGGGCTGTCCCACCAGCACTTCGTCATCCTTGGTGAACGCCACCACCGACGGCGTCGTGCGATCGCCTTCGCTGTTCTCGATGACCTTGGCCGCCTTGCCCTCCATGATGGCCACGCAGGAGTTGGTCGTGCCGAGGTCGATTCCGATTACCTTACCCATGATTTTCGATCTCCAGGAAATGTGTTACGCAAATGGCTGAAAACTGTGACTTATTGTGAAATGGGGTTGCGGGCGACTCATATCAAGGGCTGTTCTCGTCATCCGCCGCGCGCGCCACGATCACACGTGCCGGTCGCAGCAGGCGGTCGTGAATCCTGTATCCCTTCTGCACGACCATCAGCACCGTCCCCGGCTCGTGGCTCTCGGAGGGCTGCGCCGCCATGGCCTCGTGCAGTTCGGGGTCGAACGGCTCGTCCTCGGGGTTCACCTCGCTGATTCCGAACTTGGCCAGGCATTGATCGAGAAGCTTCAGCGTGGCCTGGAAACCCTGCGCCATCGCCGAGCCCGAGTCGGAGTCGGTTGCAGCCTGCAGACCCATCTCCATGGTGTCCTTGACGGTGAGGAGCTCGCCGGCCAGTCGCTCGATGCCGTATTTATGAGCGTTCTCGACCTCCCGGGCCGCCCGACGCCGGACATTTTCCAGCTCCGCCACCGCGCGGAGGTGCTGCTCCCGCTCCGCCGCCAGCTCTGCTTCGAGAGCCTCCAGGCGAGCGTGCAAATCTTCGGTTGAGGACGGGACCGGCCCGGGCTCCGTCACCTCCTCCTTCGAGGCACTCCCGGGTGTGGTGACGGCGGTATCTTCCTCGTGCTTGTCCATGTGGTTTCTCCAATGCCAGCGAACCCTCCGGCAAGGATCCGGAGAGAAAAATTAGTGTCGTGCGGCCGTTCTGCCGCGAATGTGGGGGCTAATCGAGAGATTTCAAGGCCGTACCGAGCAGACGCGCCGTGACGTCGACGATGGGGATCACACGCTCGTAGGCCATCCGGGTCGGCCCGATGACGCCGAGGACGCCGACCACGTCCTCGTCCACCGAATAGGGCGAGACCACCACGCTGCAGTCGTCGAGGATCTGATACCCGGATTCGCCGCCGATAAAGATCTGCAGGTCCGCCGATACCATGGCCTTGTCGAGGAGATGGAGAATATCGCGCTTGCGATTGAACGCCTCGAAAAGTTCCCTGAGTTTCTCCACGTCCGAAAGTTCCGCGAAATCCATAAGGTTGGTTTCGCCGGCCAGGTAATAACCGGCGCCCTCCTCCCGTTCGGCAGCCTCGAACACGGCCTGGGCCATGTTGATCGCGTCAGCCATCATCCGGTTCATGGTCTCGCGGGTCTGGCGCATCTCGGTCAGGATCTTCTCTCGAACCTTGATCAGCGTATGACCGGCGAACTGCTGATTGAGGTAATTCGATACTTTCTTCAGCTCATCGGCCGAGTAGGCACGCTCCACATACAAAATCCGGTTCTGCACCTGCGATTCGTTGACCACCAAAATAGCAAGCACCCGCTGATCCGACAGGGGCAGGAACTCGATCTGTTTCAGGGATCCGAGCGCCTGTTTTGGAATAGTGACCACACCCGCCATATGGGTCAGCCGCGATAATACGGTGGAGGCCGACTCCACCAGACGATTCTCGGAATTGGCGCTTTCCTCGAGCTGGCTCTGCAGCTGTCGCACTTCCCCCCTGGACGGTGTACGGAAGGACACCAGCGTGTCGACGAAGAATCGGTAGCCCTTGGTGGTAGGAATCCTCCCCGCCGAGGTATGAGGGGCACCGATATAGCCCATTTCTTCCAGATCCGACATGACGTTGCGGATCGTGGCCGGCGACAGGTTCAGGCCCGACTCCCGGGAAAGCGTTCGCGAACCGACCGGCTGCCCATCCTGGACATACCTTCCGATCAGAACCCTGAGCAGGTGCCTGGCTCGCTCCGACAGATCCTCGTATCCGGAATGTTTTTCCATATTGGACATGATCGCTGATCGATCACCGTTGACTTGCCGGACGCTAGCAAGCCGCATCGAAGAGTGTCAAGCAAGCGCGAAACGGGCCCGGCCTCCCTATTCGCCGATACTCCATCCGCTAAGCGCCCCTGTCCTTTTGCGACGGCGTCGGCCAAAATGCGGTCACGGACGGGGCTCCAGATATGGCACGCAGTTTCGACATTATCGCTCTTACCGGGAAACGCGACGACGAAACCGTTGCGGAGTCCCTGCGATCCCTGGCTACCCACCTGGCCGGGCGCAAACGGGAAGTGCTTGCGGATCCGTCAGTCGCGGAGGCTCTGGAGCCCATCGGCATCCAGCCGGTATCGGTGGACCAGATCTGCTCGCGGGCCGACCTGATAGTGGCCATAGGGGGCGACGGCACCATGCTTTACGCGGCGGGTCTCGTGGCCGAAGCCGGCGTACCCCTGCTAGGCATCAACCGGGGGCGACTGGGTTTCCTCACGGACGTGGGCACCGAAGGGATGCTGGAATCCGTGGACGAGATCCTGCACGGACGTTTCATCGAGGAACGACGGCTGATGCTCGAGGCACGGATCACCGGGCAGGAGGAGCGACTCTCGGGACTCGCCCTCAACGACGTGGTGTTGCAGAAACGCGATACCGGAAGAATGATCGATTTCGAGACCTGGATTGATGGCCGATACGTCAACACCCACGCCGGGGACGGCCTGGTGGTGGCGACACCGACAGGGTCTACCGCCTATGCGCTCTCGGGAGGGGGACCGATCATGCATCCCACCATGGACGTCGTCGCCATGGTCCCCATCTGCCCTCACACCCTGAGCGATCGCCCCCTGGTGGTGCCGGCGAGCGCGGAAATCGACATCCGCGTCATTGAACGCGGAGATACGCACCCGGAAGTCACCTGTGACGGACGGCTGCTGGGCATTCTGCTGCCCTCCGGCCGTCTGGAGATCCGTCCGGCATCCCAGGCCACCCGCCTGATCCACCCGGTCGATCACGATTATTTCCGGATCCTTCGATCGAAACTTCACTGGGGCCGGGGCAGCCGGGATGGCGGCTCGCGCTCCACGGACTGATCCCGAGCCATGCTGCATCAGGTAAGAGTCCGGGATTACGCCATCATCGACGAGGTCGAGCTGGAACTCGAATCCGGCATGACGGTCCTCACGGGCGAGACAGGGGCCGGCAAGTCAATCCTGGTGGATGCCCTGGGGCTGGTGCTCGGCGACCGGGCGGATGCCTCTGCCGTTCGGCACGGCGCGGACAGGGCCGAGATTACCGCGGCATTCGAGCTATCCGACATGCCGGCAGTGGCCCGCTGGCTTGCGGAACAGGACATGGATGCCGAGGGCGAGTGCGTGGTGCGTCGGCTTATCAGCCGCGAGGGCCGCTCCAGGGCATATGTGAACGGCTGCTCCGTGACGTTGCCGGTGCTCCGGACGCTGGGAGAAATGCTGGTGGAAATTCATGGCCAGCACGAGCATCAGACGCTGACTCGCCGCCCGGTGCAGAGACAGCTGCTGGACATTTACGGTGGCCATGAAAAGCAATGCGACGCCGTCAGGTCCGCCTTTGGCGGGTGGCAGACGGCCAGGCAACGGCTGGCGGATCTCCAGGCCGCCTGCGAGAACAGGGACGACCGCCTCGAGCTGCTGAGATATCAGGTGCGTGAGCTCGAAGCGCTTGATCTCCAGCCGGGCGAAGCGGCCAAGCTCGAAGCCGAATTTCAGAAGCTCGCCAACGTGGAACGTCTGGCGGCCGCCGCAGCCGAAGCCTGTCAGCTTGTATATGAGGCGGAAGACGGCTCGGCCCACCAGGCCCTCGCCCGCGCCCGGCGCGGCCTCGAGACGGTGGTGGACGTCGATCCCTCCCTGGCGTCCGCGGCCCGTCTGCTGGAGGAAGCGGAAATCCAGGCAACCGAGGCGGCGGATGAGCTTCGGCGATATCTCGGCGACCTGGAGGTGGACCCGGGCCGCCAGGAGTACGTCGCCGGTCGCCTGAACGGCATCCGGAATCTGTCAAGAAAACACGGGGTTGATCCGGACCAGCTCGCTTCCAGGCTCGATACCATGCGGCGAGACCTGGAGGAGTTGGAAAATACGGGAGTGACGCTGGACGCGGCCGGCGAGGAACTGGCGGAAGCGGAGTCCCGTTATCGCCAAGCGGCCGAGCGTCTCGGCAGTTGCCGGAAGCAGGCAGCCGCGCAGCTGGCTGGCGAAATCACCGCTGCCATGCATGAACTGGGAATGCCCGGCGGGGTGTTCGAGGTCCGTGTCAATCGCGCGGACACGGAACGATTCAGCGCTCACGGCCTGGACTCGGTGGAGTTCCTCGTTTCGGCGAATCCCGGACAACCGGCCGCACCTCTCGCCAAAGTCGCATCGGGCGGTGAGCTGTCCCGCATCAGTCTCGCCGTCCAGGTCATCGCAACAGGCGCATCCGGGCGGCCATGCCTGATTTTCGACGAGGTGGATGCGGGTATCGGAGGCGGTGTCGCCGAGATTGTCGGACGGCGGCTGAGAGAGCTCGGTGATCATCACCAGGTTCTGTGCGTGACTCATCTTCCCCAGGTCGCCAGCCAGAGCCACCAGCATATCCGGGTGACCAAGCTCACAGACGGTCGGCGCACACGTACTGTGCTGACCCCGCTTGGCGACGACGAAAAGGTGGAGGAACTGGCCAGGATGCTGGGCGGGGTGAAAGTCACCGACACCAGTCGGAGACATGCCCGGGAAATGATGACCCTGGCCGGGAAAGTCTAGCCTTCTTCGTTACGGTGGGGGCATTCGTGCCGCGAACAGGAACCGTAGATGATCAGGGAGTGATCGGTAATCTTGTAGCCATGCTGGTCGGCGATGGCCTTTTGCCGGTTCTCGATGACATCGTCGACGAATTCCTCCACGTGCCCGCATTCCAGGCAGACAATATGATCGTGGTGCGCCCCGTCATCCAGTTCGAAGACCGCACTGCCACCCTCGAAGTTATGGCGCTTAACGAGTCCGGCAGTCTCGAACTGTGTCAGTACCCGATAAACGGTGGCCAACCCAATGTCCTCGCCGGATTCCAGAAGAGCCCGGTACACCTCCTCGGCGGTGAGATGCAGATTCGGATTGGATTCCAGGATGCCCAGGATCTTGATCCTGGGTATGGTCACTTTCAATCCGACTTTGCGCAGTTCCTTGTTTTTCACTAACTGGTTTCCGTGATGCGGGGGATTTTTACGGTAATGCTTCCTGTTATTATTACGAACTTCGGGTCCCGCGGCCAGAATCTGTTCCGATATTCCACATGCTGAATCGCCTTCTCACGATTGCTGTCGCTCTCGCCATCGTGTCGAGCAGCCTGTCCGGCTGCGCGCGGCTTCGGAACTTCAGTCTCAAGCCCTACAAGATCAACATCCAGCAGGGCAACTATCTGGAAGACGAGGACGTGGACCAGGTGCAGCCAGGGATGACCCGCAGCCAGGTCCGCTTTCTCCTCGGAACGCCCATGGTCGAAGACCTTTTCAACAGTAATCGCTGGGACTATGTCTATTACCTGAAGATCGGCCGATCAGGCGACGTGTACCGGCGACACTTCGTGGTCTACTTCGAGGGTGACGAAGCCGTCCGCATCGAGAAGATCCTGGATACGACGCCGGGCGCAGAAAGCGAGAACGCGGAAGGCTAATCCTTCTTTCGGGCCTTGCCCATGGTCTTGCCGAGCTTGGCCAGCTCACGACGCACCACTTTCGGATCTGCAGTCAGCGCGCGATAGATCTCCACGCGATCACCTGCCTTAAGTTCCTGCCCGGCTTTGATCTTCCTGCCAAAGATTCCCAGAGGATTGCCGTCGGCACTGATTTCCGGGAAATGCTCCTCGATTCCGGAGAGGCGGACCGCCTCGGCAGCAGTGGTGCCGGCTGGCACCTCCACCTTCAGGATCAGCTGCTTTTCCGGAGTTGCGTAGGCAACTTCCACAGTCAGGAAATCGTCAGAGGTCACAGATCTTTCGGGCCCGGTGAACGAAGGAGTCCACCAGGGAATTGGCGATGTCTTCGAAGATAGGCCCGGCCACCAGCCCCGCCACTCTCGAAGAGCCAGACGCCCTCCAGATGCCTGAATGGCCCTTCCCGCAGACCGATCTCGATACGCCTGCCGGGCACCAGGTGATTGGAGGTCGTGAAGACCCCGGACCAGCTTCCCTTGACGAGTTCGAGGCTGGCTTCCATGAAGTCCTCTCGCTCCTCATGAACTTCCGATGATCGACACCAGGGAAGAAACTCCGGGTACGATGCCACGTCGTTGACCAGGGCATACATGGTGCTCGCCGGATAGGGAACAAGGGCCTGTCTGCGTACTCTTCTCATAGCATCAAACCATGCCGATCCGGCCCAGCAGGCCGGTGGCGTGCAGAAAAACGATCAGCACCGCGGCCGGGGCCAGCCAGCGCGCCAGCATTCTCCAGGCGCCGTAGGCCAGGCCGGTGCCGATACCCAGTTCCTCCGACGACGAGTTCTTGCACATCACCCAACCCGCAAAAATCGTAATAAACAGCCCGCCCAGCGGCAGAAGAATATTGCTGGCCAGATGATCGATGTTGTCGAACAGCGTACCGCCGAGGAAACGAAAATCCGACAGCAGGTTGAAGGAAAACACCGTCAGGAACCCCATCGCCCAGATGATCACGCCGATCACCATCGCCGCCGTTCGACGGCTGCGGCCATGGCTTTCCACGCTCCAGGCGACCGCCGGTTCCAGGAGCCCGATGGCGGAAGTCCACGCGGCGAAAACGAGCAGGCCGAAGAAGATCGGCGCCAGGAAGACTCCGCCGGGCATGTTTCCGAAGGCCAGCGGCAGGGTCTCGAAGATCAGCCCCGGGCCGGAAGCGGGATCCAGACCGTTGGCAAAAACAATCGGAAAAATGATGAGCCCGGCAAGCAGGGCGATCGACGTATCCGCGACCACGACCCAAACCGATGTCCGCAGGATCGACGTACCTTCCGGCAGATAGGCCCCGTAGGCCATGATGGCGCCCATACCCACGCTCAGCGTAAAGAATGCCTGACCCATGGCCTCGAGCATGGCCTGCGGCGTGAGGGCTCCAAAATTGGGTCGGAAAAGGAAGCTCCAGCCCCGGGCGAAGTCCGCGGCCACGATAGAGTAAACAAGAAGCACCAGCAGCAGAATGAGCAGACCGGGCATGGCTACCCTCACGAACCGCTCCAGACCTCTCTCAACGCCGCGAGCCACGATGGCGATGGTCAGAGCCATGAAGATCGTGTGCCACACCGCCACCGCTTTCCAGTTGCCGAGCAATCCTCCGAACAACTGGCCGATGGACTCCGGCGTCGCGGCCTGGAACTTGCCGCCGATGCTGAAAATAAAGTACGCGAGGGCCCATCCGGCAATCACGCTGTAGAAGGAAAGGATCAGGAAACCCGCCATGATGCCCATGACACCGACAAGCCCCCAGGATGGCCGGCTACCCTCCTCCTCGCCCACTATGCGCATCGTGGCGATTGGATTCCTGCGGCCGCGTCGGCCGATCATAATTTCTGAAACCATGATCGGCAGCCCCACCGCCGCGACGCAGAGCAGGTAGAAAAGCACGAAGGCTCCGCCGCCGTTCTGACCGGCCATGTAAGGGAACTTCCAGATATTCCCAAGGCCCACGGCCGATCCGGCCACCGCCAGGATGAAGGCGAACCTCGACGACCACATCCCGTGGAGAGACGTTCTTTTAGTCATGGGCGTGCGCCGCTGACCTTTTAAAAGGCCGGGATTTTGGATTAAATCCATGGCCCATACAACAGCAGCACGGCTTCGCTTCCGTTCAGATGATCCGGCCAGCGCACCGACTACGGCAGAGAAAAGCACCTGATGAGCACAAACAAAAAGAAACAGGCGCCTGGGGAAGCGGGGCGCAAGCTCATCGCCCTGAACAAGAAAGCCCGGCACGATTACTTTATTGACGACAGCTACGAGGCAGGTCTGGCACTGTCTGGCTGGGAGGTGAAGGCCCTGAGAGCCGGCCGAGCGCAGATCAAGGAGGGCTATGTGCTTTTAAAAGACGGGGAGGCCTGGCTTTTTGGAGCCCACATCTCTCCCCTGCCCTCCGCCTCGACTCACGTGAATCCTGACCCCGTCAGGACGCGCAAGCTGCTGCTGCAACGTCGCCAGATCGATCACCTGGTCGGGCTGGTGGAGCGGAAAGGCTATACCCTGGTCCCACTTTCACTCTATTGGAAAAAAGGAAAGGCCAAGCTGGAGATCGGGCTGGCCCGCGGGAAGAAGAAATATGACAAGCGGGCCGCGGAAAAGGATCGGGACTGGCAGCGCCAGAAAGAGCGCATCATGAAGCAGTAAATTCAATTGGTTATAACTCTTATTTCCTGTCGATTCTCGATACCAGCCTGGTAAGTTCTCCCCTCCGTTGATCTCAGCCGCTGCCTTGCCGGCCTTGATCTGGCGCTTTTTGCCTCAATTATTTCCTGACAGCGCCCCACAGGGCGCTTAAACTGTTGATCTCTGGGGGCGACATGGTTTCGACGTGTGTCGCAAAACTCCAGGTGCATGCCGAGGTGCAGGTACCTCGTAAAACTGTCTGCAAACTTATAGTTGCCAACGACGACAACTTCGCACTCGCTGCTTAAAACCCAGTAGGGTGCCGTCTGGCTGAAGCCGTGCTTGTGCGTTCAGATCCCAGGCGTCATCGCTCACAAGCTCGCCGTGAAGCTCTCCCGGAGTGGATCGGTTAAAACCCATCCGGGATCGTCGAACGTCTTCCCTGCCCGTCGGGTAGCGTTCGGTTAAATCAATAGACGCGGATAAGCATGTAGATCCTGGGGCGGAGGGCTCGCGGACGCGGGTTCGATTCCCGCCGCCTCCACCAAACGATGAAGGGTCGCCCTTGGGCGGCCCTTCGGCGTTTTGTGAGTCGGTGTGGATGAGAGCCCGCGTTCCGGGTTCGACCAGCGAGCCACAGGCGAGCGCAGGACGCCGGAGCGAAGCGACGGCGGTCCCGAGCCCGGCGAGGGACGAGGCGCGTTAGCGCCGAGCATTCCCGCCGCCTCCACCAATACCACAACCTCAACCGTTCTCGGTTGCAGCCTTCTCTTGCCTGATCGCGCCAGTTGCAGCCTGGGATTCGAGACATCCGGACTGCCGAAGGCCGGCGTTAGGAACGGAACTTCCGGGTGCGGGTTTTTCAGAGCAGAAGACGGGGGTTCGAACCGAAGTTTTCCTGGGCTCGGATCACCGTCGAAACCGCGGTTCGACCGCACTCGCGCACTGCGACCCCACTTGCGACATGCCCATGCCGAACGTGGCGCCGTGAGAAGCAGGGAACCAGCGAGCCAGACAGCGGGACCCAATTCCGCTAAAGTCAACTTCTGATTCGAGCCGCAGCAATCCACCGGAGCTCCCCGTGTCCAGGACAATCTACGTGTTTGCCGTGTTGTTGATCGTGCTTGGCTTCGGCGCTTTCCTGATCTCTTCCAGCGGCACTGCCCTGTTGCCTGCTTACGTGGGCGGTGCACTGGCGCTCATCGGGGTGCTGGCGACGATGCTCGCGGGTTTTCGGAACTACCTGCTGCCGGCAGCCGGGGTCATCGCACTGCTTGGCGCGCTGGCCCCTGCCGCGGCACTCGCTATCCGCGCAGCCGCCATGAGTCCGCTCGCCCTGACGGTCAACGTCGGCATGCTGGCATTGAGCGGGACGCTATTCGCCCTGATCGTCCGCGAGTTCAAATCCACGCGTCGCGGCTAGCCAGCAGCGGTGCCAGCGTCAAGCATTAGACTTGCTGCCACTGATCGTTACCCTCGCGTTTTCCCATCATCCCCGCGAAATCGAGCAGCGAGAACCCGGCTAGCTTACCGACGCCGCCATCGAAGGGCGCGTCACTCGCCAGCAACGTCTGCAGCGTGAACACCTTGCGACCCTGCTAGCGCGAGGGAGACGGGACGCTCGGTATAGCAGGTGTCGCAGCGCGCGCAGGAAGCCATGCTCGAGACGCCCGCACTTGAGGTATACGTCACACTCCTGTCGCACATACCCCGGCAAGTCCCTGCCCTGCGCCGCCAGATGCGCCTCGAATGCGGGATAGTATTCCTCGCCACCCGAACTGGCTTCCCTGTCAGCCGGCGAAGGCAACATGATCGCATCCTTGCGATTCAGTCTTTCTACGCCTCAGCCCAGCAGGCTGTGGCGTTAACAGACCCTATCAGTTCCTACCATTTAGTTCGGGGGTATTTTTGGCGGTATTTCCGGCGTTTATCGCCTTAACCGATTGCTTTACACGCCAATGTGATTGTCGCCGCCTCCACCAAACGATGAAGGGTCGCCTTTCGGAGGACCCTGTTTTCCACTCACCTCTGAAACACGTATGTCCCGGGCGCATCATCCAGCGGTGGGTACCCGGCCTCGGCCGCACCCAGTCCCGGCAGTTCCGTCGGATTTCCCGAGTGCTCGGCCAGCCAGTTTTGCCAGGTCGGCCACCAGGAACCGCGCACGCTCGGGGTCTGTTCCTGCCAGGTCTCTGGATCCACGTACTCACGGCCACCGCGCCGCGTGGCGATCTTGAAGCTCCGGCCACGGTGTCCGGGCTCGCTGACGATTCCGGCGTTGTGACCGCCGGTGGTCAGAAGAAAAGTCACTTCCTGGGAGTTAGCCAGAAGGTTGATTCTGTATACCGACTTCCACGGAGCAACGTGGTCAGTCACTGACGCCACGGAAAAAATCGGGATCCGGATATCGTTGATCGCGATCGGCTTCTCGTCCACGTAATAGCGACCTGTGGCCAGTTCGTTATTGAGCAGCAGGCTGCGAAGATACTCGGAGTGCATCCGATACGGCATTCGCGTCTGATCCGCGTTCCAGGCCATCAGGTCGTTCGGCGGACGGCGTTTACCCAGCATGTAGTCACGAACGATTCGTGACCAGATCAGGTCGTTGGAGCGGAGAAGCTGGAACGCTCCCGCCATCTGCTGCGTATCCAGCACACCGCGATCCCACATCATGGCCTCGAGGAAGCTTACCTGTTCATCGGTAATGAACAACATCAGCTCGCCGGCCTCGCTGAAGTCGGTCTGTGCCGCCAGCAGCGTCATGGTTTTCAACCGGCGGTCCCCGTTGCGAGCCATGGCCGCCGTGGCGATGGCGAGCAGCGTTCCGCCGAGGCAGTAGCCCACGCTGTGCACCCGCCGTTTCGGCTGAATTGCCCCGATAACGTCGAGAGCCGCCATGATTCCGAGGCGGCGGTAATCGTCCATCCCGAGGTCAGTACTTCATGATCCAGGCCGGCACGATCAGTACCGGCTCCGCATACACCTGGGAAGTCGAGGGTGTGTACTGAATCAGCTCCATCAGATGGTTCCGGAAGACGACCTTGCCCGGAGTTATCGCAACGTCCCGTCCCGGCCTGAATCGGTCCATGCCGGCCGCTTCGCGTCCTGCGACGAGACGCCGCCAGTCATCCTTCCAGTTCTCGTAGCCTCTCAGCAGATTCTGACCGCGCTCGCGGACCGTCGCATCCAGGACCTCGGGATTGGTCACAAGCGAATTGGAAGGCGACATGACGTCGAGAAACTGCCGGACAACAAAGTTCATGATGTCCTTCCGTCGCTCGGAAAGGGCGGGGACTCCCGTCGTCGCGTTGGCCCACCACTGCTGCGCCAGAAGGAAGGACTGACTCATCAGGTTGAATGGCGGTTTGCGCCAACCCGCGTAGTCGAATCGGTGGTCCTGAGGCAACGGCTCGATCGCCGGGGGCGCTTCCCTGTCAATCAGTGACTGGATCGAGAGGGCCGACAGCTGAAAACACTTCCGAATGGCCTTTTCCGTCAGGCGGGCGTGGGTGCCGGGCGACCAGCTCAGCTTGACCCACCAGTCGAGAGCGACCAGCGCGAAGACGCGGGGATCCAGCCCCATGGAATAACCGGCCATCCAGGCGTTGAACATGCGATCGAGGGTGCGGGCGACTTCAGGGCTGAAAGTCGACGGCGGCAGGAAAGTGCCCGACGAAGCATCGCTCGCAACACCCGCTTTCGGAACGTCTCTCCTGACCCTCCTGCGGTTGCGATCGACGCTTCTCACGGTAGCGGACCTCCGGCGGGTTGAG
>Ga0111153_1129_pt1 | contig 17473 bp, 15 predicted proteins | sample DeeMarSeWOR28_12_FD_80255 | JGI IMG/M metagenome (GOLD analysis project Ga0111153, IMG submission 80255) | Gammaproteobacteria bacterium SG8_31 | reverse complement strand
GCCCACCATGATCACCGGCGTCCTGCCGCACCAGCATCAGGTCTGGCAGGTCAGCTTAAGGCCGGAATACCGGACACCCTCACGGCTGACACTCGCGGACCATGTCCCTGATCTGCTCACGACCACGATTCAGTGCGCCAGACACCTGGCAGACCGCTCCTACGATCTCGCCGCCTTGCCATACCGGCGGCGGCGTCGTTTTCATCTCCACCGGTTCAAGTACACCCGGCGGGAGGCCGAACCCGAGTGCATGCAGTCTTTCGGCGGGTTTCAGACCATCTTCGGGGTACTGGGCGACCGCTCGCAATACGTTTTCACCAAGAACTTCACTGGCGCAGAGTCTTCCTGCCTCCGATCACCTGCTGTCGCTGGTTGAAATGTACGCTCTGGACCTGCTGCAGCACTGGCATCTCGACAACCCCGCGGTCATGGCCGATGCACTACGCAGGACGGACGAATTCATTGGACGCTTGATCGAGGGCTGTGATCGAACCGGGAAAAGGCTGGTCCTGCTGGTGGATCACGGGCAGGAGCCAGTGACGGGCACCATTCCGCTCATCCAGAGCGTGAATGACGCCGGCATTTCGCAGGGAGAATTCACGTTTTTCGTCGAACTGGCCAGCGCCAGATTCTGGTTTCACACCGACCGGGCACGGGACGCGATTCTCCCGAGACTGAAGGCCCTGGCCGACACCACGGTGCTGCATTACCGCGATATGCATGATATCGGCGTTTGTTTCGAGGACGACTCGTTCGGAGAGTTCTATGCCATCGCCGACGCAGGAAAAATTTTCTTTCCCCACGACTTTTACCAGCCCATCGGCAACGCCATCCTCGGAGCAACAGACAGACACCAGAGACAACGGTTCATGAACCCGGTCCATCGGGGCAACCACGGTTACCTGCCCCACTTCCCTTCAGAGCGCGGGTGGATCCTCACCACCGACAAAGAGCTGTCAGCAAGCGTTCCGGAAGGCCATATTGTCGATATCGCCCCGACCCTGCTCAGCCTCGCCGGCGCGCAGCCGCCGCCTCACATGAGCGGACGCACGCTGTTCCACCCTGCCTCTGACCCGGCTTGAGGCGAAAACGTCAGACCCGGTAGATCGACGCGGCAATCAGCGCTCCAGATTGCGCCAGACAGGCTCCCCTTTCCCGGTCGCCTCGATCCGGTCCAGCGCTGCCTCGTGGGCGGCCAGTTCCTCGTCGGTGGCTCTCACGACCACCAGTTTCAGCCCCTTTCTGTCGATGCGCCGATCCACGGGCTGACCCGCCGCCGATGACTTCCGCTCCGTCCCCAGGGACAGGGCCGCCTGGCCTCCCGTCATGGCGAGGTACACCTCCGCCAGGATCCGGGCATCCAGAAGGGCGCCGTGGAGTTCCCGCTGGGAGTTGTCCACCTGGTAGCGACGGCAGAGGGCGTCCAGGCTGTTGCGCTGGCCGGGATGCATCTCCCGGGCAAGGACCAGGGTGTCCAGCACCGGACAGAGCACCTGCATGGCAGGCAGGTCCCGCTCCAGTCTCGTCAGTTCGGCGTCGAGAAATCCAACGTCGAAGGGGGCATTGTGGATGACCAGTTCGGCATCGCCCACGAATTCCAGGAATTCGTCAGCCACGTCGCCGAACAACGGCTTATCGGACAGGAATTCCCGGGACAGGCCGTGGACCTCCTGGGCGCCGGGATCGATGTCCCGTTCCGGGTTCAGGTAGTGATGAAACGTCCGGCCGGTGAGCCGGCGGTTGATCATCTCCACGCAGCCTATCTCGATGATCCGGTGGCCCTGCTCCGGCTCCAGGCCGGTGGTCTCGGTGTCGAGCACGATCTGTCGCATGGCGTAAGTGTACAGGCTCCGGAGATCACCGGAAGAGCCGCCTGCCCGCGTCGCGCCGGCCGGAGGCCGTGACCGCAACCTGTCCTACTCGGACCAGCGGGAGGCGCTCTCCTCTTCCCAGATGCCCTGCCGGGAAACGAGAACCCGCACCATGCCGTGGTCGTAGTATCCGGAGGCGAGCTCGTGCTCCCGGAGGATTGCCGTGACCACGGCCAGGCGGCGGTCCTCCTCGGGATCGCCCCTCTCCCGCTCCACGCCGATGACGAACTCGTGTTGGCATAACAGCAGCGCCTGCAGAGCCGTCAGGGCCTCGGTCTCGTCCACGTCCTCTCCCAGCCGGAAACCCCGCGCCTCGCAGACCGCGGCCGCGTCGTCATCGCTGAGATACGCGCACAGGCGCAGCGGATCCTCCAGCGTGGTCCACGGCTTCAGTGGGATGCACCCCGCATCCGGACCCTCGGCCCGGGCGATTTGCCCGAAAATGAGCCCGAGCATCAGGCTCGTGGCGAGAGCCCGAATCACCGCCCCGGATCGCTGACTCTTGTCCCAGGTCATCCGGAGTCCGGCCTACTCCACCATAAGCTCGTCGATACCCCGGTTCGCCAGGGCATCCGCGCGCTCGTTCTCGGGATGGCCGCTGTGCCCCTTGACCCAGTGCCAGTGGACCTCATGGCGCGCACTCTCCTCGTCCAGCGCTCGCCACAGGTCCTGGTTCTTCACCGGCTTGCGAGACGCGTTTTTCCAGTTCTTTTTTTTCCAGTTGGCCAGCCACTCGGTAATGCCCATGCGCACGTACTGGGAATCCGTGTACAGATCCACCCGGCAGCGGCGATTGAGTGCCCGCAACGCCTCGATGGCGGCGGTCAGCTCCATGCGGTTGTTGGTCGTCTCGTACTCGCCGCCCCAGATCTCCTTTTCGTGCCGGCCGTAACGCAGAATCGCGCCCCAGCCGCCGGGCCCGGGATTGCCGCGGCAGGCGCCGTCGGTAAAGACCTGGACCTGGTTCAAAGCCGGTTCCGGGTGGACGGTTCCACCAGCCCCGGCGCCGCGACCTTCGCCGGGTTCCGCCAGAGCTTGCGCAACGGCGTCACCACGTGGACCCGCTTGACCGCCACCAGCAGGTAGGCGCCGTAGGCAAAGGGCAGTTTCCTGAGGCCGTCGCGCGCCGCGCCCCCGCCGGTCAGCGCGGGAAAGTACCGCCGGCTGACCGTGACGTCGAAGCCCAGCAGGGACAGCCAGTCCCGGAGCCTGCGCTCGGTGACCACCTGCGTCAGGCCGGGCGGGAAGCCGCCCCGGGTGAGAAACCGCCGGATGCCCAGCACGCTCAGGGGGTTGAAGCCGAGCACCATGATCCGGCCGCCTCCCGCCAGTACGCGCTCGGCCTCCCGGAGCACTTCGTGGGGATGGCGCGTCAGTTCCAGGGTATGGGGCAGCAGCAGGCCGTCCACCGACTGCCCGGCCACCGGCAGATTCTCCGGACGGGCAACAAAACCGACACCCTCGCCCGGTCTGCGGTCACAGATGGCGCGTCGGGCCGTTCCCGGCAAGGCCAGGAATCCCTCGGGCTCCCCCCAGGCGCCCACCTGCAGGAACTGGGCGCCGAACATCCGGCCGAGCTCCACCGAGGCCGCGTCTCTCTCGGCCTGCTGAAAATCCTGGCCGCCGGCGGAGGCCAGCCAGTCCTGGACTGAAGTGTCGTACAAGGGCACGGAGCCAAGGATAACGGCTCCCGAGGGTGACGCGAAAGCGTGAACTGAGTAGTTGCGCTGGCCGGACCGGCCGCTAAGATACGGCCCATGCTGAAAGTCACGCCGGTCAGGGCCTTTGCCGACAATTACATCTGGCTGATCCACGGCCGGAAGGACCACGATCTGGTCGCGATCGTGGATCCCGGAGACGCCCAGCCCGTGCTGGATCGGCTGGTCCGCGACGGCCTGGGCGCGGAAGCGATTCTGGTGACGCATCACCATGCGGATCACGTGGGCGGAGTCGCTGACCTGGCGGGCGAATTGCGCATCCCGGTGTACGGTCCGGCCTCGGAAAACATCCCGAACCGCGACGTGGCTCTCCGGGAGGGTGACCGGGTGCACCTGGAAGGCATGGACGTGGAATTTTCGGTGATGGACTGCCCCGGCCACACCGCCGGACACATCGCCTACTACGGCCACGGCGCCCTGTTCTGCGGCGACACGCTGTTCAGCGCCGGCTGCGGCCGGCTGTTCGAGGGCACACCCGCCCAGATGACCCGGTCCCTGGAGAAGCTGGCCAGATTGCCGGACGACACCCGTGTTTTCTGCGCCCACGAATACACCCTGAGCAACCTGCGATTTGCCGCGGCGGTGGAGCCTGACAACCCGGAGATCGCCAGCTACACGGCCCGGGCGAAAGAACTTCGGGCCGAAGAGCAGGCCACCCTGCCCTCCACCCTCGGGCTGGAAAAATCCGTGAACCCGTTCCTGCGCTACCGCGAACCGGCGATCAGGCAGGCGGCGGAAGCCCACACGGGCGAACGCCTGGATGATCCGGTGGCTGTCTTCGGTGCCGTGCGGGCATGGAAGGATCGGTTCTGATGGTTGCCCTCCGGCTCCGCACCCTCCTTCTGGCCGCCGGCCTCGCGCTGGTGGCGGGATGCGCCGCCCGGAGCCCGGCGCCGGAACCGGTGGTCCAGACGCCGCCCGAAGGGCAGGTACTGGTTCAGGACGAGACGCCCGCGCCGGCGGAGACGGTGGAAAAGGTGGCGGTCGAGGTCACGGTAAGGCTGCCGGAGGACGCGCTGCCCGTCATTCCGGAATCACCCCCGCTTCCTCCGGACATGATCTCGAGGATGGTGGCCGGTTTCGAGATGAAAGTGGCGGACCGGCGCGAGATCGAGCTGCAGCGGAACTGGTTCGTCCGCCATCCGGATTACATGGCCCGGGTGTTCCATCGCAGTTCCCGATACCTCTACCACATTCTGTCCGAGCTCGAGCGGCGGGAGATGCCCCTGGACCTGGCCCTGCTGCCCATCGTGGAGAGCGCCTACGATCCCTTTGCCTATTCCCACGGCCGGGCCGCAGGGATGTGGCAGATGATCCCCGGGACTGCCCGTCGATTCGGCGTCCGGCAGAACTGGTGGTACGACGGCCGCCGCGACGTGCTGGATTCAACCCGGGCAGCCCTGGACTATCTGGAATATCTCCGGGACGAGTTCGACGGCGACTGGCAGCTTGCGGTGGCCGCCTACAACTCCGGTGAAGGCAACGTGCATCGGGCGATACGCCGCAACCGGAAGGCGGGCAAGCCCACTGACTTCTGGCATCTGCGTCTGCCCCGCGAGACGGTTGCCTATGTGCCGAAACTGCTCGCCCTGGTGGACATCGTGTCCCGCCCGGACGAATACGGGCTCGAACTGCCGCAGCTGGAGGACCGGCCCTACTTCGACGTCGTGGAGCTGGGCGGCCAGATGGACCTGGCGCTGATCGCGGAACTGGCGGGCATCGACATGGACGAACTGTACGCCCTCAACCCGGGTTTCAACCGCTGGGCCACCGACCCGGATGGGCCCCACAGGGCGCTGGTGCCTGTCGATCGGGCGGGCCAACTGGTAGCGGCTGTGACCGACCTGCCGCAGGATGCCCGCATGCGCTGGGTACGCTACCGGATCCGGTCGGGTGATTCGCTGATCGCCATCGCGGAGCGTCACGACACGACGCCTGCGGTCATCAAGCAGGTCAACGGCCTGCGCGGGAACGTGATCCGGGCGGGCGATCACCTGATGATTCCCACCGCCACCCGGAGCCTCGCCGCGTACACCCAGAGCGCGGACCTGAGACTCGCGCGGACCCAGAGCAAGCCGCGAGGCGCGGCCCGCGTGAACCACACGGTCGCCAGCGGCGATAGCCTCTGGGGCATCGCCCGCCGATACGGGGTATCCACCCGGTCGCTGGCCAAATGGAACGGCATGGCGCCCGGGGATACGCTGTCCGTCGGCCGCACCCTGGTGGTATGGACCAGCGACGGGACAGCAGCGCCGGCACTGGCGAGCTCGCCGGCAGCCAAGGACCGCAAGATCCGTTATACGGTCCGCCGCGGGGATTCGCTGTACCGGATCGCCCAGCGGTTCCGCGTCAGCGTTTCCCAGATCAAGGGCTGGAACAATCTTGACGGAAGGAAATATCTCCAGCCCGGCCAGAAGCTGACCATGTACGTGGACGTCACCCGCCAGTCCGGCGGCTGATCACGCCTCGTCGAGCACCATGCCCACGTGGCTGTAACCGGCATCCACGTAGAGAATCTCGCCCGTCACCCCTGCCGCCAGGTCCGAACACAGGAAGGCCGCCGCATTGCCGACGTCGTCAATGGTGATATTGCGCCTTAAGGGGGTCATTTCCGCCACGTGATTGAGAATCTTCCGGAATCCGCCGATACCGGCGGCGGCGAGCGTCTTGATCGGACCGGCCGAAATGCCGTTGACCCGGATGCCCTCCGGCCCCAGGTCCGCTGCCAGGAAGCGAACGTTGGCCTCCAGGCTGGCCTTGGCCGGTCCCATGACGTTGTAGTTGGGAATGGCCCGCACGGCGCCCAGGTAGGACAGGGTCAGTAAAGCGCCGTCGCGGCCCGCCATCATGGGCCGTGCGGCTTTTGCCAGAGCGGCGAAGCTGTATGCGCTGATCTCGTGGGCGATGCGATAGCCCTCCCGGGTCACCACGTCCACGTAACGACCGGAAAGCTGGTCACGGGGAGCGAAGCCCACCGAGTGCACGACGACATCCAGGCTGTCCCAGTACTCGCCAAGATTGTCGAACGCGGCCTCGATATCCGAGTCCCTGGCGACATCAAGCGGGCACGTGATCGACGAATCGAGTTCGGAGGCCATTGACTCCACCCGCGGGCGCAGCTTGTCGTTCTGGTACGTGAACGCCAGTTCCGCGCCCTGGCGCCGGAAGGCCTGCGCGATTCCCCATGCGATGGATCTCTTGCTCGCCACGCCGACAATCAGCGCGCGCTTGCCCGCCATGAAGCCCATGCGTCACTCCTCTGGAATGAATGGTCCGGAACGGAGGGCGAAGAGATTAGCACACCGGTCAGGTGGTGCGCCCCACGGCGGTGGTTTCTCCCAGAACGCCTTCCTCGCCCTCGGTACGGGCCACGATCACCGCGCCGCAGCTGTCGCCAAAAACATTCACGCTGGTGCGGCACATGTCCAGGATCCGATCGAAAACGAACAGGACACCCAGAGCCTCCACCGGCAGACCGACGGCTGTCAGTACAATGGCGATGGCGACCAGGGATGCGGATGGAATACCCGCCACGCCGACGGAGGTGATCAGGGCCGTCACCACGATGGTCAACTGGACCCCGAACGACAACTCCAGCCCGTAGGCCTGGGCGATGAACATGGCCGCGACGCATTCGTACAGCGCCGTGCCGTCCATGTTGATGGTGGCGCCAAGGGGCAGGACAAAGCTGCTCGTGCGATTCGAGACACCCGCGTTCTTCTCCAGGCTCTCCATGGTGATCGGCAGCGTGGCCGAGGACGAGGCCGTGGAGAATGCCGTCATCAATGCCGGCGCCATGGCGTCGAACAACCGGTAGGGGCGCACCCGCGCGAACAATCGCAACAGCATCGGCAGGGTCACCAGCGCGTGGACGGCCAGGGCCGCCAGAACGGTCAGCGCGAACACCACAAGGGGCCCCGCGGCGTCGAAGCCGGTGCTGGCCACGGTCTTGGCCACCAGCCCGAACACGCCCAGGGGCGCGAACAGCATGACCCATTCGGTCATTCGGAGCATGACCCTGTAGACCGCATCCCAGAAGTCGTACAGGGTCTCCGCGGTTTCGTGATTCACCCGGGTCATGAAAAAGCCGAACAGGAGGCTGAAGAAAATCAGACCGAGCATCTGGCCTTCCGCAGCCGCGCTGACCACGTTGGTGGGCACCATTCGCAGGAATATCTCCGCCAGGGCGCCGGCCCCGGCGCCGCCGACTTTCTCGGCCACCGCGCCGGTATCCGCATCGAGGGCGAGCAGATCGCGAGCCGGCTCTCCGTTCACGATACCGGGCTGGGTCAGGTTCACCAGCGCGAGCCCCACCAGGATGGCCAGCAGCGACGAGGCCATGTAGTAGACCAGCGTCTTCCCTCCCAGCCTTCCCAGGTCACCGGAGGAACCGATGCCCGCCACGCCGACGATGATCGAGGACATGATCAACGGCACGATGAGCATCTTCAGGGCGTTGATGAAAAGGGTACCGACGAAATCATAGGCCGGTACCAGCGGAAGCCCGAAAATGGCCGGATCGCCCCCCCCGATCCAGCCGACGAACGCGGCCAGGACAATCGCGATAAGAATTTGCCAGTGAAGCTTGAGTCTGGTCATGCCCTCAGCGTCTTGCCGGTCCGTGCCGGACCCCGCCGCCTTCCGCGGCGCGTTGCCCGTCGAAAACTATTCGAACTGTTCGCGGTTGATGACGACGGTGGCGGACTGGCGAAGCTCGCCGACGTAACCGTTCAGGTCGGCGCCGGCCGAAGCCTGGGCCAGCTGCTGCCTGATCTGCTCCCGCTCCTCGGCGGTCAGGGCCCCGGGGTCGCCGGGGATGACATTGCTCAGTATCCAGGCGCCGTAGGACCCGTCAGCCAGGCTGACGCCGCCGACCCGGGTGACGCCTTCGAATGGGGCGTCAAACGCCGCCTGTCTCAGCGCAGGTGGCAGATCTCCGGAGTCGCGGCCGATATCACGGGCCGCACTGAACTCCGCGTCCACCGACCGGGCCACGGTCTCGGGCGCCTCCCCGGCCTCCAGTCGCTCCACGACCTGCGCCCCCAGTTCTGCCGACCGCTCCAGGGCGGCCTCCCGCTGAAGCCGGGCCCGGATTTCATCACGCACCTCGTCCAGCGGCCTGGGAGCCGCATCGTGATGGGCGTCCACTCGCAGGACCACGGCGTGACCGTCTTCGAGCTCGATAGGCTCGCTGTTCTCACCGTCCGCCATGACCGGCTCACTGAACGCTGCCGAAATCACCTGGGAATCGGCTGCCAGCCCTTCGCCGCCGCTGCGTCCCAGCCGATCGATCCGCTTGATCTCCAGATCCAGTTCCTCGGCCGCAGGCAGCAGGCTGTCGGGGCTTTCAAATGCGAGTTCCGCCAGGCGCTCTGCCCGGTCGTAGTAGAGATCCTCGGCCTTGCGGTTCCGATACTCGACCTCCAGATCGGCTCGCGCCTGTTCGTACGTCCTCACGTCTCCGGACCGGATCTCCTCGAGCTTGATCACGTGGTAGCCGAAGGGGCTGAGCACCGGATCACTGATTTCGCCCTCCTCCATGGAGAACAGGGCTTCCTCGAAGGGGGCTACCATCATGCCCTGTTCCACCCAGTCCAGATCGCCGCCCAGCTCCGCCGATCCGGAGTCGTCGGAGGCCTCCCTGGCAACCGCCGCAAAATCTTCGCCGCCCTTGACCCGCTCGGCCAGAACCTGCGCCTCTTCCAGGGCCTCCCCTTCATCCGTATCGTCGTCGATGGCCACCAGGATATGCCGGGCACGGCGCTGCTCCGGTACGCTGAACATCTGCGGGTCGCGGCTGAACTCGATGTCGTAAAACTCCCGCAGATCCTGCTCCGTTACCGTCACTTCCGGAATGATGTCGTCGAGCCGGATTTCCACGTACTCCAGGTCCACGGACTCGGGATTCATGTAACGATCGGGATGCGCCTGGTATTCGGCGGCGACCGCCTCGTCGGAAATCTCGACCTGCTGCAGGAAACGCTCGGCCGGCAGAATCAGCCATGCCACCTCTCGACGCTCCCGGGTGACCCGAATACGACGGTCGAGTTCCTCGGGAGTCGCAAACGCGCTATCGAGAATGCCTTCCTGCAGCTGGGCGATTTCCATGTTCTGGCGCTGCTCTGCCTCGAAAAGCGTCGGCGAGTAGCCGACGTTGGCGAGCATGGCCCGGTAGGCGTCGATGGAGAACTGACCGTCTACCTGAAAGGCCGGGATCTCCGTGATGCTCTCGGTCAGGGCCGCGTCGCTGACCCGGTAGCCTTCCTCGCGGATCCGCTGCAGCAGCAGACGGTTGGTCACGAAGCTCTCGACCACGCTTTCGGTGACCTGGTTCTCGATCAGCTCGGGGACTTCTGTACCGTAGGCCTGCTGAAACTGGGCCATCTGGTTCTGGACCGCCTGCCGGACCGGCCCCACCGGTATCTTGTCACCATTGACCACGGCCGCCACGGACTGGTTGCTGAAACCGATGTCGATTCCCCAGACCGCGAACACAAAGGCCAGGAGGGCCAGAATGATGCCCGCGACCCAGCCGGTGATCTTCTCTCTGATCTTCTGCAGCATTTCGTTCGGCTTTCCTCGGAAGGCGTCTGACAAAAGAAAGGGCGCCGCGAAGGCGCCCTATCCCGATTAAGTGGCGGAGCGGACGGGACTCGAACCCGAACCTTCGACCTTCGCCTTGTAAGGGCGACGCTCTCCCAGCTGAGCTAAGCACCCGGCGCTGGAAGGCGCGCTAGTTTACGGCATCCTTGAGGGCTTTGCCAGCCTTGAACGAGGGCACATTTGTGGCCTTGATCTGGATGGTTTCGCCGGTCTTGGGGTTACGTCCTTCACGGGCTGCCCGGTGTTTTACCTGGAAGGTTCCGAAGCCCACGATGGCCACCTGGTCGCCCCGGCCCAGGGTGCCCGCAATGGTGCTCGTCACGGCCTCGACGGCCTTCGCTGCATCGCTCTTTGACAGGTCGGCCGCAGCCGCCACGGCATCAATCAATTCTGCCTTGTTCATCGAATTACCTATTTTGCTAGTTTGTTGATTCCCTGCGAGCCACGGCACGTGGCCACGACTCCCCCTTACTGGTCTGCCAACTAACCATAACGTCAGCAGACTCCGCCCGGATGTTGTCTTTCTTGTGCCCGGTCGACGTCTGGACGATCAGAGCCCGCGATGCGGGTCTTCAAGGATGAGGCAACGGGAGCCGACCTTATACCAGTGCAAAAATTGGACTGTCAACAAAGCTCCCGGGAGTCCAGATTATGTCAACCCGCATAACGGATCCCAACCGGCGCCGACCGGCTGACAGGATCGCTCTCAGTGGGCCGTCACTCCCTCTTTCTCGCCGGGCTTGGTCTCGCCCGATTTGGCCGGCGGGGCTGCCTTCGGCGGCTCGCCGGCGGCCACATTCGGCATCCTCTCGAGAGCCACTTCCAGCACCTGATCGATCCACTTGACCGGACGAATATCAAGGGCATCCTTGATGTTCTTCGGAATCTCCACGAGGTCCTTGCGGTTTTCTTCAGGAATCAGGACAGTGGAAATTCCGCCGCGATGGGCCGCCAGCAGTTTTTCCTTCAGACCGCCGATCGGCAGCACCTCGCCTCGCAGCGTAATCTCTCCGGTCATGGCAACTTCGGCTCTCACCGGAATTTCCGTGAGCGCTGACACGAGTGCCGTGCACATACCGATACCTGCGCTCGGTCCGTCCTTGGGCGTGGCCCCTTCCGGCACGTGGATATGAACGTCGCTGGTCGTCTGGAAGTCCTCGGCGACACCCAGCACGCCGGCCCGACTGCGAACCACCGTCATGGCCGCCTGGATGGACTCCTGCATGACGTCGCCGAGCTGACCCGTGTGAATCAGCTTGCCCTTTCCGGGCACGACGGCGGCCTCGATGGTCAGGAGTTCGCCCCCGACCTCGGTCCATGCCAGGCCGGTCACCTGGCCTACGGCGTTGGCCTCCTCCGCCCTGCCGTAACGGTACCGGCGCACGCCGAGGAATTTTTCCAGGCTGGAAGGACGCACGGCGACCCGCTTGCGCTTGGGATCCTGCAGCATGGTCCGCACGGCCCGACGGCAGATCTTGGCGATCTCCCGCTCCAGGTTCCGCACCCCGGCTTCCCGGGTGTAGTAGCGGACGATATCCCGGATGGTGCTCTCGGAAAGCTGCAGCTCCTTCTCTTTCAGCCCGTTCTGCTTCATCTGCTTGGGCACCAGGTAACGCAGCGCGATATTGGTCTTCTCGTCCTCCGTGTACCCCGGCAGCCGGATGACTTCCATTCGGTCCAGCAGCGGAGCCGGGATATTCAGGCTGTTGGCCGTGCAGATAAACATCACGTCCGACAGATCGAAGTCCACTTCCAGATAGTGGTCGTTGAACGCGGAATTCTGTTCCGGATCCAGCACCTCCAGCAGGGCGGACGACGGGTCGCCCCGGAAGTCCATCGACATTTTGTCGATCTCGTCCAGCAGGAACAGGGGATTGCGGACCCCCACCCGTGACATGTTCTGGATGATCTTGCCGGGCATGGAGCCGATATAGGTGCGACGATGACCACGGATCTCCGCCTCGTCCCGCACCCCGCCCAGGGACATCCTGACAAATTTCCGGTTGGTCGCCCGGGCGATGCTCTGGCCCAGGGAGGTCTTGCCGACGCCCGGGGGGCCCACCAGGCAAAGGATCGGGCCCTTCTGCTTCTTCACCCGCTGCTGGACGGCCAGATATTCGAGAATCCGCTCCTTGACCTTCTCCAGGCCGTAGTGATCGGTTTCCAGCACCTCCTCGGCGCGATTCAGGTCCCGGAGAACTCTCGACCGCTTCTTCCAGGGCGCCTTGAGCAGCCAGTCCACGTAGTTGCGGACCACGGTGGCTTCCGCCGACATGGGCGACATCATTTTCAGCTTGTTCAGCTCGGAGACCGCTTTTTCCTTGGCCTCCTTGGGCATGCCGGCTTCCTCGATCTTGCGCTCGAGTTCGGCCGCCTCGTTATGACCGTCGTCCATCTCACCGAGCTCTTTCTGAATCGCCTTCATCTGCTCGTTGAGGTAGTACTCGCGCTGGCTCTTCTCCATCTGCTGCTTGACCCGCCCGCGCACCTTCTTCTCGATCTGAAGAACGTCGATCTCGCCCTCGATCAGCCCGAGGACATGCTCGAGCCGCTGACGCAGATCGACGATCTCGAGGACCTTCTGCTTCTCGGGGAGACGGAGCGACATATGGGCGGCAGCCGTGTCCGCCAGGCGGCCGGGCTGCTCGATGCCCGCCAGGGAGGTGAGAATCTCGGGGGGAACCTTCTTGTTGAGCTTCACGTAGCTCTCGAACTGGGAGACGATGGAGCGGACGAGGACTTCCACCTCACGCTCATCGCTTTCCTCCGACTCTTTCAGGACGTCAATCCGGGCGGTGAAGAAATCATCCGCGCTCACGTCCGAAAGGGCCACACGCTCGTTGCCCTCCACGAGCACCTTCACGGTGCCGTCGGGCAGTTTGAGCAGCTGCAGGATCGTGGCCAGGGTCCCCACCTCGAAAAGGTCTTCCAGGTCGGGCTCGTCCACGTCCGCCGCCTGCTGGGCGACCAGCACGATCTGCTTGCCGATCTGCATGGCCGCGTCCAGCGCCAGGATGGACTTCCTGCGCCCCACGAAGAGGGGAATCACCATGTGCGGGTAGACGACGACGTCCCGGAGCGGAAGCACCGGCATGACGCCCTCGGGCAATTCGGGAACCAGGGTCTGTTCGGTTGGCTGGTCTGTGGACACGTATGACACCTTTACTGTCGGGTTAACGACCTGACGGGCCGCCCGGCACGGGACTGGCCGGTCAGGAGAGAGATATGCGGCCTCGGAGCGCCGCTTTCAAGGGCCGTTAAGCCCCGTTTGTCAGAATGCGGACTTGGCCGGACGCTGCTCGTCCTCGACCGCTGCCCGGGCGTCTTCCGATTCGTAGATCACGTAGGGCTTGGTCTCGCCGCTGACCACGGCTTCGTCCACCACGACCTTGGTCACGTTCTCCTGTGAAGGGAGTTCGTACATGGTATCCAGGAGAACATTCTCCAGAATGGTTCGAAGTCCCCGGGCGCCGGTCTTGCGCTGCATCGCCCGGCGCGCCACGGCCAGGAGAGCATCCTCGCGGAATTCCAGCTCCGCGCCCTCCATCTCGAAGAGCTTCCTGTACTGCTTGGTCAGCGCGTTCCTTGGCTCCACGAGAATGGTCACCAGGGCTTCCTCGTCCAGCTCCTCCAGGGTCGCGACCACCGGCAGGCGCCCCACGAACTCCGGGATCAGCCCGTACTTGATCAGGTCCTCCGGCTCCACGTCATGAAAGACCTCGCCGATGCTGGCCTGTTCGTCCTCGCCCTTCACCTCGGCCACGAATCCGATGCCGCTCTTGTGCGAGCGATTGAGGATAATTTTCTCGAGCCCGGCAAAGGCGCCGCCGCAGATAAACAGGATGTTGCCCGTATCTACCTGCAGGAACTCCTGCTGGGGATGCTTTCTTCCGCCCTGGGGCGGCACAGACGCCACCGTTCCCTCGATCAGCTTGAGCAGCGCCTGCTGAACCCCTTCTCCGGACACGTCCCGGGTGATGCTGGGGTTGTCCGACTTTCTCGAGATCTTGTCGATTTCGTCGATGTAGACGATACCCGTCTGGGCCTTCTCCACGTCGTAATCGCACTTCTGGAGAAGCTTCTGGATGATGTTCTCCACATCCTCGCCCACGTAGCCGGCCTCGGTCAGGGTCGTGGCGTCGGCGATGGTGAAGGGGACATTCAGCAGTCTGGCAAGCGTCTCTGCCAGCAGGGTCTTGCCGCAGCCCGTCGGGCCTATCAGCAGGATGTTGCTCTTGGCGAGCTCCACGTCATCCTTCGACCGTTCCCGGGTCCGGGTTTCCAGGCGCTTGTAGTGGTTGTAAACGGCCACCGACAGGACTTTTTTGGCGTCCTGCTGACCCACCACGTACTGGTCCAGAACGTCCTTGATCTCGTGGGGTTTCGGCAGGCGACTGGCCCCGGTCTCGGCCTTGTCTTCGAGCTCCTCGCGAATAATGTCGTTGCAGAGCTCGACACACTCGTCGCAGATGAATACCGAGGGACCCGCGATCAGCTTGCGGACCTCGTGCTGGCTCTTGCCGCAAAACGAGCAATAGAGCAGCTTTCCGTCTTCGTTTCGGCCCCGGGTATCGTCAGACATTCATCACCTTTGGATCAGTCTCCCGATCAATTTATATATTATGCCCGCCTCGTCCTGCAAAATCGCTTCCGGTCGGAAAATTTCGCCGGATTACGCGTCTTTTTCCAGTGTTTCCATGACCTTGGCGTCCCCCCGGTGGCGCAGCACCCGGTCCACCAGGCCATACTCGACCGCCTCGTCCGGACCGAGGAAGTTATCCCGATCCGTATCCTTGGCGATCTGCTCCACGCTCTGCCCCGTATGATGGGCGAGAACCCGGTTCAGCTCATCCCGCAGCTTGAGCACCTCGCGGGCATGGATGTCGATGTCCGCCGCCTGGCCCTGGAAGCCGCCCAGGGGCTGGTGGATCATCATGCGCGAATGGGGCAGGCAGAACCGCTTTCCCTTGGCGCCGCCGGCCAGAAGCAGGGCCCCCATGCTGGCGGCCTGGCCCACGCAGATGGACGAGACATCCGGCTTGATGAACTGCATGGTGTCGTAAACGGACATACCGGCAGTCACCACGCCGCCGGGGGAATTGATGTAGAGATGGATATCCTTGTCGGGATTCTCCGACTCGAGATACAAAAGCTGCGCCACCACGAGATTGGCCATGCCGTCCTCGATGGCTCCGACCACGAATACCACCCGCTCTTTCAGCAGTCGCGAGTAGATGTCGTAGGCTCGCTCGCCCCGGGCGGTCTGCTCGACCACCATCGGCACCAGATTGAGTGCCTTTGTCTCCATAAATTGCTCCGTTATCGGATACTGCGTCTATAGTCTTTCGAGCGGCCGCGGGTTGCAAGAGCCGCGGCTAAAAAAAAGAGCCCCGCCAGGGATCGACCTGCCGGGGCTCGTGGTCTTCCGGATCTGTCCCGACATTATTCAGGCCGCATCAACTCCTTGAAACTGATGCCTTTTTCGGAAATTTTCGCCTTCTCCAGCAGCCAATCCACGACCTGGGCCTCCATGACCTCCATTTCGAGCTGATCCATGAGCTGGCGATTCTGGCTGTAAACCTTCACCACCTCCTCAGGATTCCGGTAATCGGCGGCCAGCTGGCGGACACGATCGCGCACCCGATTCTTGTCCAGCTCGATCCCGGACTGCCGGATGACTTCCGCCACCAGCAAGCCGAGCTTGACGCGCCGGCGAGCCGTCTCCTCGAAGGAATCCCGCGGGGGCAGCTGGCTGACATCGGCCGGATCCACGCCCATACGACGCGCCGCCGCTTCCTGCAGACTCCTGATCTCGTCCTCGATCAGGGAACCCGGGAGCTCGAGATCGTTCTTGTCGAGCAGGCCCTGCATCACCTGCTCTTTCATGCGGCCGTGCACCGTCTGCTCCAGTTCGCGGCGCATGCTGTCCAGCACCTCTTCCCGCAGCTTTTCCACGCCGCCCTCGCTGATCCCGAAGGCCGAGCAGAATTCCTCGTCCAGCTCGGGGAGTTTCTGGGTTTCCACTCGACGGGCCGTGACGTGGAAATCGGCTGTCCTTCCGGCCAGCTGCTCGGCCCCGTAGTCCTCGGGAAAGCTCACCGAGATGTCTTTCTCATCCCCGGCCTTCATGCCCGTGAGGCCGCTCTCGAAATCCGGCAGCATACCGCCCTGTCCCAGCACCACCGGGACGTCCTCCCCCGAGCCGCCGGGAAACGGCTCTCCGTCCAGCTTGCCCTCGAAATTCACGATCACCCTGTGACCGGTCTGGGCCGCCTCGTCGGTTTCTTCCCACTCCGCCCGCTGTCTGCGGAGATTCTCTATCATGTCGTCGATATCCGACTCGCCGATCTCTGCCGTCGGCTTCTCGACCTGCAGGCCCTCGTGCCCCTTCAGCTCAACTTCCGGGTAGACCTCGAAGGTTGCCGTGTACTCCAGGTCATGACCCTGGTCCGTGTTTCCGGGCTCGATTCGCGGATGACCGGCGGGCCTCAGTTTTTCCTGGCTGATGGCCTCGAAATAGCTCATCTGCATGACCTCGCCCAGCACTTCCTGCCGGACCTGGCTCCCGTAGCGCTGACGAATGACCTTCATGGGCACCTTGCCGGGCCGGAAACCCTTGATCTTTGCCGTTCTGCCAACACGCTCCAGCCGGGTGTCGACTTCCTTTTCGATGCGCTCGGCGGGCACCTGGACCTTCATGCGGCGCTCCAGGCCGCTCACCGTTTCTACCGAAACCATCATCCGGAATATTCCTCGTTGCTTGTCTCTACCGCGCCCGGGCAGGCTGTCTCCCGATGCATCCACAGGCTTCCCCGAGCCACTGAATCTGGTGCGAAAGGAGAGACTCGAACTCTCACGGGGGATCAGCCCCACCGGGACCTAAACCCGGCGCGTCTACCAGTTCCGCCACTTTCGCAGGCGACCGGTCAACCCGACAACCGACATAAGCAGCCCCGGCGACGAGTTGACCGCTCATTATAGCCCACCGAAACCACGGAAACCGAGCCCGGAGTGTGTCGCGGGGCAAACCTGTCGCTGTGATAAAAAAGCCCGCGGCGCTGCCGCGGGCCGGAATCTGGTGGGCCATCAGGGACTCGAACCCCGAACCTACTGATTAAGAGTCAGCTGCTCTACCAATTGAGCTAATGGCCCGAATCGGGGCGGCGAAAGTTAAACCCTTCCCCGCTACCTGTAAAGTGGGGTGGACGATGGGACTCGAACCCACGACGACCGGATCCACAATCCGGGGCTCTACCAACTGAGCTACGTCCACCATTGCTG
>Ga0111153_1117_pt1 | contig 18134 bp, 15 predicted proteins | sample DeeMarSeWOR28_12_FD_80255 | JGI IMG/M metagenome (GOLD analysis project Ga0111153, IMG submission 80255) | Gammaproteobacteria bacterium SG8_31 | reverse complement strand
TTGCAGTCATCGCCCGGAAGGGCGAGCAGTTTGGCTCCGCCGCTGTAGAACTCCGACGCGGCGCACTCGTCGGTATTCAGATGGGAATGTTCGTGGCATATGACTGCACCGATGGAAGGCGTGGTCTGCGCCACCGCGAGCGCATTGGCGGCGGTTCCGGATGCCAGGGGATACACCGATCGTCCCCGTACGAATGCGCAGGGCCCCTGTTGGCTTCCGCCAACGCCGTCATGATCTCCGGCGCCACCGGCGCCTCGTTATCGCTGCGAAAATTCGCGCCCATGGTGTAGCCTCGACTTGTCCCGGCCATTCGATTTAATCACAGGCCATCGATCGACACCGAGCTCACCCGGTCCCCGAAAAAAAAGCCGTGCCTGGGGCCGGACCTTAAAAGCCCTCCTGCGCTCTGCCATACCTGTCTCCGTGGAACTCCGAGCTGCGGAGCGAAAGGTCGGAACCAAGCAGTCTCGTGATGTTTTCCGTACGACCAGGTTGTCAGGGTGTCACGATGTTGAACCAGAAGCCCTTGCCCTGAGGTACCAGCGGATCCATCAGGGACATCAGTTCGCCGAACTTCTGCGGGTTCCCGGTCACCTGCGCCTCCCCTGCCTGGGCGGCATCGGCCAGAGTAGCCTGGCCCAGCAAAATCCTGTCCAGGACTTTCCGCGTCAGAACAAAGGTGGCGTCGGCCGCCGGATCCTGCTTTCCGGGGACGTAACTGAGGTGCGAGTTCTCCAGAGTGACCGAATAGGATTGATCCAGGTCCGGAAATGAAAAGTTGAGCACCAGGTAAGCACCGGCCGCCCTGGGGCCATCCAGGCGAACAGCGAGAAAATCGAGGACATCACCGAAACTCATCCCCGCGACGGTATCTGGATTGACGGATTGGGTGACCTGGGTGTCGGGCGCCCCGTGCCGGAGCTCATATGCCGCGGCCAGGTAGGAGTTTCGCCAGCCCGCCCCTTCGGACTGGTATCCCAGCTGCTCAAGAGCATCTGCCTGCAGGGTGCGCGCCTCCGCGTTCGTCGGATCGGCAAAGACGACGTGATTCACGACCGTGGCTACCCATCGATAATCGCCCTCGTTGTAAGCCTGCTTTGCGCGGGCCAGGACGGCCTCGGCGCCGCCCATGTACTCGACGTATTTTTTGGCGGCGGCCTCCGGCGGAAGGGGATGCAGATTGGCCGGATTGCCGTCGTACCAACCCAGATACTTCTGATAGACCGCCTTGATGTTGTGGTTGTAGGTGCCGTGATAGCCGCGGTTGTACCACTCTTGGGACAGCGCCTCCGGAATCTCCATCAGCTCCGCGATTTCCAGCATGGTATAGCCGCGGTTGGCGAGCCTGAGCGTCTGATCGTGCAGATAACCGTAGAGATCGCGCTGCTTCTTCAGGAAGGTCACCAGCTCCTCGTTGCCCCATATCGGCCAGGTGTGGCTTGCGAACAGGACCTGGGCGTCGTCGGAGAAAATCTCAATGGCCTCGTTGATGTAATGCGACCACGCCTTGGCGTCCCGTACCTCCGCGCCGCGCAGGGTATACAGATTGTGCAGCGTGTGAATCGTGTTCTCGGCCATCCACAAGGCGCTGAATCCCGGGAAAAAGGTATTCATTTCGGCCGGCGCCTCGGTGCCGGGCGTGTACTGGAAAATCATTTCCACGCCGTCGATTGTGAGCGAGGTCGGCGTTCGGCCGATGGTCAGCGTCGGCGCGATCAGGGTGACCGTGCCCGTAGAAACGCCTTTGCCGATAGCGGCGTCCATCTGGCCCCTGGCGCCCTTCGGAAGGGCCGATCCGTACTGGTAAGTCACGCGGCGGGTCATGGCGTTCCCGGCCAGCAGATTCTCGGCCACGGCATGTTCCATGAAGCCTTCCGGGGCAATGACCTGCACCTTGCCGGATGCGACTTCTTCGGCCGTGACGACACCCTTGACCCCACCCCAGTGGTCGGCGTGGGTGTGGCTGTAGACCACCGCCCTGATCGGGCGATCCCCCAGGTGTTCGGTCACCAGCTCGAGCGCCGCTGCCGACGTCTCTCGGGTCGTGAGCGGATCGAAAACAATCCATCCTGAATCACCCTTGATGAAGGTGATGTTCGCCAGGTCGTAGCCACGAACCTGATAGATGCCCGGCACCACCTCGAAAAGACCATAGGACATGTTCAGCTGCGCCTGGCGCCAGTGGCTGGGATTTGCCGAGTGGGGCCTGGCCGAACCATCGGTCAGGAATGCATAGCTGTCCAGGTCCCAGACCACGCGGCCGGTCCCGTCCTTGATCACGAGGCTATCCGGCCGGTGGATCAGTCCCCGCCCGGCCAGCTCGAAATCCCGGTCGTTGGAAAATGGAAGAGCTTCCTCGACGGAGTCGTTGGCGGCCTTTGTCGCCGGAGTTGCGGCCCGCGTTTCGCCAGCGGCCGGATCCGGGCCCGTGATCAGCAAACCCGCCGCAAACCCTGCAAGCCACGGCATCGCGAAAAAAACCGGGAATTTCATGCCCCCTCCTCCGGAACTGGTCTCGGCACATCATAGCCCGCCGGATCACGGAGTCGAGCGGTTCGCGCGCATGATCAGTCGCTGCGGGTCGCGAGCCAGGCCAGGCACAACTGATCAGGGGGCCTCGACAGGCCCCCTGAGTGGAAGCGGGTTCACATCGGGTCGGTTAAACCGCCGCGCAAATCAGGCAGCCCGATAGATCACCATGGCCGACCCCTGGGTCTGGCGCATGTTGTCATAGCCAATGAGCCTCACGTGGTGTTTCGGGAAGGCGGTGTGGCAGGCCTCCAGCTCGGCCAGAACCGCGTCCACGTCCTTTTCACCGAAAAGCGGCAGCTTCCACAGATACCAGAAGTCGCTCTGCGACTGAGCCGGTTCGCTGTGCTCGATTGCAGGATTCCAGCCCTTCTCCAACAGGTACTTGACCTGCCTGCGAATGCGGTCTGCATCCATTGGCGGAAGGTAGGAAAAGGTTTCGAACTTGCGGCCTTTCAGGCTGTCACGCTTGGCCGGGAATTCGCTGATGTTGGTCATAGTCAATTTCCTCTGTCCGGTATAGAGCGCTTCAGGCCACGTCCAGTTTGTCAACGACGTCGAACTCGAACTTGATCTCCTTCCATGTCTCCATGGCGATCTTCAGTTCGGGACTGTTGGCCGCCGCGGCAGTCAGAATCTCCTTGCCCTCCCGCTCGACCTGCCGCCCCTGATTACGTGCTTCGACACAGGCCTCCAGCGCGACCCGGTTGGCGGTGGCGCCTGCGGCGTTGCCCCACGGGTGGCCGAGGGTGCCGCCGCCGAACTGCATGACAGCATCGTCGCCGAAGATCGTGACCAGTGCGGGCATGTGCCAGACGTGGATGCCGCCCGACGCCACTGCCAGTGCACCGGGCATGTGACCCCAGTCCTGGTCGAAAAAGATGCCTCGGGAACGATTCTCCTCGACATACTGCTCCCGCAGCAGGTCGATCCAGCCCAGGGTCGCCTCGCGGTCTCCCTCGAGCTTGCCCACGACGGTTCCGGTATGGAGATGATCGCCGCCGGAAAGCCGCAGGCACTTCAGCAGCACGCGGAAATGAATGCCGTGGCGTGGATGCCGGTCCAGCACGGCATGCAGCGCCCTGTGGATGTGCAGCAGCATGCCGTTTTCGCGACACCAGTTGGCCAGTCCGGTATTGGCGCAGAAACCGCCGGTCAGGAAGTCGTGCATGATGATGCGCGAACCCAGGGACTTGGCAAACTCGGCTCGCTTGTACATCTCCTCGGGCGTCGGAGCCGTAACGTTCAGGTAATGACCCTTCCGCTCCCCGGTCTCGGCCTCCGCTTTCTGGACGGCCTCCATGACGAACTCGAAGCGATGCCGCCAGCGCATGAAGGGCTGGGAATTGATGTTCTCATCGTCCTTGGTGAAGTCCAGCCCGCCGCGGAGACACTCGTATACGGCTCGGCCATAGTTCTTGGCCGAGAGACCCAGCTTCGGCTTGATGGTGCAGCCGAGCAGCGGTCGGCCGTACTTGTTTAACCGGTCCCGTTCCATGGTGATGCCGTTGGGCGGCCCGCCGCAGGTCAAGACGTATGCCAGGGGGAACCGGATGTCCTCCAGCCGGAGCGCCCGTATAGCCTTGAATCCGAACACATTGCCGGCCAGAGATGTCAGGACGTTGACGACTGATCCTTCCTCGAAAAGATCCAGCGGGTAGGCGATGAAGGCATAGAAACATTCATCGTCTCCCGGGACGTCCTCGATTCGATAGGCTCTTCCCTTGTAATAGTCCAGGTCGGTCAGCAGATCGGTCCAGACCGTCGTCCAGGTTCCGGTGGATGATTCGGCCGCCACGGCGGCCGCCGCCTCTTCCCGGGGCACGCCCGGCTGGGGGGTCACCTTGAAACAGGCGAGGATATCGGTGTCCTTGGGCGCGTATTCCGGCTCCCAGTAGGTTTCCCGATACTCCTTGACGCCTGCCTGATAGGTCTTGTTGCTCATAGTTCCGTCCTCGCACGCTGTGTGGCGCAGACCCTGACTATAGGCCCCGCCAACTATAAGTGAAATTCATATATAATTATTTTTCTCATTATTTTTTCTTATGCTTAATCCAGGACCCCGGTGCACCTGACTCTCCGCCAGCTGACAATCTTCGCCCAGGCCGCGAGGCGTTCCAGCCTCACACGGGCAGCGGAGGACCTCCATCTCAGCCAGCCGGCCGTCTCCATGCAAATCAAACAGCTCGAAAACGCCGTCGGCATGCCGCTCTTCGACCGAGCCGGCAAGGGCCTTCGCCTTACGGAAGCAGGCCGTGAACTGGAGCGGTACAGCCGCGAGATCATCGCCAAGGTTGACGAGATCAGCGAGGTCATGGACGAGATCAAGGGACTCAAACGGGGAGCCCTGTCCATCGCCGTCGCCACTACCGTCAGCCAGTACGCCATTCAGGCCGTGGCCGGGTTCCACCGCCTCTATCCGGGCATCCGGGTCAGTCTCGATGTGACCAATCGCAAGGCGCTTCTCTCCCAGCTCGAAACGAACGAGGCGGACATCGTCCTGATGGGCTTTCCGCCGAAGAAACGTCAGCTCGAGGCCATCCCGTTTATGGATAACCCGCTGGTCGTCATCGCCGCAACCGACCATCCGCTGGCGGGACGCAAGGCCGTCAATCTCGCCGAGATCACTGACGAAACCTTCCTGCTGCGGGAACCCGGGTCGGGCACGCGACAGGCCATAGAGCGATATCTCCGCCGCAAGGGCGTAAATCTCTCCAGGACCCTCTTCATGTCCGGTAACGAAGCTATCAAGTACGGCGTGGAGGCCGGACTGGGACTGGCGATTGTCTCCCGGCATACCATCGCACTGGAGCTCAAGGCCAGGCGCCTCTGCGAACTTCCGGTTCGCGGATTTCCGCTGGTACGACAGTGGTTCATCGTCCGCCCCGCGGCCAAACGGTATTCGGCGGCAGCCCGCGCCTTCGCGGACTTTATCCTGTCCGGCGAGGTAAGCTTCTGACACCGTGATCAGGCCGCCGTCTGGGACCGTTTCGCCCTGAGCCGGTCGCGCCTGGTCATCATCTCTTCCAGAATCGGCATGACGATGACCTCGATAGCGAGGCCCATCTTGCCTCCCGGGACGACGATGGTGTTCCGCCGAGACATGAAAGAGCCATACAGCATCGACAGCAGGTAAGGGAAATCGATGTCGAATTTCTTGGGATCACTGAACCTGATCACGGCGAAGCTTTCGTCTGGCGTCGGGATATCCCGGGCGACGAAAGGGTTCGAAGTGTCGACGGTGGGCACCCGCTGGAAATTGATATCGGTGCGGGAAAACTGTGGCGTAATGTGCTCGACGTAGTCAGGCATCCGCCGCAGGATCGTGTGGGTCACGTCACGGTCGCAGTAGCCCCGATGGGAGGTGTCCCGATGGATCTTCTGTATCCATTCCAGGTTGACGACGGGCACCACACCGATCTTGAGGTCGGCATGATTGGCGATATCCACCTCCTGATTGACCATGGCGCCGTGCAGTCCCTCGTAAAAAAGCAGGTCCGTATCCTTCGGCACGTCTTCCCATGGCGTGAAGGTCCCGGGTTCCTGGCCGAATTTGTGGCCCTCCTCCACGTCGTGGATATAGAAGCGCCGCTGCCCCTCGCCCGTCCGGCCATAGTGCTGAAATAGCTCCTCCAGCTCCTTCAGGAGGTTTGCCTCCGGGCCAAAGTGACTGATATGAGTGCCTTTTTCTTCAGCCTCCTGTACCGCACGGCCCATGGCAGCGCGATCGTACCTGTGGAAACTGTCGCCCTCGATGACCGCGGCTGTAAGCTCGAGGCGGCGGAAGATATGCTCGAAAGCGGTCTTCACCGTGGAGGTTCCTGCTCCCGAAGAACCGGTGACCGCGACGACCGGGTGTAGTTCTGACATGACCTGGTCTCCGTTGCTGCTGGTTATAGGTATAGTCCGTTTGTCCGCGAGCGGAGACCCATTCGCGAACCGGTTGCCACCGGTTGCCGGAAACTCTGCCCTTTTTCCGGTGACCCGGGACAATAAATTAGCGACCCCTTAAATAATGTCGAATCAAATATTTTTATATTTTTTATAAGATTTCCTTATAACAGGAACTCGGCATCGAAACACGCAGCGGGAACATCAGGCGGGTAGCGCAGGCTGGCCAGGCAGGCCATTTGTCCAATGCCGACCCCCCGGGTAGGTACTTGTCCCAATGGCATTCCGCCAACGCTCTACCAGTCTTGAGATAGAGCCTTCGGCCCCTGCTGGCTGAAGGGTAAATGTCAGGGGGACATCGAGCCCCCAGCTTGACTCGGGGGTGTCCCATGAAGACCGTCTTCGTGAACCCCGAGCGGTGCATCGGCTGCCGCCAGTGCGAGTTTGCCTGCGCTGTGGAACATTCTCACAGCCGGGACCCGTCGCGGGCGGTCTTCGAGAAGCCACTGCCCCGTCCGAGGATCCACGTTTCGCCCGGACGTGCCTACAACACGTCGTTTCCCAATCGTTGCAGACACTGCAATCCGGCTCCGTGTCACCAGGTGTGCCCGACCGGCGCCATTAGCCGCGATACGGACCACGACCTTGTGCTGCTGGACCCGGGCCAGTGCATTGCCTGCGCCATGTGCGCCATCGTCTGCCCATTCGACGCAATCACCTTCCACGAGCAGGGCAACGGCATGCCGCCCCGGCTGGCCGCCCTCAAATGTGACGGCTGCGTGGAGCGAGTGAGGCACGGGAAAGTCCCGGCCTGCGCCGAGGCCTGCAAGACCGATGCGCTGGTTTACGGAGAACTGAATGAATTGATCGCGACGGGGCGCGCCAGCGAAAGCAGCGCGCTGCTGATTTCCGCTGCGGAGAGCGAGGCCCTTGCCACCCGACCGCCCGACAACGTCGCCGGCTGGAGAGCGTGGGGCAAAGCCACCGTCGAACTGAATGAGGGGGTGCACCATGGCCGGCACTGAGAATGTGAAACAGCTTTCCAGCTGTAATGACGCACGGGCAATGATCGTCCGCGCAAAAGAGGAAGGCGTCGAGACGGTATGGGACCGTCTCGCCGCTCAGGAACCCCAGTGCGGTTACTGCGCGCTGGGCGTTAGCTGCCGCAACTGTTCCATGGGTCCGTGCCGCGTGGATCCCTTCGGCGAGGGTCCGCAGAAGGGCGTGTGCGGCGCCGACGCGGACATTATCGTCGCCCGCAACCTGGGCCGCACGATCGCCGCCGGTGCCTCTGCCCACTCGGACCACGGCCGCGACATACTGGAGGTCTTCGGAGAACTGGCCGAGGGCACCACTTCCGGCTATTCCCTCCGCGACGAGACCAAACTCAAGGCCCTGGCGGAGGAGTGGGGAATCGAAACAGGGGATCGCCGGCTGCCCGAGATCGCCGCCGACCTGGCCGAGGCCATGATGGAAGACTTCGGGTCCAGGAAGAGCCGTCTGGGGTTCGCCGATCGGGTGCCCGAGCAGCGCCTGGACCTCTGGGCCAAGCTCGGCATCATGCCCCGTGGCATCGACCGGGAAAACGTGGAGATGCTCCATCGCACGCACATGGGCGTGGACAACGATTACGTCAACACGCTGCTCCATGGTCTCCGGACAAGCCTGTCCGATGGCTGGGGTGGATCCATGGTTGCCACGGAGCTGTCGGACGTCATGTTCGGAACGCCGCAACCCGTCGTATCCACGGTCAACCTGGGTGCGCTGCGGCCGGAGTGCGTGAATATCGCTCTCCACGGCCACAATCCGCTGCTTTCCGATGTGATCATGCAGGCGGCGGAAGATCCGGAACTGGTCTCACTTGCCATGGAGAAAGGTGCCGAGGGTATCAACCTGGTAGGACTCTGCTGCACCGGCAACGAACTGCAGATGCGCAAGGGTATCCCGATGGCGGGTAACCACCTGATGCAGGAACTGGTCATTCTGACCGGGGCGCTGGACGCCATGGTGGTGGATTACCAGTGCATCATGCCGGCGGTGACCGACGTGGCCAAGTGCTTCCATACGGCAGTCATCTCAACCGCCGACAAGGCCAAATTCACGGGGGCGACCCACATTTCGTTTGATCCCCACCGCGGTCTCGAGATCGGCACGGAGATTGTCCGCAAGGGCATCGAAGCCTATGCCAACCGCAACCCGGAACGGGTGCGAATCCCGGAAGGCACAGTCGAAATGATGGCCGGATTTTCCGTCGAGGCCATTCTCGGCGCTCTCGGCGGAACACCGGAGCCGCTGGTCGAGGCTATCAAGGCCGGCAAGATCCGCGGCGCCGTCGGCGTCGTGGGTTGCAACAATCCCAAGGTCAAGCAGGACAGCGGCCACGTGAACCTGACGAAGCGGCTGATCGAGAACGACATCCTTGTCCTGGTCACCGGCTGCTCGGCGGTCGCCAACGGCAAAGCCGGATTGATGATGCCCGAGGCCGCAGAGATGGCGGGACCGGGCCTCAGGGAGGTCTGCCAGGCCCTGGGCATCCCGCCGGTACTCCACATGGGCTCCTGCGTGGACAACACGAGGATCCTGGTCCTGGCGGCTGCCCTGGCAAAATTCCTGGGAACCGATATCGACAAGCTGCCTCTGGCCGGCGCCGCGCCGGAATGGTACTCGGAGAAAGCCGTATCCATCGGCACTTACGTCGTGGCCAGCGGTATTTACACGGTCCTGGGCGTGCAGCCCGCGATTTTCGGAAGCCCCAATGTAGTCAAACTCCTGGCCGAGGGCCTGGACGACGTGGTTGGGGCCCGGTTCGCGGTCGAGCCCGATCCGGAGAAGGCGGCGCTGCTCATCCGCCGGCATATCGAGAGCAAGCGGGAAGGTCTCGGCCTGCCTTTCAATAAACCGGAGGCCGAGGAGGCAGAAGCCGCCTGAACGCCAGAACCTGACGGCAGGAACGTCTATGTGTGACAAGACTCATGATCACGAGCATGCGGGCCATCACCACGGCCCGGGGCTCGAAAAGAAAGCCCGCCCGGAAGACTTCCGGGTGGTGATTACCGGTAAGGGCGGCGTTGGCAAAACCAGCATCGCCGCCCTGCTGGCCCGGTTGCTGGCCCGCCAGTCCTGGCGGGTTCTGGCGCTGGACGCCGATCCGCAGATGAACCTCCCATACGCTCTCGGTTTGCCCGCCGAGCAAGCCCGCGCGCTTATCCCCCTGAGCGAAAACGCGGACTACGTGGAGGAAAAGACCGGTGCCCGCCCCGGGGAAGGCTGGGGATTATTTTTCCGCCTCAACCCGGACGTGGACGATGTGGTCGAGCGGTTCGGTGTCCTGGCGCCGGACGCGGTGCGTCTGCTCGTCATGGGCAACACCGTGCAGCCGGCCGCGGGCTGCCTTTGCCCGGAGAACGCCTTGCTGGCAGCGGTTGTCAATGCCATTGCCCTGAGGCCCGAAGAAGCCATCCTTATGGACACCCAGGCAGGCTTCGAGCACTTCGGACGAGCGCTGGCCCGCGGCTTTCTTCACGCCGTCGTGGTTACCGATCCGACTTTCAACGGTGTCCAGGCCGCCCTGCATGCTGCGAGGCTCGCCCGGGACCTGGAGATTGGCGCCATCCACCTGGTCGTGAACAGTGTGAGAGACCAGGCCGGATTTGACCTGACCATGAGTCGGCTGGAACAGGACGGACACTTTCCTTTTGCCAGTATCCACCAGGTCCCGTATGACGAGCGGCTGCGGATATCCGAACCGTCCGTGGAGCCGGTGCTCGCGGATCCGTCGGCACCTCTCATGCGCTCCCTTGCAGGGGTCATGGCGACGCTGACGGGCGGAGACAGTCCACTGCCCGAGACCGATCACGCCTTCGACCCTGCGATCCGACAGATCGCCGAGGAGTGGGGAGACAGATTGCCATGCGTATCCTTATCCTAGGCGCCGGGCCCGCCGGCCTGACCGTCGCCGAACGGCTCCGGGAACTGGAGCCCGATCACGAGGATCGGTTCGACATCACCATGATTTCGGCCGAGCCATATCCTCCCTATTCGCCACCGGCTATGGCGGATCATTTCCTGACCGGCGAGAAGGCGCGCCTGTTCTGGAAGGGCGAAGACGCCTGCGATCGACTGCGGGTCCATTACCGCAGCGGCCTGTCGGCTGTCAGCCTGAACCCGGACTCCCGTGAGGTCGTCTTCGACGATGAAAGCTCGGAAACATACGACCGGCTTGTCATTGCTACCGGAAGCCGGCCCTGGGCACCCTTGCCCGGCAACGAGCTGGAAGGCGTCTATAACTTCAAGTCCCTTTCTGCCGCCGAAAGGCTGGTGGAGCAGGCCGAGCTGGGCAATGTCACCAGCGCAATCGTGGTCGGAGCGGGTTTCATCGGCGTCGAGGTGGCGCTGCTCCTGAACGAACTCGGACTGGACGTCAAGGTGATCGAGCAACACACGGTGATGCCAAAAATGCTCGACGAAGAGACCGCGGAAATCGTTCGGCGGACCCTGGTAGCCCGCGGAATAGATCTTCGGCTTCACACGACCGCCCTGTCCTTCTCCGACCTGGAGGATCGCGCCATCGGCGTGGTTCTCGATAACGGAGACATTCTCAAGGCCAGCGTCTATATCGCGGCGACGGGAATCAAGCCCAACGTGGGCTTCCTGGAGGACTCCGGTCTGGAACTCGGATGGGGCGTCCCGGTGGACGCGGCCCTGGCAACCAGCCTGCCGGACGTCTGGGCGGCCGGTGACGTAGCCGAGACCACCGACCGGGTTACCGGCGAGCGTTACGTGCACGCCATCTGGCCCAACGCAGTCGCCCAGGGCAAGGTGGTCGCCGAGCGGATCCTGGGTTACGACGTGAGCTATGCCGGCGCGGAAAGCATGAACAGCCTCAAGCATCTCGGTCTGCCACTCATCGCGGCAGGCGCCGTGAAGGGCGACCGGGAGCTGCGGACAAGCCATCACGGGATCCTGAGAAAGATCATCCTCGAAGAGGACAGGATTGTCGGCTTCCGGCTGGCGGGTGACCTGCGCGGTGCCGGACTTTACCGGTCGCTGATGCTGCGAAAAGCTGACGTCAGCCGCTACGGCCGGGAACTCCTGGAACCGAGCTTCGGAGTCAATCGGCTGGTCGCCTGATCCGGCGTCAGCCTGCCGAGTCGTGGGCTGGCCCGCTGGCCAGCCCGACTCAGTCGTCGTCGTGCTTGTATATGTGCACGTCCCGCTGCGGGAAGGGGATGCTGATGCCGTTGGCATCCAGTGCCTTCTTGATTCGTTCCGTCACCTCGTGGGAGGCCGGTGCATAATCCGACGACTTGATCCACGATCTCACGGCAAGGTTGACGCTGCTGTCACCGAGGCTGGCGACGGTCACCGTCGGCTTGGGTTCATCGAGCACGTAGTCGCTCGCCCTGACCGCGTCCATCAGCACGTCCCTGGCCTTGTCGATGTCATCGCCGTAGCTGATGCCGGCTACCAGGTCCAGCCGCCGGACCGGTGAATCCATGTAGTTGATGATCTTGGCATCCATGATCTGGCCGTTGGGAATCACGACCTTGGTCTTGTCCGGCATCCGGAGACTGGTTGTGAGAATGTCCACCTCCTCGACGAAACCAGTAGTGCCGGCGACCTCCACCAGATCCCCCAGCTTGTAGGGCCGGAAAAGAATCATCAGCACACCCGCGGCAAAATTCGCCAGCGAGCCTTGCAGGGCCAGGCCGATAGCCAGGCCAGCAGCACCGAGGATGGCCACCAGGGAGGCTGTCTGAATACCCAGCGAGCTGATGGTGGCGATTACGACGAAAACCATCAGGGCGGCGTAGGCAATATTCCTGATGAACTTGCGCAGCATGTCGTCCATCTTGGAGCGCTTCATCACCCGGTTCAGGATATTGGTGATGACGCCTGCGGCAATCCGTCCGATGACGAATATGGCGATGGCCTTGAGAAAGACCAGCCCCCACTGGATGCCGTAATCGATCAGCGTCGGCATCAGTTCTTCGAAATTCATTTCCTATCCCCCCTGTTGAAGGCCCGACGATGCTGTCAAAAAACGGCAGCGGAAGCCAGCGTAAAGGACGACAAGATAGTGGATCTAACCGTCCGTGATGCGAAAAAAACGGGCAGCCCAAATCGGGCCGCCCGTTCCTTCTTCAGTTGCGTTTCCCGAAACTGGACCAGCGCCTGCGCGATCCTCACAGCATCAGGTTTTCGCCTTGATTAGCTCGACCTCGAAAATCAGGACCGCATCGGGGCCGATATCGGCACCGGCGCCGCGGCTGCCGTAGGCCAGGTCGGACGGGATGTAAAGCTCCCACTTGGCGCCCTCGCTCATCAGCTGCAGGGCCTCGGTCCAGCCGGCGATCACGCGATTCACCTGAAACTCTGCCGGTTCTCCCCGGGCATAGGAGCTGTCAAATTCCGTGCCGTCGATAAGCGTACCGCGATAGTGAACGCGCACCGTATCCTCGGCGGTGGGCTTCTCGCCGGTACCCTCTACGATGACCCTGTACTGGAGGCCGCTGTCCGTCGTGACCACGCCGTCCTTTTCCTTGTTGGCGGCCAGGAACGTCTCGCCCTCAGCCCGGTTCTTTTCAGCCGCCTCCGCTCGCTCGGCCTCGGCTTTTTCCTGCTGTTCTGCCGCAATGGCCTGACGCTGCTCCATAAGGGTGGTGATCGCCGCCTGGGCCTCTTCCTCGCTGAGACGGGGTTCGGCGCCAGTCAGTGAGTCTTCCAGGCCGGCAATGAGTGCCGGCCGATCGATTTCAAATCCCTGCCCCGCCATCCGGCCACCGATGTCCGTGCCGATGACGTAGCTGGATTTCTGGGTCTGGGTCTCCAGGGCGATATCGCCCTGCACGGCGGCGCCGGGCGTCTGGGGCTGCATGACTGCTGACATGACGGCGGCGCCGACCAGGGCGCCGCCGATGAAACCGCCGATGATTTTTGCGTTGGACATGTGGAATCCCGGATTAGCGAAAACAGCGGACCATTATACGGCGGGCGGGCGGCTCTCTCACGGCCATCGTCCAAAACGACTTGTTAAGGCTGGGGCGCCTGGCAGCCGGTCGGCTCCGGCTGTGCCGGCCTGGCTCGCAAAGTCTCCAGCGTTTGCGCAATCTCCTCCGCCACCGGATCGCCCGTCGGCAGGCCGGCCAGGGCCTGTTGCGCCAGGGAGCGCGCCCGCTGTACGCAACCGGATTCTCCGAGAACCACGGCGAGATTATTGAGCCCCGCCGGATCGTTGGGTCTGAGCCGGACAAAGCGTTCCCAGGATGCCCGCGCGCCTGCCTTGTCACCCAGCGCATAGCGGGCGTTACCGAGCCCGAAAAGATAAACGGCCTCGTCCGGCGACCCGACCAGTCCCGCCTCCCAGGCGAGGGCAGCGTCCTCGAAGCGGCCCGCGGTTTCGAGTCCGGCTACGGCCTTTGCGTAAGCTGCGGCATCTATGTCGGCCGGAAGCTGGCCGGGGCGGATGACCACAAAGCCCCAGCGGCCTGCCCGTTCCCAGCTCTTGTGAAATTTCCCCGCCGACATGATCAGCCGGCGCTCGCGGCCGGACCGCAGCACTAATGTGTTCATCGCCGGGTCGAGACCTACCACCACGGCGTAGTGCCAGACGGGATAACTGGCAAGGCCCAGGTTCTGCAGTATCAGCACCGGCCTGCCGTCAACAAGCTGGCCGGCCAGGGCGTCCAGGTCGCCGGAGATTTCGTAGGGCAGGAGACCGCGCCGTCGCACCGCACCGAGCATCTCCGGCTGGAGGCTGCCCTCCAGACCTGGAGTGAACACCTCCGGGACCAGCTCCGCGGGGTCTGCGGGAACGCCGGCGGCCCCGAGCGCGGTAGCCAGCGCCGCCGGGCCGCACTGCAGCTCCTCCTGCGGAAAGAAGGGCGTTTCCTCCAGTTCGATCCGCCCCTTGCCGGCGAGGGTCGGCAAATCCGCCAGGCGAACGGAGGGGGATGCGCATCCTCCCAGAAGGAACGCCAGAATCAGCCAGACAAAGCCCGGGGGCGATTTATACCTTCTTGAAGATATCGATGACGCCCGTTATTTCCAGGATCAACAGCACAATGAAGACAATGCCGATGACGGCGAGCACGCTGCCTCCCGCGGGAAGCTGTTCCAGCTGACCGTCGAGACCGGCAAGTTCCTCCGGGGTCAGGGAAGCCACTCGCTCAGCCGCCCATTCGGGATCAACACCGAGGGCCACCAGCTGCGCGCTCACCTGCTCGGAAGCGATGAGGGTCTGCAGTTTCTCGATCTGAGCCGCGTGTTCGGCACTCTGTACCACTTGAGGGGTACCGATGATCCCGGCATGGGCAACGTGGATGAAACCGAGCGACGCGATGGAAAGGCTGACGATCGCCGCAACGGTTCGAATAAAAGATAGCCGGCGCATATTCTGTCTCCTGTAGCAAGGGCCGGCTTAAGTAAAAATGAATACGATGGCCGGGTCCAGAGGCGACGGGATAAAAATGAGACCGGGGTCACACTAAACACGTGGAAATTGACAATCCGCCGGGTTTGGTCATGATCGGGGCAACATTTGGCGGCGTGGCAAATCGCATGTCTTTTTTCGAGGAACTCAAGCGGCGTCACGTCTTCAAAGCGGCGCTCCTGTACCTCGTGGCGTCGTGGCTGATCCTCCAGGTCGCGGATGTGCTGTTCCCAAATCTCGGCGCGCCGGACTGGGCTTTCAAGCTGGTTCTGGGCCTGCTCATCCTGTTCTTCATCCCGGTGCTGATTTTCTCATGGGCGTATGAGATCACGCCCGGCGGCCTGCGGCGGGACCGGGAGGCCCGGTTGACCCACGCCGACAGCCAGCGCATCGACCGACGGCTGAACGCACTGATCGCGATCCTGCTGGCGCTTTCCATTGGTGGCCTGGCCCTGGACCGGCTGGTACCGGAAACGGCGCCGATCGCGGAGGGGAGAACCGATGTCAGACAGCCGCCCGGGCCGGCGGAGGAAACGGATCCCCAGGCCCTGGCTGGGGCGAAATTCCTCGACGGACTGGAGCCCTCGATCGCGGTGCTGCCTTTCGTGACTCGCAGCGACGACCGGCAGGACGAGTATTTCTCATCGGGCATACATGACGATCTGCTCACGCAGCTTGCCAAGATCGACGGCCTGAAAGTGATCTCCCGGACCTCAGTGATGCAGTACGCCGGCACCACCAAGACCATCCGCCAGATCGCCGCCGAGCTGGGTGTGGCCACGGTACTCGAGGGCGGTGTTCAGCGCGCGGGTGAGCGGATCCGGGTCAATGCCCAGCTCATCGATGCCAGGACGGACGAGCACCTGTGGGCGGAGTCCTACGACGAGCAGCTCACGGTATCGAATATTTTCCTGATCCAGAGCCGGCTTGCCACGGCTATCGCGGGCGCCCTGCAGGCGGAACTCTCGCCGGAAGTGCAGGCGCGCATCGACAACCAGCCCACCGAAAGCCTGGAAGCCTGGGATCTGGAACTCCGGGCGCGCTACCTGCTGGACAAGGAACAGAGTCAGCCCAACCTGGAGGGCGCCGTGGAGCTGTTTCGCGAGGCCATCGCCCTGGATCCCGAATACGCGCTGGCCTGGGCCGGGCTGGCCCAGGCCGTCGGCGAACTGGCCAGCTGGTACTACTGGCCGGCGGAAACCATCACCGAGGCAGTTCAAGCCGCGGACAGGGCCACCGAACTGGACCCCGACCTGGCGCAGGGATACTTCTCCCGCGGAGATCTCCTGAGAATGGGCCGCAGGTTCGACGAAGCGGAAGCAGCATTCCAGCGGGGTCTGGCCCTGAGCCCGGGCGATGCCGATGGTCACTCCCGCTATGGAGACGTCTTGCGGGATGCCGGGCGGTTCGAGGAATCCTTACGGGAGTCGAGACGGGCCATCGAACTGGACCCGCGCATGGTGCGGATCCGCGTCTCGCTTTTGCAGAATCTGTACTTCGCCCGGAGTTGGGACGAGGTGCTCGCGGAGGCGGCCGAGATCCTGCAGATGGAACCGGACACCGCGGAAGCCTGGTACTGGATCGCATTCGCCGAGTCCTGGAAAGGCAACTACGCCGCTGTTTTTCCTGCCGCTCAGAAGGCGGTCGAGCTCGACCCTGACACGCCATACCTCAGAGCAGGCCTCGCATATCACTATGCAAGGAGCGGCCAGAGCGACAAGGCCCGGGAAATGGTTACCAGCCCGGACGCCCTTGACTGGCCGCTGCCCGAGATCGGTCTCGTATATGGTGAACTCGGCGAGCTGGACACGGCATTCGAGTACATGAACCGGGCTATCGACGAGCAGCCCTACGGCCTTTTCTACCTGGCGGTGGACCCGGCAGCGGACCCCCTGCGCGGCGATCCCCGCTGGCAGGATCTGGTGAGCAGGCTAAAGGCGGACTAACCCATCCCCGGCTGCCTTGTACGGCCGTCCTGCCATTCGCCCGACGGCGACTTTTCTGCATCGCCGCCTGGAACGCGCGAACTTTCGAGCCGCTCTCCATCGGTCGTGACGGGTTGCCCGGTGACGATCAGGCGCCGAAACGCTTTTCGACAAACGCGCTGCCGGCGTCGCCGGACAGGAACTCCACCACCGGACCGATCACATCCTCGGGCTTCTCGAGGAGACCTTGCTCCCTGAAGTCGCGGAAGGGCCGGCTCCAGGGAGAATCCTCTCCGCCCCCGGACCTCGCCCTGGTCTGCATCGGGGTATCGACCACACCCGGCTCATAGCTAAGAACCGCCGCATCCGCCCTCGCCCCGCCCGGCCGCCCCTCGGACCGCAGTTCCTCCCCCAGCGCCATCCCTGCCAGACGCAGGGCTGCCTTGCTCGCGCAGTAATCGCCCAGCCCGGCCCGAAGACACGTTGACGATCCGCAGGGCGGTCTGCGGCGGAACGGTTCGGGCCGCAAAACCCATCAGGTAAACGGGCGCAACCGTATTGACCGCGAGCAGCCAGGCCAGCTCCTCCGGATCGGTGTCCTCGATACCTTTGTGGGATCCGCCAAGTGCGGCATTGTTGACAAGGGCTACCCGAGCCCAGCGGGGGTCCCGCATCAGGGCGCCCAGTCGCTTCTCGGCCAGTGTCTGCAACGCATGTAGATTGCCCAGATCGAGAACCATATGCTGGTAGCCCCCGTGCTCCAGCGCGACCTCTCTTCTGGACAGCCCGGCGACCGCCCAGCCTTCGTCCAGCAGCCGTCTCGCCAGAGCGGCACCGATTCCGGAACTGGTGCCCGTTACCACCGCAACCCGGTCGGTCATTACCCCCTCCCCGCCCCTCGGGCGTCTACGCCACCACATGATCCGATGTTAGCCGCTGCCCCTCGGACAGGAAACCGAATCGATACGCAACACTGTCCAGGAAACTCATTAAATCGCACGGCCATCTCCCGGATCCGGCTGATCGAACAATCTGCTGCGCCAAATACCGTACGCCCGATGCGCCACGGCGATTCGGCTGGCATGATTACCAGGTGCGATCGCGAGAACCACCGGAGGACGGATTGAAGAGCACAGATTTCAGATTCGAAACCTCGGAAGTCCTGCCACTGTTCCCCAGCCTGGTCTGGCGGCTGCGGGTTGACCCGGAAACGGCCCGCGGGATCAACGAGGCCGTGGTTCGCAAGGCCGATGAACTCATGGGACACCTGAGGGACCAGAGCCCGGCCAAATTCATGCAGAGCCATCAGAAACTGCACATGGACCCGGATCTTCAGCCGCTTGCATCGGTGATACAGG
>Ga0111153_1065_pt1 | contig 18333 bp, 18 predicted proteins | sample DeeMarSeWOR28_12_FD_80255 | JGI IMG/M metagenome (GOLD analysis project Ga0111153, IMG submission 80255) | Gammaproteobacteria bacterium SG8_31 | reverse complement strand
TTGTCCCCGACCGGCAGACGACCGAAAGGACGCCGAAAGGGATCTGCTTCGGCCCCTGTCCGGAGCGGAAACGGATCAGTCGCCAGACTGACGCTCGGGGTGATCGTCCTGTCTCGGCGGCAGCAGGCGGGCAATCTCGTGGAGCTGACCCAGCCAGTCCTCCGGACAGGGGCCCGGCGTTCGGCGCCGGCGACCGGTATTCCCAGGGGCGGAGCGCCAGCCGGGGCGCGGCACAAGATGGCGCAATCGGTGCAGGCAGAGCATGGAGACGTTCTCGAATGGACGTTTCCGAACGATGATATGGCTTCAGTATTACGCCGTTTTTACATTGTCGACCGCGGGTTCACGGGGCCTCCGGATCATCCGGCGGGCCCGGTCCGCAGTTCTCTTCCAGGCGATGTTTCCGAAAAAAACGGACGATCAGCTCATTGCCGTTTGAGGGCCATACGTGGCCGGCCCCGTACAGCCCGTACACTGTAGGCTGACCGCCAGGGCCCGGCAGAAACTCCGTGAGCCCCGGAGCCCATTCACGCTTTTCACCGGTCGCGCGATTGATGCGCGCAAGCGCGACCACCGTTTTCTGCCACTCGTCCGAATACTCTCTGGGCTCCTCTCGTCCGAACAGATAGATGACCGGGCGCGGGGTCTCCGCACCCGAGACGTATTCTCCCAGCGCTCCCACCGGCGCGAAGGCGGCGAATGTACAGGGTCGGTCCAGCAGCAGGTTGAAGGTCATGTGTCCGCCGTTGGAGAATCCGGCCACGTACACCCTTGACGGATCGACCAGGAAGCGGCTCGCGAGGTTCTCCAGCAGCAGGTCCGTGAATGCCATGTCCCGGTTGATGTCGTTGTCGCGGAAGCCGTGCCAGCCACGCCTTCCGGCCCGGTCTTCCCGCGGCAGGCCCTCCGGGTAGACGACGGTAGCTTCCGGCCATTCTTCGTGAAACGCGACGATGTCGGCGAAGTTCCAGGCGCTGTCCGCCAGGCCGTGGAAGACGAGCACCAGCGGCGAAGGCAGAGTGTCAGATTCCGTGCCAGGGTAGACCCGGGCGACTCGCTGCATGTCGCCCAACTGGAGTTCGACCACCTCCGGCACGGCGGCGCCGGTCAGCCGTAAAGGGCACAATCCGGAGAGGATCATCGCCACGAGCCACGGGGCCGCGCGAAGGCGGCGCCGTAGATTTGCTCTTCCTCTCCCGCCGGATCTCATCTGTCCCTGGCGGCCTCCACGGCCCTTTCATCGGGCTCGAAACGCACATCCAGGATGCGCCAGTGTCGCACCGCAGGATTGTCCGGTATGTAGCGGAAATCGATGATTTCACTGTAGGCACCGCGGATCGGAAATTCCATCACGCTGGAGGCCAGATTGCCTCTCCAGTTGCCCTGGAAAAGGATCCGTACCCAGCCGGGACCCGGCGTTCCGGACACTCTCCCGGAGAGCTCCATGATCCGCGAGTCCGGGCGGTAAATCAGCGTGCCGCGGATACACATAGTCCGGTCGGAATTACAGATATCCTCGTTACGGGCGAGAAACTCCGAGGGGGTCGCCAAGGCCGTAGCGGATAAAACCAGTCCGACGAGCATGATTCTGCTCAGCCCGGATGCTCGTCGATGCTTGGGCAACGAAGTCATAAACACAGACCTTAACGGCTCGGAAGCTGGCGGCAAACCTCTTCACACCCGGGCTGAAGCCCGATATATTGCCTGTCTGCTTCTGTGATCCCTTGCCTTGACCGCCCCCGCAATTTCGCGATAACACTTTTTCCGTGGTTCGTTGACCGTGCCGTCAGCGGACCCGGGGAACGTGGTCAGTGAGATAGCGGAGGTGCGGCTGCATGAGCGGATCAACGCAATTCGGGCGGGTTCTGACGACCCCGAATGTTCGCGAGTTTTTCCGGGAATCTGTGGACGAGGCGCTGTCGCGGCATTCTGTGGCCGCCGACGACCATACCGTTCATTACGTGGTCAACCTTCTGACTCTCTTCACCCGGGCCGAGGAATTCTACGGTGACTCCGACTGCACGAGGGGTATGCCGCCCCTGGCAAGAATTTTTGCCGACGCCAGTGAGGCGGACAGCGACCTGGACCGGGATCGGCACTTGCAGCGACTGGGTGACGTGGCGCTCTTCATGGCCGGTTTCTTCCCCGATTATTTCGAACGCAGACCGGTGGGAGTGGAGTACTGCATCCGAATGGGCGGCGCCGCCTACGGAACACTGGCGGAGCGTTCCAAGCAGATTTCCCGGAAACGGGCCCTGGCCGACATCTTCGAGGAACTGGCGGTGAAGTTCGGCATGTTCGTGGACGTGCTGGGCGAAATCGCGGACCTGGGACGGCGGTACACGTCGAAGGACGTTCTGCGGCTTTATGACCTGTGGCTGACCACGGGCAGTCGGCGGGCGCGGGCCCGTCTCGATGCCCTGGGGGTGCCGTCAGAAACCTTTTCGACACAGCCTTCCCGCCACTGAGCAGGCCTCCGTCGGCATGCAGATCATCGAGAGACTGCAGGGCGTGATCGAGCGCACCTACGATCTGCAGAGTCCCCACCGGGTGACGGATTTCCTGGTGACAAATCCGCAGTTTGCCCGGGACTTCGGTTTCCGCCCCGACGGCGTCGGCGGAACGGAGCGGGTGATCGTGTCCGAGGAAGACGGAAGTCTGGACCTCGCCGTTTATCTGGACGAGCAGATTGTCAGCCGCCTCAGGGACGATAACCCGTTAAACAATCTCAATGACGGCAATCTGGCAGCTTTCTGGACCGCTCTGGAAGGGGTCAGTCATTTCGTGTATCTGGTCTGGAATGCCCTGCACCGTCGGCAGGTGACCCGGCTGGAAATGGAACTCCAGGCCGAGGTGGACAAGTTCGTCACCACGGCCCTGCTCGTCGCCGCGCAGCAGGGCGGGCGGGTTCCGCCTGAACTGCACGGCTGGCTTTTCGAGCTATGGCGGCTCGACGAGACACTCGGTGAGGAGGAAGCGGATCGCTATGTACGGGCAAACCGTTATGCGGGGCGATACTGCCGCCGGCTCTCTCGCCAGTATCTGCAGAATGGCGCGAATTCCATGTTTCCCGAGATTCGGCGCTTTTACCGATTTACCCAGCGCCGGAAGCTCCGTCATATCGAAAGGGACCCGGCCTAGGCTCCGCCCGACGGGGTCAGGCGCCGCCGGAGATCAGGTGCCCTGTCTTGAGATAGAACACCGCGTCGGAGGAAACACGCAGCCGCTGCCGGCTCCCGGACGGTAGCCGCAGCCAGGCGCCGGCCGGGTACCGGCCGTTGTCGTCGGCCAGCTCCCCGGACAGGACCAGATATTCGGCGCCCCCGGGCCAGCGCAGATCCTCTAGGGTTGCCGGTGCCTCGGCCCGCAGGATGCGGACATGCTCCGAGGAAAACCGGTGTAGCTCCAGAGCCACCAGCCCGGGGTGCCGGGTGGGGGAGAAGTCCTCGGTGCTGGTGTCTACCACGACCCTTTCCAGATCCTCGGGATCGAACTGTCGCAGCTTTACAAAAATCAGGCAGCCCTCCCGGCTGGAGGGACTGTGGGCGCTGCCCGGCGGATTTCTGACATATGTGCCTGCGGGATAGTCCCCGAACTCATCCGAGAACACGCCCTCCAGCACGAGGAACTCCTCTCCGGCGCCATGTTGGTGGGCCGGGAAGCTGCTTCCAGCCGGATATTTCACCAGGCTCGTGGCCCGGGCGACCTCCTCCCCGTCACGGTCCAGCATCCGACGCTGGACGCTGCGATCCGGCGACCATTGCCAGGGAAGTTCGTCGGTCAGCGCGACGGCCCGCCGCCCCAGATCGGCGTTGAGTTTCATGGTCCCCTCGTCTGGCTGTTTCCACTGGTTTCGACGGGCCCGATCCATTAACCTCGCAGCCCGCCTTCATAATAGACATGATCCCTTGTTCCCAGGAAAGGCCCCTTGCATGCTCGATGTCAGCGAAATTCTGAAAGAGTTCGTCCACGGCGAACTGGATTTCGCCGGGCTGGAGCGGGCGCTGGGCGGAAGGATCGCTGCGGGAGATACTCGCGAGGGGGCCCTGAATGCACTCGAGCAGATCACCCTGGCCGAGGACCTTTCGCCCGCCGTGGCAGGTCTTTTGCGGCGGGCCATAGACCGACACTTCGCCATGGACGATACCGACCCCTTCCCGAAGATCCAGCCCACCCGGCCACGGCAGCCGCTTCCGGACATGGACACCAACGAGGAAACAGACCCGGACCTGCCATTGATTTACCCGAAGGAGGCCAGAGAGCCGGAGCCGGAGCCGGAGCCGAAGTCCGCAGAGGGGGGGACCGGGGAGGTGCCTTCGGTGCCGGAGCCGGGGGACGTCATAGCCGGACGCTATGAAATCGAGGGGCTGATCGGTCGCGGCGGCGCCGGTTTCGTCTACCGCGCAGTCGACCACTGCAGGCTGGAAGCGGGCTCCGAGGACCCGCGCATCGCTCTTAAGGTCCTGAAACCCGAACTGGCTCAGCTGGAGGAAGCCCAGCGCAGACTGCTGTCCGAGGGCGTCCGCGGCGCCGAATTGCACCACGAAAACCTCGTCAGGGTCATCGATGTGGGGCACGACGACGGCCTGTGTTTCCTCACCATGGAGTTGCTGGAAGGCGACACGCTTCGGAGCGCCATCCTGCGCCACAGCCCGGAAGGTTTCGAGAGCCAGCAGGCGCTTGGAATACTGGCCGGTATTGCCCGTGGACTGGCATTCCTCCACGGTCGGGGCCTGGTCCACGGCGATCTGAAGCCCGGCAATATCTTCCTGACCAGCGAAGGTCAGCCCAAACTCCTGGATTTCGGTACCGCCGCACCAGGCCGGCACGGCCGCGAGCCGACGCTTTTCGCCGCGGCGCCGCCGGGCCGCACTCCGGCCTACGCAAGCCCGGAGGCATTAGCCGGAGACCAGCTCAAATTCAGCGATGACATCTTTTCCCTGGGCTGCGTGGCCTGTGAGCTTTTTTCGTCCAAGCACCCTTTCGATCGCGTACAGGCAGACGAGGCTCGCGATCGGCGCATGCGGGCCTCGCTGCCGCGCTCCATCTCCGGCACTCATCGTCAGGCCCTGGCGGCGGCGCTGCAGTTTGACGGAACCCGCCGGCCGCCCGATGCCGCGGCCTTCATCAAGGCCATGGGGCTCGAGAATAAAGGCCCGAACCGTGCCGGTCTGGCCCTTGCGGCCCTGGGCGGACTGGCCGCCGGAATCCTGCTCGTGCTTGCCATCATCAGCCCGGCAGGACCGCTGGCCCGCTTCGTTCACCCGGAAGCCGGCGACGCCGTCGAGGTGCCTCGATCCGAGAAGCAGACGCCGGAAACTGCCCGCACGACCGGCGACCCGGGCCCTACGGCGACCGGCGTCGATGAAGGAGGGAGTTTCGTGCCCCCCGCCCCCTCGTCGTCAGAGCCGGATCCCGTGCGGGAATCCCGGGTGGAATCGTCACCTGATGCCGGGACTGAACCGGAGACCGCCCGGGAAGCCGCCGCACCGGAGGCCGATGCGGTCCCCGCAGACGAGCCGGTTCCGACGGCTGCCGATGCGACGCCGACGACGCCCGAGCCGGAGCCTGCTCCCGTGCTGCCGCCGGGGCCTGGCAGCATCGCTTTCGCACAGGATGAATACCGTGTCACCGAGGGCACCGCCGTGGTGATCGCCACTATCGGTCGCCGCAACGGTCTGTCCGGCGACGTCACTGTTCGCTGGCGCACGGTGCCCGGTTCCGCAGAGACAGACGCCGACTTTGCCGGCTCCGACTGGGAGGAAGTGACCATCGGTGAAGGTCAGGAGGGCATACGTATCTACATACCGCTGGTGGATGACGGTCTGCTCGAGGACGAGGAAAGCTTTTTTCTGGAACTCTCGGAGCCCGGCGGAGGGGCGATCCTGGGATCTCCTGCCAGAGTCAGAGTCCGCATCAGCGACGACGAAGCCTAGAGCCGGGCTCGCCGGAATTCAGTCTGGCGCACCGATAAAAACGTCGATTCGTCGATTGCGGGCGCGGCCGTCTGCCGTCTGGTTGCTGGCGACCGGCTGGGTCTCCCCGTACCCCACCGCGGAAACCCTGAAAGCCGGGATCCCCGCGCTGTCCACCAGATACTTGCGCACGGCTTCAGCTCTCTTCCGGGAAAGCTCGAAGTTGGCGCCATCGCCGCCAAACGAATCGGTGTGTCCGGTCACCGTAATCTCGGCGTCCGGAAACAGCCGCACGGCCGTTTCCATGCGTTTCATCAGGTCCGCGCTGCGGGCAGGGATCTGGGCGCTCCCGGGCGCGAAGGCCAGTCCGTACAGTCTCAGGATCACCTGGCCGCCCTGGCGCAGCACCCGCGCCTCGTCGCGCTGGAACATGCCCTCCACCTGGTCCAGTCGCTGGCGTTCGATTTCCTGCTGGCGCAGCCGTTTCTCCAGGGCCTCCCTCTGCTGAGCCACTCCGCCCAGCCGGAGCTGGGCATCGCTGATCTCCTGCTCCAGGGCGAAGACCTGCTGTGTTCGCTCCTCCAGGTCCCCCGCAAGGTCCTGGTTCTTTTTCTGGAGAGCCTCCACCTGTTCCAGCACCTGGTCCGCGGCTTTGTCCGGTCCGTCGTCAAAGCGGGTCACGATGCCAGCCTCGGCGCCGACCCGTCGAATCGGGTCTTCCATCTCAAGGATCAGGTCCTCCGGCGTCTGATCCTCCTGCCTCCAGCTGTCCACACGGCGGGCGATATAGAACGCATGACGAACTTCGTAACGGGCTTCGAGTGCCAGTTCGCGGGGCTTGTCGGTGTCGTAGCGGTCAGCCTCGATGGCCGATTCGGCTTCGGAAATCAGCGCCTCGGCCCGGGCCAGGGTCCGGGGGGCATATTTCTGGACTTTCTGCTTTCGTGCGTCCTCGATGAGGGCACGGGTATCCGCAAGCAGCCTCAGCTTGATGGCCCGAAGTTCGGCGGAACGGAAACGGTCCGCGGCGAGTTCGCCGCGGCGGAGGCCTTCCGCATCGTTGCCGCGTTCCAGGGCGATGGCGGCTTTCTCCAGTTCGTCCTCGCCACGGCGCCAGTCATCCAGGTCGAGTTCTTTGGCGCCGCTGTCGATCGCCGCGGTTCGCGCCTTGATAACGCCGCTGAGCTGACCGGCAGCGCGCTGAGCAGCCAGCGCGGCCTCGCCGTAAGCCGCCAGGGCGTCCCGCGCCCAGCGCGAAACGCGGTCAGCGTTGCGCCCTTTGGAGGCATCGGCCCGGGCTCGCTCCAGAGCGCGTTCTCCGGACGCGAAGCTGTCCGGCGCCAGCAGCTTTCCACCTGCATCGACGGCGGTCGCCCGGACAGATTCCGCTTCGGCGATCAGGGCCTCGGGGCTTTGTGCCAACCCGGTTGCCCAGAGACAGAGAAGCCCGGCGAAGGCGAGAAATTGCAGTGGTCGATTCATCGGCGGGGACCGGCTTTAGCGCAGGCCCATTTCTCCCCGGGCGATGACCAGCCGCTGGATTTCGCTGGTGCCCTCGTAGATCTCGGTAATTCTTGCGTCACGGTAATACCGTTCCACCGGCAGTTCGCGGCTGTATCCCATGCCGCCGTGCACCTGAATCGCCTGATGAGTAATAAAGGTCGCCGCCTCCGAGGCGAATAATTTGGCGCAGGAGGCCTCTGTCGTATTCCTGACCCCGGCGCTCCGGGCCCGTTCCTTGTTCCATGCGGCGTGTAGTGTGAGCAGGCGGGCGGCATCCAGACGCATTTTCATGTCGGCAATCTTGGCCTGAATCATCTGGAAAGCACCGATAGCGGACCCGAAGGCCTGGCGATCCTTTGCGTACTCGACGCTGGCCTCGTAGGCTGCCCGCGCGATTCCTACAGCCTGGGCGGCAATTCCGATCCGGCCTGCGTCCAGCACCGTCATCGCCATCCTGAAGCCAATACCTTCCTCGCCAATCCTGTCTTCCACGGGGCACACGTAGCCGTCGAGTTCGATCTCGCAGGTCGCCGACGCCCGAATGCCGAGCTTTGGTTCGGTCTTTCCCCTGTGGAACCCGTCCTTCTCGGCGTCGATGATGAAGGCGCTGACGCCTTTCGGGCCGGCGGCGGGATCTGTCATGGCAAACAGGACTATGTAGCGGGCCACGGGTCCGGACGTGATCCAGGACTTCTTGCCGGTGATGACGTAGTGAGACCCGTCATCGGACAGTACAGCTCGCGTTCGCATGTTGGCGGCGTCGGAACCGGACTGGGGTTCTGTCAGCGCGTAGGCGCCGATCAGTTCTCCCGACGCCACCGGCGTGACGTACTTTTTCTTTTGTTCTTCGCTGCCGAACTGGAGGATCCCGTTGGAGTAAAGAGAGTTGTTAACCGAAATGATGGTGGAGTGAGCCGCGTCCGCGGCGGCAATTTCTTCCATCAGCAGGGCATAACCCACGGCATCCAGTCCCGCGCCACCATACTCTTCCGGAACCTCGACACCCATGAACCCCAGTTCCCCTGCCTTGCGGATGGTGTCCAGGGGGAACTCCCCGGTCTCGTCGAAATGAGCCGCCACGGGCACGATTTCCTTCTGGGCAAAGTCGCGGGCGGCGTCCCGGATCATTTCCTGTTCTTCGGTCAGTGAGAAATCCATTTGGCCTCTCCGTGGTCACGGCCTGTCTCGGCAGGGGAAACTCGCATTTTACAGGCCCGTCGGCAGCCAAAGAAATCACGGATTCTTCGGATCCGCGTAGCTGATCTCCGTAACGAGGAACTCCGAGCGCCCGTCCGGCAACTCAACGGTGAAATCGTCGCCCTCCGATTTGCCGAGCAATGCCCTGGCCATCGGCGAATCCAGACTGATGTGATTGCTGGCCGGATCGATCTCGTCGGCCCCCACGATGCGATAGCGGCGCTGGTTGCCGTTTTCGTCTTCCAGCCGCACCCAGGCCCCGAAAAATATTCTCGTCTGGTCGGCGGGTTTGTCTGCGACGATCTTGAGGACTTCCAGACGTTTTCTCAGATAACGGATCCGCCGGTCGATTTCCCCCAGCTGCTTCTTGCGGTAGGTATATTCGGCGTTCTCCGAACGATCGCCCTCGGCAGCGGCCGCGGCCAGAGCAGCGGTGACCTTCGGCCGCTTGCGGCGCCAAAGGTGCTCGAGTTCCTCCCTCAGCCTTTTCGCCCCTTCGGCCGTGATGTACGGAGAACTCGAGGGAGGCGGTGCACGGTATCGTCCCATGGCCGCAATCAACCTTGCGCCGACACCACGTAGGAGCAGAATTTCCTCACGTTGAGGACACCACTGTCCAGGATCAGGTACTGCCCCTTGATCCCTTCCAGTATTCCGGAAACCGTGGGCGTCCGGTCGAAACTCAGGGGACGGATTTTCTCGGGATAGCGCATCACGGGAAACTCGAAGGAGGCGACCTCTGCCTCGGTCGAGAGTTCGAAGGCGCCGGTCCCGAAACGATCCTGAATATCCGCCAGGTCCCTGCCGCAGATGGCGATCAGGCGCTCGCGCTCGGCGAGGAGGTCAAGGGGAGCCGGCGCACCCCGCAGCATGGCGCGCCAGTCCGTGCGGTCCGAAACATGGCGGGCCAGGGCCGCTTCGACCAGGCCGGCGATCTGCCGGGTCGCTGCCCGCATCAAAGGCAGGGCCTGGCTGGCCCCCTGGTCCATCCAGCGTGTCACGGCCTGGCGGGCGCGGGTAATGCCGACCTTGAGACCGGAGGTGTTTGCAAGATAGACCAGGTGGGGCTGCATACAGTGCGTGTCTCCCCAATCCGGTTCGCGACAGGTCCCCTGGTCGTAGTGACAGCGGCTGGGCTGCAGGACACAGAGATCGCAGGCCGCCAGTTTCCGGCTGCAGGGGAAACAGTGACCCTGGCTGTAGCTCTTTTTTGTCTTCCGGCCGCAGTTGGCGCAGAGGATCTCGTTCTCGAAACGGAACTCGACGGGCCCGCCTATCCGGGTCTGCAGATCCATCACCGACTCGCCCAGCGGCAACCCGTAGCCCACGGGGGTGTCGGGACGCGTCCGCATTTTGCGTAGCGGACCGCGGGTCATGACCGGAAAAGGCAGCAGGGCTCAGGGGTCCCGAGACGCGGGATCACAGCTGGCCCCGAATGGGCAGCATCCTGTACAGGCCCACCTTGAACCTCTGCCACCAGGTGGTTTCCGGTTCCTTGGTGAATGTGACCTCCTGGCCGTCCACCTGTGTTGTCCACCTGAGCCTGTCCTGATCATCCAGGGTCACCGTGTACGCCCTTTCAGGAATGCCGGCATCGACCACGTCGGCGAGGGCCCCGGCGAAACGGGGTGACTCCAGGATGATTCCCATCTCCGTATTCAGGTCCTTGGACCGCGGGTCCCAGTTGAAGGTGCCGATGAACAGCTTCTCCCGGTCGACGATAAAGAACTTGGCGTGCAGAGTCCCTCCCGATTCGGCGAATCCCGTCTCCTCCACGCCTTCGACCCTGGCATCCGGCCTGATCTCATAAAGCTCCGCGCCCATGCGCAACAACGGCTTGCGCGCCGGGGCATAGCCCGCGTGGACGACGAGATGATTGTTGGCCGCCAGGGAGTTCGTGACCACCCTCACGCGCATGCCGCGTTCGCGCAGTTCGCGGAAGCCGTCCATGGTCGATCTCGGAACGAAGTAGGGGGAGACGATGATGAGCTCCTTCTCCCCCGCAAGAATGGCCTCCCGCAAGGGCGGAACCATGGTTTCCGCTTCCGCGGCCAGGCGCTTGTCTGCCTTGTCGGGTGAGTCGTAGACAAGCTGGTACGGCACCCACTCCAGGTCCTTCGGACTGAGATGCTGATGTTTCTGGATGTTCTCAATGACGGCTTCGTACTGCCGAGTGTTAGCGTCCACCAGGGCAACGGCAATTCGCGATCGCAGCGCGGCGAGTTCCTGGAACGGGTCCTCCGGAGGTTCGACGACCGCGTCAACCGGCACCGCAAGGCGGTAGTTCCAGTAAAGGTCGAACATGTCCGACACTTCTCGAACCACCGGGCCCACGCAGACGATATCCAGGTCGCCGAAGTTGGATTCCTCGTGACCGGCAAAGTATTCGTCGCCGATATTGCGGCCACCGATAATGGTGTACTGATTGTCGGCGGTGAAGGATTTGTTGTGCATGCGGCGGTTCAGGCGGCGAAAGTCGCCGAGGAAGTTCAGGGCGCGAGCGGATCTCCGAGCGAAGGGATTGAATACGCGGATCTGGATATTGGGATGGGCATTCATGGCCACCATGCCCCGGTCGTAACCCTTGGTGAGAATGTCGTCCACCAGGATTCGGACTCGTACGCCCCGGTCGGCGGCCTCCAGAAGCTCGTTAATGAGCAGCAGCCCGGCCTTGTCGGCTTTGATCAGGTAGTACTGGACGTCGATTGTCCTTTCGGCCCGCCGCGCACCGAACATCCTCATCGCCAGAGCCGATGCCGCGTCGGGGATGATCGCGAAACCGGACTCGCCTGTTCGGTCGCCGATAAAGTAGGCCGCACGGGCAGCCAGGAACGTGTCGTCGGTATCGGTGACGGCATAACTTTCCGTCTTTGGAGTATCGAAGTCCACGGTGGCGCAGCCGCCCGCAACTGCCAGCAGGCAGATCAGCGTTAATGCGGTCGCCCGCGGTTTCGTCCGGGATCTCCCCTGCATGCTCACATCCTCATTTACCGCCTTCGCGCAAGGACGACTGCCGATTCGGAAGCCGGCAGCGCTTGTCGAAAAAGGCGGACAGTATACCCGCGTGATTACGGCGAACCCCGCCGGCGTGAGACCCGATGATCTCGAAAGCCCGGGGCTCGGAGCGCAGGCCCGGCGCTAGGGCCGGCCGTCCACCTGGAATCCGTTGACGGTGAATCCTCCGTCCACCGCCAGGCACTGGCCGGTGATGTATCCGGCCGCGGGCATGCACAGAAACGCCACTGCGGCGGCGACCTCCGCCGGCTCACCGATCCTTCCCATGGGCGTTCTGTCCAGCACGGCTGCCCTGTAATCGTCGTCCTCGAGAACCTGGCGGGCCAGCGGCGTGTCGATATACCAGGGCGCCACCGCGTTCACCCGGATATGGTCACTGGCCCATTCCACGGCCAGGTTGCGGGTCATCTGGATCATGGCTGCCTTGGTCATGGCATACGGTGCCCCGGTGCAGATGTGGGTCAGTCCCGCCACCGAGGCCACATTCACGACGCTCCCCTGGCCGCTACGCAGCAATTCCCGGCAGAGTCGGCTGACATGGAAAGCGGACTCCAGGTTGGTTTTGAAAACGGCGTCGAATTCGTCCTCGCTGTAACGGGACGCCGGTTTGCGGATATTGGTGCCCACGTTGTTGACCAGGGCGTCGAGACGGTCCGACCACGCCGAAACCTGCTCGGCGAGCCGTGCCCGGCCCTGCCTGGTCGCGACATCGGCAGCGAGGCCGCGGGCGTCGAGTCCCCGTTCGCGCCACTCCGACTCCCGGGCCGTCACGTCTTTCTGGTTGCGGGCGACGAACAGGACGCGGGCGCCAAGTTCCAGGAATTCGTCGACGATAGCCGCCCCGATACCCCGGGTAGCGCCCGTGACGAGCACGTTGTGGTTTCCGAGGCTCCATCTGTCTGTCGTCATTTTCACAGGTCCGTCCAAATAAAATGGCTGCCCCGGAGATACTCCGGGCTCGATTTCATTGTCTCCTGCCCCGTGCGACAATATCCAGCACGGTTTCATTTTCACGGAACGAATGAAGTTGAGCAGTTTCAAGGGCATACCGGTGACGCAAAGCGGTTCCAAGTTCCGCACGGAGCAGGGCTTTTCCGCCATCAAGAATGGCGTCAAGAGCAAGGCCCGGGCGAGCCGGACGCCTGTTGAGCGAAAACCGTCCTGGATCAAGGCGAAGATGCCTTCCGGGCCCGGGTTCCAGCAGGTCCGTGAGAACGTGCGGGAACATCGTCTCGCCACGGTCTGCGAGGAATCCATGTGCCCCAACATCGGGGAGTGCTGGAACAACGGCACGGCGACCCTGATGATCATGGGATCGGTCTGCACCCGGGCATGCCAGTTCTGCGCCGTGGATACCGGGAATCCGCGCGGCTGGCTGGATACCGAGGAACCCGTGAACTCCGCCCGTTCGGTCCAGCTAATGGGACTGCGCTACGTGGTCATCACCTCCGTGGACCGGGACGATCTGCCTGACGGCGGAGCCGGGCATTACGCCGCGTGCGTTCGGGAAATCAAGCGCCTCAATCCTGACACCGCCGTGGAGGCACTGACGCCGGACTTCCGGGGACGGCTGAAAGATGTGGAGACCGTGCTCGATTCGGGACTGGATGTGTTTGCCCAGAACGTGGAAACCGTGCGACGGCTCACGCACCCGGTCAGGGATCCGCGGGCGGGCTACGAGCAGACCCTTTCGGTGCTCGATCACGCCAATCGGTACCGTCCCGGCGTGCTGACCAAGACCAGCCTCATGCTGGGGCTGGGAGAGACCGACGCGGAGATCCGGGAGACCATGCAGGACCTGAACGCCATCGGTGTCAATATCCTGACGCTGGGTCAATATCTGAGGCCCACCGCCAATCACCTCCCCGTGGAGCGCTTTGTATCTCCCGAGCAGTTCGCGGATTACCGTCGCTGGGGACTCGCCATGGGATTCCTGGAGGTGGTGGCTGGCCCGCTGGTGCGCTCCAGCTACAGGGCGGATCAGGTCCTCGAGAAGAATAACGTCGGCTTATCGGATCCAGCCGTCGCCTGATCGCAGCGGCATGCAACCCTTCGCAGCCCGTCTGCATCTAAGCAGATGAACACGCGAGGAGGTGCGATATGAACCGTCTGCAGAAAATCAGTGCCAGGCTGGCCCGGTCCGAACGTTCGACCACCGGGGAACGCCGGCGCCGGAGTCCCCGACCGCCCCGGCACGGCAGCTGGCGCAGGATCATTCGGAAACTGGCCCGGCATCCGGACCGTTATCTGACCTGAATCCGGTCAGCCGGCGCCGGATCGGTGTAGAGATCCGGCGAAGCCGGTACCATAGCTCGTCTTCTGTCTTCAGCCTGCCGAGGACGAGCAGTGAGTGAACTTCTTTTCGAATACGGCCTGTTCCTGGCCAAGACCCTGACCATCGTCGCAGCCATCGTCTTTGTCATCGGGGCGGCGGCCAATGTTTCCCGACGTGAGCGTGAAGCCGGCGGCCTGACGGTCAAGCATTTGAATCAGCGATACCGGGAGCTGGCAGATGTGCTCCGCAAACAGGTGCTCTCCAAGCGTGATTACAAGACCCACGCCAAGAGTGCCAAAGCGGAGCGCAAGGCCCGGGAAAAGGGCAAGGCTGATCGCCGTCCCAGAACTTTTGTGCTCGACTTTCACGGGGATATCAAGGCTACGGCGGTGGCAAACCTGCGCCACGAGATCAGCGCGGTACTCGCTGTCGCCGAGGAAGCTGACGAGGTCCTTCTGCGGCTGGAGAATTACGGGGGCCTGGTTCACGAACACGGATTGGCGGCCTCCCAGCTGGACCGGCTGCGCGAGCGGCAGATCCCCCTGACCGTGGTCGTAGACAAGGTGGCCGCAAGCGGCGGTTATATGATGGCCTGTGTCGCCAACCGACTGATCTCGGCGCCGTTTGCGGTGATCGGGTCCATCGGAGTACTCGCCCAGATCCCGAACTTTTATCGTCTTCTGGATCAGCACGGCGTCGAGGTGGAGCAAGTGAAAGCGGGCCGCTTCAAGCGCACGGTGACCATGTTCGGCAGGAATACCGAGGAAGACAGAGCCAAGCTTGCGGAAGAACTCGAGGACGTGCATGTGCTGTTCCGCGAACTGATCGCCAGGTATCGCCCGGGACTGGATCTGGAAAAGGTCGCAACCGGCGAACACTGGTACGGGCGCCGCGCCCTGGAGCTGGGTCTCGTGGACGAGACCGGCACCAGCGACGACTGTCTGCTGCAGGCCCTCGAGACCCGTGATCTCTATTCGGTCAGGTGGAAAGGTCGCAAAAGCATCACTGAAAAGGTGGTGGCTGCGGTCGAAGGCAGCGCTGACGCCGCCGTCCGGCAGCTCGCTAGAACCGCCCAGGAGAGTCGTTTCGGCCGGGGATGAATTTTGAATCCCCGACGGCCATGGCGAGCGAAGACACAGGGCGAATCAAAAATATCCGCAGGTGGTTTCCCGCCCGGTCCTGAGCGAGTCCTGAGCATGGCCGGACGCGGGATCTGACAGGGCCGGAGGCCGCCCGGATCCGCGCCATGCGAGTTCCCGACAAACCGCTTATCAATACCTCCGGCACGGGCCTTTTCTGCGAACCGGGCAATTTCCATATCGATCCCTGGGGCCCGGCGGACACCGCGGTCGTGACCCACGCGCATGCAGATCATGCGCGCCCGGGTAGCCGTCGCTACCTGGCTGCGGAGAGCTGCGTGCCACTGCTCAGGCGGCGGCTGGGAGACGACATCCGCGTCGAAGGCCTCGCCTGGGGAGAGGAGCGCCGGCTGGGGGCCGCCACGATTTCGCTTCATCCGGCAGGCCATATTCTCGGTTCCGCCCAGGTCAGGGTGTCGGTCGGAGAGGACGTATGGCTCGTGACCGGTGATTTCAAACGAGACCCGGATCCCACCTGTGAACCGTTCCAGCCGGTGGCCTGCGACGTCATGATCACGGAGGCGACCTTCGCGCTGCCGATCTACCGCTGGCCGTCGCCTTCCGCGGTGGCGGAACAGATACTTCAGTGGTGGCGGGTCAACGCCGACCAGCATCGTGCGTCGCTACTCCTGTGCTACAGCCTGGGCAAGGCTCAGCGGGTGCTGGCGGAGCTGGCGCGGCTGACGGACCGCCAGGTTTACGCACACGGGGCCGTGCTCTCTGTTAACGCGATCTACCGGGACGCCGGGGTCTCCATGCTGGAAGCGATCCCGGTGCCCGAGCAAGCGGATCCGGGGGATTTTCGCGGAGCGCTGATCATCGCGCCGCCGGCGGCCGGCCGATCTGCCTGGACGAGGCGGTTCGGACCCTTGTCCACCGGTTTCTGCTCCGGCTGGATGCGGGTGCGCGGCAATCGGCGTCGTCGCGGTTACGACAGGGGTTTCGTGCTGTCCGATCATGCCGACTGGCCGGCGCTGATCGAGACCATCGAGGATGCCGGCGCCCGCCGCGTGCTCACCACCCACGGGCAGGATGCCCAGCTGGTGAGGTTTCTGCGAGAGCGGGGGCTCGAGGCCGACGCCCTCGAAACCGCCTTCGGTGGTCATGGGAGCGAGGCTCCGTGAGACAGTTCAGCGCTCTTTTCGAGGCTCTCGACAGCACCACCTCCACCCTGCGCAAGATTGCCGCCATGAAGGATTATTTCGCAGTCGCGGATCCCGCCGACGCGGCCTGGGCCGTGTTTCTTCTTTCCGGGCGGCGCGTCAAGCGCCTGGTTCCGGCCCGCCGCCTTCGCGAGTGGCTGGTGGAGTCCTCCGGTATGCCCCGGTGGCTGGTGGAGGAATCCTATGCCGCCGTCGGGGACCTTGCGGAGACCATCTCGCTCCTGGTGACGGAATCGAGAGATGCAGACGACCCCGATGAACTGTCTCTGTCCGCCTGGATGGAGAAGCGTATATTGCCGCTCGCCGACCTGGATCCGGAGGAGCAGGGCGAGCGCGTCAAGCGATGGTGGCGGGACCTGGACCCGGAGCGCAGATTTCTGGTGAACAAACTCCTGACCGGCGGGCTGAGGGTGGGTGTGTCCCAGCTTCTGCTGGCCAGGGCCCTGGCGGAGCTTACCGGTGTGCCGAGGGCGGTTATCCTCCACCGCCTGATGGGCCGATGGCAGCCCTCCGCCCGGTTTTTCGGGGAACTGGTCTCCGCCGATACCACGGCCGAGGACGTGAGTCGTCCCTACCCCTTCTTTCTGGCGTCTCCCCTGGAAACGGGACCGGACCAGCTGGGCGATCCCGAAGACTGGCTGACCGAGTGGAAATGGGACGGAATCCGGGCCCAGCTCGTGCGAAGGGCCGGGAAGTGTTTCCTTTGGTCCCGCGGCGAGGATCTGGTGACCGATCGCTTTCCCGAGGTAGGGGAGGCGGCGTCGTGGCTGCCGGACGGGACCGTTCTGGACGGCGAACTCCTGCCCTGGAACGACGAGGGCGTAATGGGCTTTGCCGATCTCCAGAAACGACTGGGCCGCAAAAGAATCCCCGCAGATTTGCTGAACGAGGTTCCGGTCCGGTTCATGGCTTATGACATCCTCGAAAACCGGGGCCGGGATGTTCGTGCCCTGGCGCTGTCCGAGCGGCGGGCGATGATGGAGCGGCGACTGCTATCGGCCCCCGGGGCCCTCCGCGTCTCGCCTGTGCTGGAGGAAGACGACTGGGCACGCCTGGCCGATCTTCGGATGGAAGCCCGGTCGCGAGGGGTCGAGGGGCTCGTGGTCAAGCGCCGTGATTCCGCCTACCGGGCGGGGCGGCGGCGCGGTGACTGGTGGAAGTGGAAAGTGGATCCCTACACCGTGGACGCCGTGATGATTTACGCCCAGCCGGGGCATGGAAGACGGTCGAGTCTTTACACCGACTATACCTTCGGGGTCTGGCGGGGACGCGATCTCGTGCCGATCGCCAAGGCCTATTCCGGCCTGAGCAACAAAGAGATTCGGCGTCTGGACCGATGGATCCGTGCCAACACCGTGGAGCGCTTCGGGCCCGTGAGGTCGGTGCGTCCCGAGCAGGTATTCGAGCTGGCCTTCGAAGGCATTAATCCTTCGTCCCGGCACAAATCGGGCGTCGCGCTCAGGTTCCCCAGGATTCATCGCTGGCGTGAGGACCTGTCCCCCGGCGGCGCCGACCGGCTCAGCGACCTGAAGAGGCTCATAAGCGATGGCGCAGGCTGAGACGGACGGCGAGACAGCAATCCGGCGCTGGTTTCGGAGCCGCGGATGGACTCCGCTGGAGTTCCAGCAGCAAACGTGGGATGCCTATGATGGGGGCGGTTCGGGGCTGGTGAATACGCCGACCGGCAGCGGCAAGACGCTGGCGGTCTGGGGCGGTCCCCTGGCAACGGCTCGCGCCGAGGCTGACAAGCCGGGCCTCAAGGTTCTCTGGATCACGCCGCTGAGAGCCCTGGCTCGCGATACCGTGTCGAACCTGCAGCAGGCGGCCGATGGCCTGGAGACCGGCTGGCGAGTGGACGGCAGAACCGGCGACACTCCGTATTCACGGAAGAACCGGCAGCGGCAGGCCCCGCCGGACGCGCTGGTCACGACCCCGGAAAGCCTGTCAGTGATGTTCAGCTACCCGGACACGGCTCGCCTTCTGAGCGGTCTGCAGTGCGTGGTCGTGGACGAGTGGCACGAGCTCCTGGGCAACAAGCGGGGTGTTCAGCTGGAGCTCTGTCTGGCAAGACTGCGTCACCTGTCTCGTGGCCTCCGGATCTGGGGCCTGTCCGCCACGCTGAGCAA
>Ga0111153_1067_pt1 | contig 18558 bp, 17 predicted proteins | sample DeeMarSeWOR28_12_FD_80255 | JGI IMG/M metagenome (GOLD analysis project Ga0111153, IMG submission 80255) | Gammaproteobacteria bacterium SG8_31 | reverse complement strand
TCACGGAAACGCACCTCGTGCTTGGCGGGGTGCACGTTCACATCCACGGCGACCGGGTCCATCTCCAGATAAAGTACAAACGCGGCATGCCGCCCGTGATACAACACATCCTGATACGCCTGGCGTACCGCGTGGCCAACCAGTTTGTCGCGCACCGCACGACCGTTGACGAAGAAGTACTGGAGGTCGGTCTGGCTGCGTGAGAACGTGGGCAGGCCGATCCAGCCATGCAGGCTCAATCCGGCCGCGGCCTGTTCGACGTAGACGGTCTGCGCAGCAAACTCCTTGCCACAGAGCTGGGCAAGACGCTGCTCCTGCTCGACACGCTCCCGCGCACCCGCCAGCCGCCACACCGGACGCTGATTATGGTGCAGGCCGATGCCCACGGAGAAACGGCTGAGCGCAATCCGGCGAACCAGATCCTCGATGTGCTTGAACTCTGTCGTGTCCGTCCGCAGGAACTTGCGGCGCGCCGGTACATTGAAAAACAGATCCCGCGGCTCCGGTTCGCTCAGCGATTCACCCCCGTCACCCGAGACCTGCCAGCCACTGGCCGAGTCCGGCGTTCGCGAGGTCAGGGTCAGATGCGACACCGACGCGATGCTCGGCAGTGCCTCGCCGCGAAATCCCAGTGTGGCGACCTGTTCGAGCTCTTCGAGGGAAGCGATCTTGCTCGTTGCGTGCCGCGACAGCGCAAGTCTGAGTTCATCGCGTTGAATACCGCAGCCGTCGTCGCGGACCCGGAGCAGCTTCTTACCCCCCTGTACGATATCGATCTGGATGCTGCCCGCCCCCGCGTCCAGTGCGTTTTCCAGCAATTCCTTGATCACGGACGCAGGCCGCTCCACCACCTCGCCGGCGGCGATCTGGTTGATGAGTTGCGGTGGCAGGCAGCGTATCGGCATCAGTTGGCCCGGAGACTCCAGTCCGGAGGCATAAGGGTACCTCAAGCGGGCCGCGACGTCAGGGATGTTTCAGGACCTGAAGGGGAAACATACTACCTGCGGGAAGAAAAAAACGCTTTTCAGATGGCCACGGAATCCACGGAAGACCACGGAAAGACGATTGGGTTCGGCATTCCGTGGGTTTCGTGGCCAATTGCAGGACTTGACTCCTTCGCTGCCTCGCGTCGATTTCATGGGGGTATTGACGGCGATGGGTGCCTGCCCCGCTACAGCAGTCGATTCAGGCCCAGGACTGGCGTCGAGCGAGATCAGGACCCCTCGGAGGGAATGCGCAACACCTTGCCGACCTGCAGGGTATTATCCGTGAGATCGTTGGCTACCTGGAGGTCCTTCATGCTGACCTCGTACTTCTGGGCGATCTCGGAAAGCGTATCCCCCCGTTTGATGACATGCTGGCGCTGCGCCATGAGGGTTCCGGGTGGCGGGTTGTTGCGGAAGTAGGCCTTGATGCCCATGAGAATGCCTTCTGCCAGCTTCTGCTGATGCCTGGGATCGCGCAACTGGCGTTCTTCATCCGGGTTCGAAATGAAAGCCGTTTCGACCAGGATCGAGGGAATATCGGGAGACTTCAGAACCACAAACCCTGCCTGTTGCACACCGCCCTTGTGAATCTTGCCCAGCCTGCGCAACTGTCCCAGGACATTGTTGGCCACTTCCATGCTTGCCTCGATACTGGCCGCCTGGGACAAATCCAGCAAAACCGATTTCAGGAGGTCGTCTTTGTCGTTCAGACTGACGCCACCGACGAGGTCCGCGGCATTCTCGTTTCTGGCCAGTATCCGCGCCATTTCGGAACTGGCACCGCGACTGGAAAGCACGTAGACGGACGAACCCCGCGCACGCCGATCGCGGAAGGCGTCGGCGTGAATTGACACGAACAGATCCGCCTTGTGTTCGCGCGCCTGGCGTACGCGTTTTCGCAAGGGGATGAAGTAGTCCCCCTCACGGATCATGACCGGTCGCATACCGGGCTCACGCCGGACCAGAGCCTCCAGACGCCGCGCAATCTGCAGAACCACGTCCTTTTCGCGGGTGCCCCGCGATCCGCGCGCACCCGAATCTTCGCCGCCATGACCGGCATCGATGGCAATAAGCAGCTCGCGCGTCTTGCCGGCCGTGCCGGCGCGCGGTGCCGTCTTGACGGGTTTCTTGCTGCCGGCGTCAGATCCCTCGATCAGGTCAACGACCAGACGATGCCCGTACTGCGCATTGGGCGCAAGCAGGAAACTGCGTGGTGTGACCTCTTTCGACAGATCGAGGACCATGCGCAGGTCGCGCTTATTGCGCGCCCCGCTGCGGATTCGCTGCACCAGTCCGGCGGCGGCACCGGCCGCTGCAGCACTGTCCCCCATACGGGTATCGATGAGATCGATGACCACACGCCGGGGATTGGAAAGACTGAAGAGGGAATGGGAAACGGGGCCGCTGAGATCCAGCACCACCCGGGTATTATCCGGCGCCGACCACACGCGGATGCCCTGCACTTCGCTGCTCTGGGCCAGACACAGGCCACTCAGCCAGAACAGCAACCAGAATCCCGTTATCTTTATCCGCATGGCCGGCTCCCTGGGCGGTTTTGCGGTTATCTAGCCACAAGCTGAAAATATTTTCAAGCTTTTCCCTTCTTTAACCGTCAGATAGCCGCTAAACCTATTTAAAAATCTAGACTTGTGGACTGTCCAGTTGGCGCACTATGTCCCGCCCGCGATCTGAGGTCGGCAACAGCTGCAGGACCCGCCCTTCCCCGCGATACTCGATCTGAATCTCGAGATCCGGGGACGGCAGAACACCCAGGCCGCGATCGGGCCATTCGATCAGGCACAGGTCGGCCTCTTCCAGCAGATCACGAATCCCGATCCACTCGAGTTCCTCCGCGTCCGCCAGGCGGTAGAGGTCCAGGTGATAGAGGTTGACGCCTTCCAGGCTGTAGGATTCCAGCAGCGTATAGGTGGGACTCTTGACCCGCCCCGCATACCCCAGGGCCCGCACGAACCCGCGTACCAGCGTCGTCTTGCCGGCGCCAAGCTCACCCTGAAGAAAAATTACTCCGCCCTGCGTGCTGGCCTGCGCAAGCCGGCTGCCGAAGGCCTCCATGGCCGCGGGGTCCGCAATCTCTATCGGCACGGATTGATCTGTCGCCGCAATGCCTCGATCACATCGAGCGCAACCAGGCCACGTTCGCCATCGCCCGCCGCGGCGTCGGCCGCCGCGCCATGCACGTAGACCGCAGCCCGCGCCGCATCCTCCCGGGTCAGGCCCTGCGCCAGCAGCGCGGCGAGTATACCCGTCAGCACGTCCCCCATGCCGCCACTGGCCATGCCCGGATTCCCTGTCGGGCAGACCGCAAACTCGTCACCGTTGCACACCAGGGTGCCGGCCCCTTTCAGCACGGCGACCGCCGCGTACTCCTTCACCAGTGCCGCTACTGCCGCGAACCGATCGCTCTGAACCGCCTCAGACGGTCGGCGCAGCAAGCGTGCCGCCTCGCCTGGATGCGGCGTCAGTATCCAGTTGCCCCGCTGCTGGCGGTGCCTGGCCAGAAGATTCAGGGCATCCGCGTCAACCACCAGAGGCAGGGAGCTGGCCAGCGCCGTTGCAAACATTATCCGTGACCATGCCGACTGCCCGAGTCCGGGCCCGATCGCCACCACCGTGGCCCGCTCCAACAGTGCCAGCAGATCGTGCGCCGATTTGACGCCGTGGCTCATCAGTTCGGGGCGGCCACCGGTGATCAGCGCGACGTGTTCGGGCTGCGTCGCGACGCTCACCAGGCCGGCACCGCTGCGGGCTGCGGCCTCGGCCGCCAGGCGCGCGGCGCCCCCCATACCATGATCCCCGCCAATCACCAGCACGTGACCGTTGGCACCCTTGTGCTGGGTCCGTGGCCGGCGCGGCAGACAATCCGCCACCTGCTCCGGTCCAAGCAGCCAGGTATCGGTCGTCACCTCCGCATAGATATCCGGCGGAACATCCAGATCGACGAAATCGATGGCCCCTGCGAACTCCGGCCCCTCCCCGGTGTAGAGCCCGCGCTTGCGCCCGATGAAAGTGACGGTCCGGTCGGCGCGCACCGCAACACCCAGCACCGACCCGGTGTCGGCATGCAGACCGCTGGGGATATCGATGGCAAGCACGGGCGCCACCTGCGCATTGATCGCCTGTACCGCCTCGCGCCAGGCCCCTTCCACCGGCCTCTCCAGACCGGTGCCAAACAAGGCATCGATCAGCACGTCGACATCATCGATCGCGGCGTCCGCAGGACAAACGGGAGTCAGTCCGGCCGCCCTGGCGGCCTCGGCCGCGGTGCGGGCATCCCCGCGAAGACGCTCCCGATCACCAACCTGCACGATACGCACATCGAGGCCGGCAGCCCGCGCCAGGCGTGCCAGCACAAAGCCATCGCCGCCGTTATTGCCGACACCGCAGAAGACCGCAACCCGACGTGCGCCCGGCCACTGCTCCCTCAGCACGCTGAACGCGGCCGCGCCCGCCCGGGACATCAGGGTATAGCCCGGGACGCCTCGCACCTCGATGGCAAGACGATCCAGCTCGCGCACCGCGTCGGCGCGGTACAGCGGGACTTGCGTTCGTAACATCTGAAGCTGACTGCCAGTATTTTTATGTATAGCCACGAAATCCACGGAAGGACATGGAAAATTTTCTCATGGCTGTTCGTTCTTTCCGTGTGTTTCCGTGGCCATAATATCCGTCCTCATCAGATTGAAAAAGCGCTAGCCCGGAATACAGCCCCGGGTGAGTTCTGGCTCGGAAGCATCTGTGGCCTGTCTCCGATGAGTTCTGCCGTGCCACTCGGTGAGAAAACTGACTCAGGGAGGGCGCAGATGCGGCGCGAGCGCCTTATAATCTGTCTGTGCGCAGCCACCATACCGCGAAGCGCGGTGACGATGCCAGTATGCCCAAGGCCGGTCCCGATGCAGCCCCTTCACTCGACTTCCATGCCCTCGCACGCGATATCAGGCGCTGGGCCGGCGAACTGGGTTTCCAGCAGCTTGGCATCGCCGACACGGTTCTGGACGAGGCCGAGGCCCATCTCCTGGCCTGGCTCGCCGACGGTTTCCACGGCGAGATGGCCTACATGCCAAGGCATGGCACCCGACGGAGCCGACCGGCGGAACTCGTGCCCGGCACGCAAAGTATCATCACGGTGCGGATGGACTACTGGCCGCCCGATGCCGAGCCGGCAGAAGCCGTACTGAACGCACCCGCATCCGCCTACATCTCCCGTTATGCCCTGGGTCGCGACTATCACAAGGTATTGCGGCGCCGGTTGCAGCGGCTGGCCGAACGCATTGTGTCAGTTGCCGGTCCCTTCGGCTACCGGGTCTTTACAGACAGCGCCCCGGTTCTGGAAAAAGCCCTCGCCCAGAAGGCGGGGCTTGGCTGGATCGGAAAACACACCAATCTGCTCCAGGAAAAGGCCGGCTCCTGGTTTTTTCTCGGCGAACTTTTTACCAGCCTGCCCCTGCCGGCGGATTCCCCGGGCAGCAATCACTGCGGCACCTGCCGGGCCTGCATCGACATCTGTCCGACGCGGGCAATCCTCGCACCTTACCGGCTGGATGCGCGACGCTGCATCTCCTATCTGACCATCGAACTGAAGGGATCGATTCCCGAGGCGCTGCGCCCCGCCATCGGCAACCGCATCTACGGCTGTGATGACTGTCAGCTCGTCTGCCCCTGGAACCGCTTTGCCACAGGCACGCGCGAGGCCGATTTCAATGCCCGTCACCCACTGGACGCAGTCCCGCTTGTGGACCTCTTCCGGTGGCACGAGGCCGATTTTCTGCAACGCACTGAAGGTTCCGCCATCCGGCGCATTGGTTATCTGCGCTGGCTGCGCAACATTGCCGTGGCCCTGGGCAATGCGCCGACGACACCCCAGGTCATCGCTGCGCTGTCCTCACGCTGCGACCACCCCTCCGAGCTGGTACGCGAACACGTGGCCTGGGCGCTCCGGCAGCACGAGGAAGGGCAGTGAGAGGTTAGGAGTCAGGGGAAGACGCGACGCGTCGACATCGATCCGCTCTCCGGTCTATGCCCGCGCCCCAATCCCGCGGCCAGCACTGAAAACGCGCACCGATCTCTTCCCTCACTCCTGTATTCTGTAGTTCCGTATTCCGTATTGTGGATCCTAACTCCTAACTCCTAACTCCTAACTTCTGTAGCCTGTATTCTGTATTCTGTATTCTGTATTCTGTATTCTGTATTCTGTCTCCTGGATTCTGGATTCTGACTCCTCACTCCTCACTCCTCACCCTTGCGAGCGCCAGCGCATACATCTCATTCTTGCGCCGCCCCGTGACCGCAGCCGCCAGCGCGGCCGCCTTCTTGACCGGCAGTTCAGCCAGGAGCAGATCCAGAATCCTGATACCCTCGGCCTCGTCCGCGGTTTGCGTCACGGCAGCCCCTTCGACCAGTACCACGAACTCCCCTTTCCCGCGATTCGGCCCCGCTGCCAGCCACTCAGCCAGCGCCTCGAGCCGATCACCGTGCACCTCCTCGAAAGTCTTGGTGAGTTCTCGCGCAATGACACCCTGGCGGTTTTCACCGAATGCGTCACGCATATCGGCGAGCGTGTCATGGATGCGGTGGCTGGACTCATAAAAAACCAGCGTCCGCGTTTCGCCCGTCAATGCCTCAAGCCTGGCCAGACGCGCGCTGTGCCTGCTCGGCAAGAAGCCCTCGAAGACGAAGCGGTCCGTCGGCAGGCCGGCAACCGACAGCGCCGCCGTCAGCGCACTGGCACCCGGGATGGGACTGACGGCGATGCCTGCCGCCTGCGCGGCGCGCGTCAGACGAAAACCCGGATCGCTGATAAGCGGGGTCCCGGCATCCGAGATCAGTGCAATCGACTCGCCGGCGCCCAGCGACCCGACCAGCGCCTCGGCCATTTCGCGCTCGTTGTGTTCGTGGAATGCGACCATGGGTGTGGAGATACCGTAGTGACCCAGCAGGCGCTGACTGTGCCGCGTGTCCTCGGCAGCGATCCGGTCAACGCTCGCCAACACCTTCAGAGCGCGCTGACTGATGTCTTCCAGGTTACCTATCGGTGTTGCAACAACGTACAATACGCCAGCCTTGACGCCCATGTTCTGCCCCTGTTCCGAGACACCTGCGCTGCGCCCCGAGCACTGAATGAAACTTCTACCAGGAAGGCTAAACAGCCCTACATGTCGAGCATGAAAACCAGTACAATAGCCGCCATTGTGCGTTTCACCAAGTCCGTAGTCCGGATTTCTCACAGGGATCCCGGATGCTGGCGCAGGCATCGGGTGGCTGGACGCCGCTCTGGGCGGAGCCAGGTAAGCGAAAGGTCCGGTGGACCTTTCGCCTGCGGAGCGGGCTTGGCCCAGCCGAGCCCTGGGCGCGATAAAGTGGCAGCCGTGGCTACCACTTGAGTAAAGAGCGAGTCCAGGCGCACGAGGACCAGCCAGGGCCGGGATAGGCATCTCTACAGAACACACTGCCTTTTGCATGCTCAACACAATTTCAATCGGCGCAGGAGAATACGATCTTCCAACGCCGTCCCGTGAGAAATCCGAACTAGTCCTCTTCTCCCTGATGAGTGTCCTGCTGGCGGCGTTGCTGCTGGTCGGCTGCGCGGCTCCGCCGGTCAAGACGGCACCCCCGGTTGACGCCCAGCGCCTCGCTCAGGCGGAGACCCTGCAGGCGGCGGGCGAATATCGCGCAGCAGCGGATATCTACCTGTCCCTGGCCGGCGAGACGACCGCGCCGCTCAGCCATGACCTGCAGCTCGCGGCGATCGAGAGCCTGCTCGCGGGTGGTGATATGGAACAGGCGCGCAGACTGCTGGACGCGCTGCCGGCCGACCTGAATCCGGGGCAAGCTAACCGGGTCCGCCTGGCCCGCGCCGAATCCGCATTGCTGGACTATGAGGCCGAGGCGGCGCTCGAGTTGCTGAGCATGCCACTGGAGAATCCCACGCCCGAACACGAGACCCGTTATCACCGGCTGCGCGCCAGCGCCCACAGCCTGCGCGGTGACTATGTGTCCAGTATTCAGGAACGCATCTGGGTCGATGCGATGCTGGCACCCGGTGCGGAACGCCAGGCAAATCAGCTGGCGCTCTGGCAGGATCTGATGCGGCTCGACGATCCAACACGCGCCCGGCTCGAGGCCACCTCGTCCTCGGAAGCTCTGATCGGCTGGCTGTCACTCGCAACGCTGGTGCGCCAGCATCAGCAGGAACCGGCACGCCTGGCCGAGCGCCTGAGCGACTGGCAGTTACGCCACCCAAGCCACCCGGCAGTGGCCGGAGGCATTGTCGCCGACCTGCAGGCCGGCATCGCGCGCATCAGTGAATACCCACACCGGATTGGCGTGCTCCTCCCCTCGACAGGACCCTGGGCGCAGGCCGCAGCCGCCGTGCGGGACGGCATGCTCGCCGCGTACTATGACCCGCGAAGTCCTGCAAATCGCCCCGCATTACACTTTTACGACATCGGCACAGATGCCGGCCAGACCTGGGCGCGGTACCAGGAGGCGGTTCGCGACGGAATGAGCTTCATTATCGGCCCCTTGCGCAAGGAATCGGTAACGGAACTCGCACGCGCCGTCACGCTCGAGATTCCGGTGCTGGCGCTTAATACCACGGAGTCAACAGACCCGACCCCGGTCAACCTTTATCGCTTCAGTCTGGCGCCTGAGGATGAGGCCAGACAACTTGCAGAACAGGCGCGCAGTGACGGCTACGCGCATGCCCTGGCGATCCTCCCCGACGGGCCCTGGGGCGAGCGGGTCCTCGCGGCATTTGCCGCCCGGTGGCAGGCCTTGGGCGGTGAATTGCTGGAGGTGCAGCGCTTTGGGGAAGAGCAGAAAGAGTTATCCAATAGCGTGAGCACGCTGCTGAACATCGATGACAGCAAACGCCGCCACCGGAACCTCACAGCCGCACTGGGCGAAAAGCTTGAGTTCGAGCCGCGCCGACGACAGGACGCGGATTTTGTTCTGCTCGTGGCGCCGCCCGAGCGGGCGCGTCTGCTGCGTCCCCTGCTGCGGTTCCATCGGGCCTCCGACCTGCCGGTCCTCGCCACCTCGCATGTCTATGCGGGATACCCCGACGCCACCGCCGATGATGACATGAACGGGGTGGTGTTTTGCGACATGCCCTGGGTCCTGAGCGACGGCGACGAGGTCGCGCCATTGCGGCAGTCCTTTGACGAGGCGATGCCGGATCGCCCGGCGCGCTACACGCGTTTTTATGCCATGGGCATCGATGCCTACAAGCTGGTACCTTACCTTCCGGAACTGGGTCGCGGGACCTTTCAGTGGTATCGAGGGGTCACCGGTGACCTGAGCCTGGACGACGAGCGCAACGTCCATCGTTCGCTGCTCTGGGCACAGTTCCAGAACGGCGTACCGCAGCTGGCGCAGGTTGCGACGCCGCCTGTACCCGGGTCGGCGCGCGATGATAATTTCCCACGTCAGGACGACGGGCCGGAGCCGGCCGCACGCAGGGAGGCAGACAATGACGCAACGAGCGGCGCATATCGCGACGGGCCAACGCGCTGAAGAATGGGCTCACCAGTTCCTTACACAGCAGGGGCTGGAACTGGTTACGCGCAATTTCCGCTGCCGCAGGGGGGAGATTGACCTGATCATGCGCCACGGGCAACATCTGGTGTTCGTCGAGGTCAGGTACCGCAAGACCAGCAGATACGGGTCGGCAGCGGAGACCGTGGACTCCCGGAAACGCGCCCGCCTGATTCGTTGCGCCGAGTATTTCCTGACATGCTTTCCGTCACTCGCACGATTTCCGGCGCGATTTGATGTGGTAACGCTGGCACCGGACGCATCAGGTGCGGTCAGCTTCGACACCGGCTGGATCCCCAACGCCTTCGACGCGGCTTGAGCATTGAGCCAAAGTTCATTTATGGAAGCGGAACAACGTATCGCCCGGCATTTCCAGCAGAGTATCGACACCAAACGCCAGACCCTGTCCAGTGCCACCACGGCAATCGTGCGGGCCGGCAGGAAACTGGCCGACCGCCTGGACAAAGGCGGCAAGATACTCATCTGCGGGAATGGCGGTTCTGCCGCTGATGCACAGCACTTTGCATCAGAGCTGACCAACCGCTTCGAGATGCAGCGGCGGGGCTTGCCCGCAATTGCCTTGACGACAGACAGTTCGGCGCTGACATCCATTGCCAACGATTACACCTTCGACCAGGTGTTCGCCAGACAGATACATGCGCTCGGCAGCGCCGGTGACCTGCTGGCAGCCATCTCTACCAGTGGCAATTCTGCTAACATCGTGCAGGCCGTGCATGCAGCGCGGGCACGGGCTATGGCGGTTGTCGCCCTGACGGGCCGCGACGGCGGCGAACTGAGCGGAATTCTTGCTGAGGATGATGTGGAAGTGCGTGTGCCCGCCGCGTCGACCGCCCGTATTCAGGAGACCCATATCCTGATTATTCATTGTTGGTGCGATTTGATTGACCATCACTTTTCCGGACAGGAGGCATCAGTCCATGCGAATCACCCCTAGGAATCTGTTAGTGACGATCGGATCGGCAGTGACTGCCGTATGGCTGGCCGGCTGCGTGCCCCTGGTCATCGGGACCGCGGCCGTTGGCGGTGCCTCGATCGCACACGATCGTCGCACCGCGGGAACCATTGTTGAAGATCAGGTGATCGAGGCCAAAATCCTTGCCGCCTTGCACGAGAATACGGGGCTATGGGAGCAGTCACACTTCAGTGTGACCAGTTACAACATGGTGGTGCTGCTGGCGGGGGAAACGCCCACCGAGGCACTGCGGGCGCGCGCCGAAGAGATCGCGCGGGGCATCAAGCCCGTGCGCCGCGTCTACAATGAGCTCACCGTCGCGGCGCCGAGCGCCCTCATGACCCGCTCCGGGGATTCCTGGATCACCACGGAAGTCAAGGCACATTTCTTGAAGATCAAGGGCATTGAAGGTTTTGACCCAACGCGCGTCAAGGTCGTCACCGTAAACGGCACCGTGTATCTCATGGGTCTGGTCAGTCGCGAGGGCGGAAACGCCGCCGCCGAGTCGGCACGCCAGGTGCGTGGCGTCCAGCGGGTGGTAAAACTGTTCGAGTACCTCAGTTGAGCACGCGGCACGGCGCTGCCTTTAGCCCGCATTTCTCACCGGGCGTCAATAGAGTCACATAATGCACTGAGGTAAGGAACTGAGTGCAGATCAGGGAAAAGACAGTGTGTAATCAGGCAATGCCTATCCCGGTGAGAAATGCGGGTTAGTGTTGCAGGAACTCGCCCGCACGCAGCATTTGCCGGTATAAAGCGGCGTCCTCGGCGGCGAAGCAACAGGCGGTAATCTCAAAGCTGTCCGCGTGCCGGGTCATCACCCGCAGGGCAATGCGGGCCGCTGCCTCTTTCGGGTAGCCATAGACACCCGTGCTGATCGCGGGAAAGGCAATGCCCCGTATCCGGTTTTCCTGGGCAAGCTGGAAGCAGCGACGATAGCAGGACTCCAGCAGGGCCGGCTCGCCCTGGTCACCGCCGCGCCACACGGGACCCACGGTGTGTATCACCCACCGGGCCTTGAGCCCGAATCCCGGCGTGATCCTGGCGTCCCCGGCCTTACAGCCGCCCAGGCTCTGGCAGTACGCCTTCAGTTCGATGCCGGCGGCACGGTGAATTGCACCATCCACGCCGCCGCCGCCGAGCAGTGAGCTGTTTGCGGCATTCACGATGGCATCAACGGCCAGTCGCGTGATATCACCCTCGACAACTCTGATCATGGCACGCCTGTGCGCCGGTCACTTGACGACCTTCAGTGCAGGCCGCGAAGACTTGCCGGACGGCGGTTCCGGGGCGCCTGGTGGCTCGGGCTCATTCTCATCCTCTGTGAACATCATGCCGCGCCCGTTCTCCTGCGCGTAAATTGCCAGCACGGCGCCGATGGGCGCGACGACATCCATACCGGTACCGCTGAACCGGGCACGGAAGGTAACCTCGGCGTTACCTATTATCAGGTCTCTGACGGCATGGGGGTTGATATTGAGCACGATCTTGCCGTTCTCGACATGCTGCTGCGGCACCATGACACCCGGTGCCGTGGCATCAACCAGCAGGTAGGGCGTCAGACTGTTATCGAGGATCCACTCATTTATCGCGCGGATCAGGTACGGGCGGCTGGGAGTCATGTCGAGGGGCGAAAGGGTACAAACCTCAGCTGCGTGAACGAAAATCCGGGTAGCCTGTGCAAAGCGAACCTCGCTCGCCTCTATTGGCACTGCTTCGGCAGCATCCGCAGGTCAGTCCAAGCGATGCGCGAAGCCGGCCTCACTCTCGGGACCAGCATCGATCCGTTCGAGCCCGAACGCGGCATTCCGCACCCGGCATGTCTCACACCTGCAGACCCGCCCCGGCATTCTCTCTTCTGTATTCTGTATTCTGTATTCTGGATTCTGTATTCTGTATTCTGTATTCTGTATTCTGTATTCTGTATTTTGGATTCTGGATTCTGGATTCTGAATGCTGACTTCTGACTTCTGTATCCTGTCTTCTGTCCTTGACGCACCCACAAGCCCTGCGGTTCAGCCTTGTCGCCACACTACTCGCGCATTTCCCGCTCGGGCTCGGTCAGACTCGCCTGAAATGACTCGCGGGCGAAAATCCGGCCCGCATAATCCAGCACCGGCTTGGCCTGCTTGGGGAGATCGACCTTGCAGTCAGTCAGTCGCCACAGTAGCGGCGCGAGAAAGCAGTCCACCAGACCGAATTCCTCGCTGAGAAAAAACGGCAGGGCCGCGAAGACCTCCGCGCTCGATGTCAGGCTGTCACGCAGCATCTTGCGTGACCTGGCGGCGTTCTTTTCACCCTTGGTGTGGATTTCGTCCAGGAGGCTGTACCAGTCCCGTTCGATGCGAAACATGGCCAGGCGGGCCCGGGCGCGGGATACCGGGTCGACCGGCATCAAGGGCGGGTGCGGAAAGCGCTCATCGAGATATTCCATGATGACCCGTGCATCATAGAGAACCAGTTCCCGATCCACGAGCGTCGGAACCGTCTGGTAGGGATTGAGATCGATGAGGTCCTCGGGCAGATTATCGAGGTCGACATTGACGATCTCGACGGTAATGCCCTTTTCTGCCAGCACCATGCGCGCCTGGTGACTGGAAGGACTGGTTGCCTCGGAAAACAGGGTCATGACCGAGCGACGATTGGCAACTAACGCCATAGATGAGTCTCCATGCTACCTGTCCAGGCATCACGCTGCTGCTGGTACGATGCCAATTCGTTATACCAAACCGTCCTGTCCTGGTCGGTTGTTGTCTTCAGTGGACGTCCTTCCAGTACTCTTTCTTCAACAGATAGGTAATGACCAGGAGCACGAGCAGGAACAACAACACCTTAATACCCAGAGCCTGGCGTTCCAGCTTGACCGGCTCACCCATGTAGGTCATGAAATTAACCAGATTCGTTATCGCCTTGTCATACTCTGCCGGTGTCATCGTGCCAGGCTCAACCAGCTCCAGATGATCAATGACCTGCCTCTCTTTACCCTCATGCTCGACCGTCTTGTAGACCGGCTTCTGCCAGCCCTGCAACTCCCAGAGCACATGGGGCATGCCCACACTCGGAAACACCAGATTGTTCACGCCAAAGGGGCGCGACTCATCGAGGTAGAAGGTGCGCAAATAGGTATATAGCCAGTCTGGTCCACGCGAACGGCTCACCAGGGTCAGATCCGGCGGCGGTGCCCCAAACCAGTTCTTGCCATTCTGGCGCGACATCGCCACTGTCATCGGCTCACCGATCTTCTGGGCGGCGAACATCAGATTGTCGATCACCTGTTGCTCGGTCAGTCCGAGATCGCTGCCCATGCGATTGTAGCGCTGATAGGCGGCCGAGTGACAGCTGAGACAATAGTTGACAAACAGCTTGGCACCCTTCTGCAGAGACTGCTTGTTCGTCAGGTCAATATTCGCCTTGTCCAGGTGGCCACCGCCACTGGTGGCGCCGGCCAGGGCAGGCAACAAAAGAAACAGCAAGGTCACAAGTCTCCGATTCATTTTGTCACCCTTTCCGGAACCGGCTTGGTACTGTCAAGCTTCGTGTAGATTGGCATGAGCAGGAAGAACAGGAAATAAACGATGGTCCCGATCCGCGCCACCATTGTCTTGCCGGGCGTCGGTGCCTGGGTTCCCAGATAACCGAGCACGACGAACGAGATCACCAGTAACGCAATCGCCGACTTATAGAGCACCCCGCGATAGCGGATTGACTTTGCGGGACTGCGATCGAGCCAGGGCAGGAAAAACAGGATCAGGACCGCCCCGCCCATCACGATGACACCGCCGAACTTGTCGGGGACGGCACGCAGCATGGCGTAGTAGGGTGTGAAATACCACACGGGGGCGATGTGCTCCGGCGTCTTCAGCGGATCGGCCGGCTCAAAGTTTGGATGCTCGAGGAAGAACCCACCGCCATCGGGGATGAAAAATATGACGATGGAGAAGAACATCAGGAAGACCACGACTCCCACGATATCCTTCACGGTGTAGTACGGATGAAAAGGGATACCATCCTTGGGGATACCGTTGGCGTCCTTGATCTTCTTGATCTCGATACCGTCGGGGTTGTTCGAACCGACCTCATGGAGGGCAAGAATATGTGCCGCAACCAGCACGATCAACACCAGCGGAACGGCGATCACATGGAAGGCGAAAAAGCGGTTGAGAGTGACGTCCGAGATAACATAGTCACCGCGTATCCACAGCGCCAGATCGTCGCCGATCACGGGAATGGCACCGAACAGGGAGACGATGACTTGGGCACCCCAGTACGACATCTGGCCCCAAGGCAACAGATAACCGAAGAAGGCCTCTGCCATCAGGCACAGGTAGATAAACATGCCGAAGATCCACAGCAGCTCACGTGGCTTGCGGTAGGAGCCGTACAGAAGGCCCCGGAACATGTGCAGATAAACGACGATAAAGAAGGCCGATGCGCCGGTGGAGTGCATATAGCGGATCAGCCAGCCCCAGTCGACGTCGCGCATGATGTATTCGACCGAAGCGAACGCCTTGGCCGCATCCGGTTTGTAGTTCATGGTCAGCCAGATACCCGTCAGGATCTGTATCACCAGAACCAGCAGCGCCAGGGAACCGAAGAAATACCAGAAATTGAGGTTCTTCGGGGCATAGTATTCGGCCAGATGCTCTTTCCACATCTTGGTGAGCGGAAAGCGCGCATCAATCCAGCCCATGAAACCCGTCATCATCTTGCCCATCACGCTACTCCTTGGTCTTCGCCGATCAGGATCAACGTATCGCTGATGTAGCGATGCGGCGGCACCGGAAGATTGAGCGGCGCCGGCACGCCTGAATAGACTCGCCCCGCCAGATCGAACTTGGAGCCATGGCAGGGACAGAAAAAGCCGCCCTTCCAATCGGCGCCGAGATCTTCTGCCGCCACTTCCGGCCGGTAGATCGGCGAACAACCCAGGTGTGTGCAGATCCCGATCATCACCAGAACCTCGGGCTTGATGGCACGCACCTCATTCTGGCAATACGGGGGTTGCTGCGGCTCGAGTGACTCTGGATCCCGCAGCATAGACTCGACCTCGGGAAGACTTTCGAGCATCTCTGGCGTACGCCGCACGATCCAGACCGGCTTGCCCCGCCAGCTGACATTGATCTTCTGCCCCAGTTCCAGCTTGCTGATGTCTGCCTCGACGGGTGCGCCCGCGGCCTTGGCGCGCGCGCTGGGCAGCATGGACTTCACGAAGGGAACCAGGGTGTAGACCGCACCTACACCGCCCACCACCGTTGCCGCAGCCGTCAGGAAACGGCGCCGGCTGGTGTCTACGCCATCAGAACTCATAAAACTCTCCAGTAATTTGGCTTACAACTCCGTGTACCACGCCAGATAGGCGGGCCATTCTACTACGAGTGGCCACGAAAGGGCGCACTAAGCGGTACAGGGACGGCCGTTTTCGAGCGGCATAGCTTCTTACAAGAGCGGAAAGAGGTCAAGTGAGGTCCTTGAGCCAGATCAGAATTCGAATAGATAAGCGCTTTCCCCGAAACTTATGCCCTGCCCGTGCGGCAGCGAAGCCGGCCGGTTCAACGGCTGCGCCTACACCGGGTTGTCAATGTCAATGTATTCAAAGGCCAGGTCAAACCGCTCAGCCAGATGCCGGCCGAGCGCCTGCACCCCATAGCGCTCCGTCGCATGATGTCCCGCGGCGAAGAAATGAATGCCGCGTTCGCGCACGACATGGGTGGTCTGCTCGGAGACCTCGCCGCTGACAAAGGCATCGAGGCCGAGATCGGCCGCCAGCTCGAGGTACGACTGTGCCGCGCCCGTACACCAGCCGATGCGACGAATCATCCCGCTCTCACCCGCCAGATGCAGCGGCGCACGTCCCAGCCGTTCCGCAATCCTCACCGCCAGTTCCGTTGCCGCGACCGGTTGTGCGAGCGTACCGAAGCAGCCGATCTTCGGACCCGGCCCTGAACCAAACTGCCCTTCCGCCACGAAACCCAGAACCCGTGCAAGCTGCGCGTTATTTCCAAATTCCACATGCGCATCGAGTGGCAAATGATAGGCAAGCAGGCTGACATCGGCGCTGATCAGCCTGGCCAGCCGGCGCCGTTTCATGCCGGTAATACAGGGGTCCTCGCCCTTCCAGAAGTAGCCATGGTGGACGAGCAGGACATCGGCACCCCGCGCAGCCGCGGCATCAACGAGCCACTGGCTGGCCGTCACGCCGGCAATGAGACGGCGCACGTCATTGCAGCCCTCGACCTGCAGACCGTTCGGGCAATAATCCTGGAACAACCCGACCTCGAGCAGGTCATTGGCATACGCAACAAGCTCATGTAATGGCGTCATTTCTCGATTCAAGCGCGCGCCGCTACCCCTCTCGGGCTAATGAAAAGTACCGCAAATCGGTTAGTATACCAACTGTGAATATCCGCAGGATTTTCATCTTTGCCCTCGAATCTGCCGGGGTCGGCCTGGTCGCCGCCGTGGCACTGCTGTTGCTGCGGCCCGCATTCCTGGACCGACACCAGCCGGTCGTTGAACTGCATCAAAGCGCAGGCATTGGCCTGGCGGGCGGATCCGGAGATGGGGATCGGGCAGGGCCGGTTTCCTATGCCGATGCCGTGGAGCGCGCCGCACCGGCGGTAGTCAATGTGTTTACCGCCCGAGTGATTACCGAGCGCCGCAGCCCGCTGCTGGATGACCCCCTGTTTCGCTACTTTTTCGGCGACAGTCTTTCAGCGAATAAAAAACGTCTCGAGACCAGCCTGGGCTCGGGCGTCATTATCAGCCCGCAGGGCTTCGTACTCACCAATAACCATGTCGTCGCGGATGCCGACGAGATCCAGATCATGCTGTCCGACGGTCGCAACGCCAAGGCCGAGGTGGTGGGTCTTGATCCGGAGACCGACCTGGCGGTACTGAAGATCGAGCTGACTGACCTCCCGAGCGTGGTTATCGGTGATTCCGAGCATATTCGTGTCGGCGATGTGGTATTTGCGATCGGTAACCCCTTCGGTGTCGGGCAGACCGTTACCCAGGGGATCGTGAGTGCCACCGGACGCTACAAGCTCGGGATCAGCACCTTCGAAAATTTCATTCAAACCGATGCGGCGATCAATCCAGGCAACTCAGGCGGGGCGCTGATCAATGCCCATGGCGAACTGATCGGGATCAATACCGCGATTTTCAGCCAGTCCGGCGGTTCGCAGGGCATCGGCTTCGCAATACCCGAAAGTCTCGCCAAGGACGTCATGAAACAGATCATTGAACGGGGACGCGTGGTCCGTGGCTGGCTGGGCATCGAGGCCCAGAACCTGACACCGGCGCTGGCGGAATCCTTCGGCCTGGATAACACCAACGGCGTGCTCATCGCCGGTGTCGTGCGCGGCGGACCCGCCGATCAGGCCGGCATCAACCCGGGCGATCTGGTGCTCACCGTCGATGGAAAAGCCGTTGTCGATGCCCATGAGGCACTGGCGCGCATCTCACGCTCGACACCCGGCACGAAAATCGAAGTCGACGGCCTGCGCAAAGGCCAACCCTTCCAGGCCCAAGTCGAGATCATTCAGCGCCCTACCCGCCTGCGTGAATGATCAGAAGGGCCACACCGTGCACAGTGAGGGCGAATCGATTTTTTTCCGTGGGTTGGGTGGATTCCGCGGCCAATTCAACCGTGAATCATGGCAGTCTGGGAATCTGTCGGACTCAGGCAAGACATGCCCGCAGGGCCTCGAGAAAGGCGCGGTTCTCGTCCGGCGTGCCCACGGTGACCCGCAGGCAGTCGCTTAACAGACCTCCGGCACCGCTCATGTTCTTGATTAACACGCGGCGCGAGCGGAGTCCCTCGAACACCGCACTGGCACGGCCCGGCGGGGTTCGGAACAGAACGAAGTTGGCCTGACTGGGAAAGGCCTCAATCTCCGGCATCGCGGCAAGTTCGGCATGCAGCTTTTCGCGATCCGAACGGATCCTGGCGGTCTGCGCGTCAAGCACGGCATGGTTTTCCAGCGCGAAGGCCGCGCTGATCTGTGTCAGCACATTGATGTTATAGGGCAAACGAACCTTGTCGAT
>Ga0111153_1140_pt1 | contig 18713 bp, 19 predicted proteins | sample DeeMarSeWOR28_12_FD_80255 | JGI IMG/M metagenome (GOLD analysis project Ga0111153, IMG submission 80255) | Gammaproteobacteria bacterium SG8_31 | reverse complement strand
CCGGCCACAAAAAAACCGGCGATGGCAACGGGAACGGTGCCCCAGATCACGGCCCAGGCCATCCGCGAGTCGGCGGTGCCCTTGCCCCCGGCGACGGACCGGAACCAGGCGGTGGTCATCGCGACGAGCTCGGAGCGGAAGAACCAGACCACCGCCAGCAGGGTGCCCAGGTGAACGGCCACGTCGAAAGCCAGGCCCTGGTCCGGCCAGTTCAGGACGTGGGGCGCCAGCACCAGGTGGCCGGAACTGGAGATCGGCAGGAACTCGGTGAATCCCTGGACAATCGCGAGCCAGACAGCATGGGAAATGTCCATAGTCGCCTAAAGGGAGCCGGAAAGATCCTTCCGGGTCAAGCCCGGAAGCATACCGCTCCAGCCGCGGCTGAACGCCATTACCTTGAAACGCTCACCCATTTCGCCCGGCAATGTCAGTGCGCGCACCTGGGCGGCAGTTTCCATCCTCTTTCGGAGATCTGTCGGGTCCGGAACAGCCATCTCCGTGATCCCCGATCCCAGCAGGAAATGCGCCTGGGTAGTAAACCCGTCCAACACCAGGCCGGCGCCGACAGCGGCCTCCGCCACGGCGGTGAAGTCAACCCAGGCAGTGATGTCCTGGAGCCCCGGGTAAAGGAAAGGGTCTCCGTGGGCTCGATGCCGGTAATGGCACATCAGCGTGCCTTCGGAGCGCTCGGGATGATACAGCTGGCGGCGGGGCAGCCCGTAATCGAATAACAGCAGGACGCCCCTTTTAAGCGACCCCGCCAGTGAGGAAACAAGGGGTTTGAGCCCTGGACACCACTCCGAGGCATATCCCGGCGCAAGCGGTTCGCCCAGGGAATCATTCAGCAGCCGGACCTGCTGCCGCAGGGCGTCGTCGGCAGGCAGCGAAACGACGCGAAACGCGCCGTCCGCGGTCCCCACGCCGAGGTATTCCGGATCCGGCGAGCCGATCCTGAAGCGCTCACAGGGAATTGCGTCGAGGACCTCGTTGGCAATGATCACGCCTTCCATGTCCGCGGGCAGCTCATCCACCCATCGGACCCTGTCGACCAGCGACGGCAATGACTCGGCCAGGAGCCGTTGCTGTCGATCCTTGAGATCTGCGCTGATCTCCAGTATCCGGTACCGTCGCGGCAGCTCGCCGCGTGAATCCAGGGCGCGCAATACCTCCAGGGCAAGCGCTCCCGACCCGCCGCCGATCTCGAGGAGGCGGAGAACAGCGGAGAGAGTTCCGGTGCCGTCGTGAAATCTCCGCCGGATCCGAACTTCCGGCTGCCGGCGCTGTAGTAGCCCATGCCCGGGGAATAAAGGGCCATCTCCATGAATTCAGCAAACCGGATGGCGCCGCCGGCCGCGGCGATAGCATCCGAAATCCGGGACTGCAGGCGCCGGCTGTGTTCGCGCGCCTCGGCGGACGGTTCCGGCAGGCCGGCTGCATCCATCGCTTCCTTCATGCCGAAGTGTGGGTATCCTTTAAATGGAGACGGACGGGAGCGGCAATCGTAATGGCAGCGGAACAACACGACCAGCCTCTGCAGGGGAAAGTGGCGCTGGTCACCGGTGGAGCCCGGCGTATCGGGGGCGGGAGCCCGGACCGTGATCCATTACCATGGCTCCCGCGAAGACGCCGAATCCCTGGCCGCGGAGCTGGAGCAGGCACGCCCGGAGACAACTGCCCTGGCCAGGACGGATCTTCTGGATCCCGCGGCCCGGGTCGAGCTGGTAGAGATCGCGATTCGAAAGTTTGGTGGACTGGATATCCTGGTCAACAACGCCTCGACCTTTTATCCCACGCCTCTCGGCACCATCGAGGAATCCCACTGGCGGGACCTGATGGGGACCAACCTGGAAGCGCCATTGTTCCTGGCCCAGGCGGCGGCACCCATGCTGCGGGAACGTCGGGGCACCATTCTCAACATGATCGATATCCACGCCCGCAAGCCGCTTCGCCGTCACCCCGTGTACACCGCCGCCAAAGCAGGTCTTGCCGCGCTGACTCTCTCCCTGGCGCGGGACCTGGCGCCGGAGGTGCGCGTCAATGGCATATCACCCGGGGCAATACTTTGGCCGGAAGCCGGAGAGGACCCGGCGTCCCGCCAGCAGATCCTTGACCAGATCTGCCTGGGCAGAACGGGGGAGCCCTCGGATATCGTGCAGTGCGCTCTCTACCTGCTGACCGCCGATTATGTGACCGGACAGATTATTGCCGTGGACGGGGGCCGCAGCATCGGCTGGTAGGCCGAACTACTGAGCGTCCAGCACCTTCCAGCGCCTTGTGCCCGTGTCGCCGGGCTTGGAGGAAAGACCGTCCCGTGCCTCCGGGGAGGCAACCGCGCTGCAGCTGCCGTTCTCCAGGAAGTACAACGCCTCGCCAAGGGAGCCTTCGGCCGGATCACCGAAGGGGTGATCCAGATCGTCCGCCGCCGGGCAATCCGGCGCAAAACCGTCGAAGTAGTCTGTCGTACCGATGGCGTTGACGATGCGGAAGCTCACCGGTCTCAGGACCTGCTCGCAGAAAACGAAGCCGAGCTGACCGACCGGCTTGCCGAATGTTCTGTCCCCGATAAGCACGACGTCCACGAACGGTTCGAGAGCGTTGATGACAAGCTCGCTGGCCGACGCCGTGGCGCGGGTCGTGATGAACACCACCTGCTGGAGGTCAAGCGCGTTCGCGGAATCGCGGAAGAATCGGGTGTCGTTCCTGCCGGCGTTGTCCGGGTTGTACTCCAGGGTGTACTGGATCTGGCCTTGCGTGACCGCACCTCCGATGAGATTCGCGAGCACCTCGGCGATGGCGAGCAGTCCCCCGCTGTTGTAGCGCAGGTCGACCACCAGTCGGGTAACCCCCGCCTGTCCGAGTTCTGCGAAAGCCTGGTTCAGGGCAGGATCGCCGGGCTCCACAAAGGCTCGGAACAACATATAACCCACGAAACCCGTTGGAGTGTCCAGCAGCGTGGCCGAAGAAACCGGCGGGATTGTGACGACAGCCTTTGTGAACGTCCGGGTAAATTCTTCACCGGCAACATCGCGCCAGGTCAGCTCCACAGTCACGCCGGCTTCCGGCGGTCCGAGGGAGGCGCTGAACCCTTCGTTGGCCAGGATCTCGCCGATGGGTCGTCCGTCCACCGCGACGATGCTGTCTCCCCTGCGAAGCCCGCCCTCATGTGCGGGGCTGCCCTCGTACACGTCCAGCAATCTCACCTGGCCTTCCACCTGACGGGACTGGAATCCCAGGCCGGCAAACTGCCCCTCGCCGTAAAACGCTTCTTCCACCGCCGCGGGGGTGATGAAACTGTAAATATCCTCCGGCACCCTCAATGCATCCAGGTAGGCCTGGGGCGAATCGAATTCGGCGGGATCCGCCACGGGCAGTCTGTCGTTCCAGAGATAGAATTCCTGCATCACGTCCTGCACGAACTCGTTCTGCTCCAGGATGGTGCAACTCGAACCCTGTGGCGCCTCAACGCCGCTGCCGCCGGATCCACCGCCGCAGCCCGCAATGCCGATGACCAGGCCCGCCAGGAGGGCGGTCAGCCGGCTCTGCGTGAGTCTCGGTTGATAGCGGGTTAGCTTCAAACCACAAGCGGCAGGTTTACCGCCTCCAGCGGATGCCGGTCCTGGTCGAATTCCTGCCACAAGAGGCTGAAGCTCCGGCCCGACACGGGATGCAGCTTGTCGCCGGCAAGATCTGCCAGCGGCTTCAGGACAAAAGCGTAACGGGTGATCTCTTCCCGCGGGACCTTCCGTCCCTCGCCGTCGATGACCTCGTCCCCGTAAAGGAGGAGATCCAGGTCCAGCGTCCGCGGCCCGAATTTTTCATCACCGCGTTCACGTCCGCTGTCGGCCTCTATCGATTCCAGGGCGGCCTCGACCTCCTCGACAGCGGCGTCTGTGTCGAAGGCGGCTACCATATTCAGGAACTCGTCGCCCTCGAAACCCACCGGCCGATTGCGGTAGACGGGGGACAGCCTGAGCACTCCGAAGTTGCCGGCAAGAGCGACAAGAGCAGATCGGACATGCTCCTCAGGGTTCACATTGCTGCCGATAGCCACGTAAATCTCAGGCATCGAAATCGTCCTTTGTCCTTTCGATGACAACACCCACGTCCTTCGCTCCCCTGATCGCTCCCGGTTTGTGCAGCGTCACCTTGACCCAGGGAACATCGAACTCCGTAACGACGATCCGGGCGACGGACTCGGCCAGGGTCTCTACCAGGCCGAAATCCGATTCCTCGATAAAGCTGATCAGGCGCTTGGCGACGGCCTTGTAGTCCAGGGTGTCATCGATAGAGTCCCCCGCGGCGGCGGTCCTGATATCGGCCGCCATCTCGAGGTCCAGACTGACGGTCTGGTGAATCTTCCGTTCCCACTCGAAGATCCCGATGACGGTCTCGACCCGAAGGTCGCTTAGAAAAATGATGTCCATTTCGGAGGCGATTCAGTGCTGGCCGCCCGGGCCGGCGGGAGGTTTCAGATCCTCGAGATTCCATCTTGCGCGGGCCTGGACCACCAGCGGAGAGGATTCTCCGGCGCGCAGCCTCAGCATACCAGCATAGGCAATCATGGCGCCATTATCGGTGCAGAATTCCGGGCGCGGATAGTACAGGTTCCAGCCTTCCGCGGCGGACAGTTCCTTCATGCGCTCACGCAGCAATTTGTTGGCGCCGACTCCGCCGGCAATCACCAGGCTCGGGATCCCGGATTCCCGCACCGCGCGCCCGCACTTGGCCACAAGCGTATCCACCACCGCTTCCTGGAACTCGGCCGCAAGATCTTCACGAGAAACAGGCGAATGAGTTTCTTCCGCCGCCAGCCGTACAGCAGTCTTGAGCCCGCTGAAACTGAAATCCAGGCCGGGCCTGGAGGTCATGGGCCGCGGCAGGCTGATTTTCCCGGGTACGCCGGATGCCGCCAGCCGGGCGAGGGCAGGTCCTCCGGGGTACGGCAGATCCAGCAGTTTCGCCGTTTTGTCGAAAGCCTCGCCCGCGGCGTCGTCCAGGGTCTCGCCGAGGATCCTGTAGAGGCCCAGGCCCCTGACCTCCACCAGCATGGTGTGCCCCCCGGACACCAGCAGCGCCAGGAACGGCATCTCCGGCCTGCGATCCTCGAGCATCGGAGCAAGCAGATGGCCCTCCATGTGGTGGACACCGAGGCAGGGACGATCCCAGGCCATGGCCAGGCTGCGGGCAACGGATCCGCCCACGAGGAGCGCGCCAATCAGGCCAGGACCGGCCGTGTAGGCGATTCCGTCAACGTTGCCGGCATGGCTTCGTGACGCCTCCAGGACCTGCCTGATCATCGGGGTCAGCTTCCTGACGTGGTCACGAGAGGCCAGCTCGGGCACCACGCCCCCGAACTCCGCGTGCAACGCCACCTGGCTGTAAACGGAATGCGCCAGCAATCCGTCGTGCTCGTCGTAAACCGCTACCGCGGTCTCGTCACAGGATGTTTCTATCCCGAGGACACGCATCCCACTCTCCGATCCGCCCGTTCATATTTTGCAATTCTACCTGCCAGCAATTAAACTTAGTGGTCTTTATCGCCGCCCGAGGGGCGGCGTTTCTCTGCCTGAATGGATGGTGATTTTTCGACATGCCAAGCGTTCGTGTACGTGAAAACGAGTATTTTGACGCCGCGCTGCGTCGGTTCAAGCGCGCCTGCGAGAAAGCCGGGGTCCTGACTGAACTCCGACGGCGCGAGTATTACGAGAAGCCGACCCAGGAGCGCAAGCGCAAGAAGGCAGCCGCCGTGAAGCGTCACGCCAAGCGTCACCAGCGCGACGTGGCCCGGCGTCGCCGCCTTTACTGAGTTCCTGATCTTCTTCGACCTGCCATGCCGCTGAAGGGCCGCCTCACCGAAGACATGAAGCAGGCCCTGAGAGCCGGCGACAAGGCGCGGCTCTCGGTGATCCGCATGGCCCTTGCCGCCGTCAAACAACGGGAAGTGGATGACCGCGAGGAACTCGATGACGCACAGATCATCGGCGTCATCGAGAAAATGATCAAACAGCGCCGGGAATCCGCGATTCAGTATCGTTCCGGTAACCGGGAAGACCTGGCCTCCAAGGAAGAAGCGGAAGTCGAGGTGCTCGCCCGGTATCTGCCCGAGCCCCTGTCTGATGCCGAAATCGACGCGCTGATCGATGAAGCGATCGCGGCAGCGGGCGCCGAAAGCATGCGGGATATGGGCAGGGTCATGGGCCAGATCAAGGCCGCCGCCCAGGGCCGGGCGGACATGGGGGATGTGAGCGCGCGGGTCAAAGCCAGGCTATCCGGATCCTGAAAGGGGGTCTCTTCGACCCCGATCTCTCTGATCCGACGGGACATCCGGTTCCGGAAACGCGACGAATCAAAATCAGGCAGGGGTTGACCTTGCGCCATCATCGGCTATTTATTAACCAGAGCCGATGACCAAGTTTTCGGACCCGGCGTCACAGCCTGTTCATGGCCAAGGTTCGCGGCCCGTGATCGGAACGCGCTGCATCCCCCCAGGACGGCCCCTCCGGAACGTGAAGTCGGCAAACACCGCCGGACCTGGGGCATTGAGCGTGGCATTCCTATGAGCAGGATTCCTCAGCATTTCATCGACGACCTGATGTCCAGGACGGACATTATCGAGGTCGTGGGCTCGCGGGTGCCGCTCAAAAAGGCGGGACGCGAGTTCAAAGCCTGCTGCCCGTTCCACGACGAAAAGACGCCCTCCTTCACCGTGAGCCCGACGAAACAGTTCTATCACTGCTTTGGTTGCGGCGCCCACGGTACGGCGCTGGGATTTCTCATGGATCACGACCATCTGGGGTTTGTCGACGCAGTGGAGGAGCTTGCCCGGCAAGCCGGCGTCGAGGTGCCCAGAGAGGCGGGGTCCGCCGCCAAACGCCCCGATGATGATCTCTACGCGGTCATGGAAAAGACCGCGCGCTTCTTTTCGGGAGAGCTGAAGAAGAACAAGGAGGCCATCGATTATCTCAAGAGCCGCGGCGTGGACGGCGAAACCGCGGCACGTTTCGGGATAGGTTTTGCCCCGTCGCGCTGGGACGGCCTCATCGAGCACTTCGGATCTACCGAAAAATCCCTCAAGCAGCTTGCGGATTGCGGGCTCATTATCGAGAGAGAACAGGGCGGCTGGTACGACCGTTTCAGGGGCCGGGTCATGTTCCCGATCCGGGACGCCCGCGGACGGGTTATCGCCTTCGGCGGCCGGATTATCGGAGACGGCGAGCCAAAGTATCTGAATTCGCCGGAGACTCGGCTGTTCCACAAGGGCAGGGAGCTGTACGGCTTATTCGAGGCGCGGCAGGCGTTGCGGGACATCTCCCGGCTGATGGTCGTCGAGGGCTACATGGACGTCGTCGGCCTGTCCCAGGCCGGAATTCACTGGGCCGTGGCCACCCTCGGTACCGCCACCACCGGAGATCACCTGCATCGACTCTTCCGGCTGACCGACACCGTGGTCTTCTGCTTTGACGGCGACAGGGCGGGTCGTCAGGCCGCCTGGCGGGCCCTCGAAAACGCCCTGCCCTCGCTGGTGGAAGGCCGTCAGGTTCAGTTCCTGTTCCTGCCCGAGGGAGAAGATCCCGACTCGCTGGTGCGCGCCGAAGGGCCGGAGAAATTCCGCAGCCGCGTGGACGAGGCGGTGCCGCTGTCCGATTATCTCCTGGAAAATCTGGAATCCAGGGTGGACATGAGCAGCGTTGATGGCCGGGCCCGCATGGCCGAATTGGCCCGCCCCCTGCTCTCCCGCATACCGCCCGGGATCTATCACGATCTGCTGGTAACCCGACTGGCTCAGACCATTGGCATGAACGAGGAACGGCTCGGGACGATTCTCGCCGGTGATTTGCCCAGCCAACCCGGTTTCCGGCCGGCGGCGCGCGGCGCACCCACCCCGGCAAGTCCGCGATCCAGCCTGGTTCGCCAGGCCATCGCGCTGGTTCTGCATCACCCCGCCAGTGCGGCGGTGAGCGACATCCCGGAAAGCCTGGCCGACGTGGATCTCAAGGGCATCTCCATTCTGGCGGAGCTGCTTGAAATCTGCGCCAGCAGCCCAGAGATAACTACTGCCGGACTGCTCGAGCGATGGCGTGATCGTCCGGAACATCCGCACCTTCTTACGCTGGCAGCCAATGACCTGCTGGTTTCCGACGAGGCAGCGCCGGTCGTGATCGGCGACACGCTCCGCCAGATCGTTCGCCGGGCAGGCCCGGAGCGGCGTACGGAGGCGCTTCTGATCAAGGCTCGCGGCGAAGGACTGACCGCGAAGGAGAAAGAGGAACTCAGAGAGCTCCTGGGCAGCCGTTCCGGGAGTGAGGAGGCCAGCGGTGAAGCCCGCTAACTTACTGGATTGACAGCTGTATCATTGCTATACTGGTGTGTTCGTCCGTGTCAGATTCGAGGACTATTGCGTGACCGAAAAGCAAGTGCCCATTAACGATGACAAGCAGTCGCAGCTGAAGCTGCTGATCGCCCGTGGGAAGGAGCAGGGATATCTGACCTATGGAGAGGTCAATGACCACCTGCCCAACGATATCGTCGATCCGGAGCAGATCGAGGATATTGTCAACATGATCAATGACATGGGCATCACGGTTTACGAGAAGGCCCCGGATGCCGAAGAGTTGTTGCTGTCTGACAGCGCGGTCCAGAACGATGATGACGACACCGAGGAAGCCGCGGCGGCTCTCGCCACGGTGGACAGCGAGTTCGGTCGGACCACGGACCCGGTGCGCATGTACATGCGAGAAATGGGCACTGTCGAACTGCTGACCCGGGAAGGCGAAATCCGAATTGCCAAGCGTATCGAGGAAGGCCTGGAGCAGGTGCGGCATGCCCTGTCCCGTTTCCCGACAACGATCGACATCCTCATCGAGAATTACGAAGCTGCCGCCGCCGGCGAGGGTCGCATGCTCGACCTGGTCACGGGTTTCATCGATCCCGATGATGACGGTAGCGTTGTGCCCCCGGGAAGCCGGAAAGACGAGGACGAGGCAAAGTCCACCGACGGGCCCGATCTGAAGGAACTCGCGGCCCGAATGAAGAAGCTGACTCGCCTGCACAAGCAGGCGGTCAACGCTATCGAAAAGCACGGCAGCCGTGACTCGAAGACGGAAAAGATCCGGGAAAAGGTCACGGCGGAGTTCATGCAGCTCAAACTGGCGCCGAAGCTCTTCGAGGATCTGGTGCGTAATCTGCGGTCCACCGTCCAGAATATCCGCACCCAGGAGCGGCAGGTGATGCACCTGTGTGTTCGCTCTGCCGGCATGCCACGCAAGGATTTCATCGGCAGTTTCCCGCAGAACGAGACCAACCTCAGCTGGCTGGACAAGCACATCCGGGCCAAACGCAAGCATTCATCCCAGCTGTCGAAACTGCGGCCGGAAATCGAGCGTTGTCAGCGCAAGCTCATCGCCATGGAGGAAGAGAATCACCTGAGTATTCTCGAGATCAAGGAGATCAGCCGGCAGATGTCCAGGTCTCCAGTTCCTGGATCTCATTCAGGAAGGCAACATCGGGCTGATGAAGGCGGTGGACAAATTCGAATACCGCCGCGGATACAAGTTCTCCACCTACGCCACCTGGTGGATTCGGCAGGCCATTACCCGTTCGATCGCGGATCAGGCCAGGACTATCCGTATCCCGGTGCACATGATCGAGACCATCAACAAGCTCAATCGCATTTCCCGCCAGATGCTCCAGGAGATGGGCCGGGAGCCCACCCCCGAGGAGTTGGCGGAACGCATGGAGATGCCTGAGGACAAGGTTCGAAAGGTCCTGAAGATCGCCAAGGAGCCGATCTCCATGGAAACGCCCATCGGTGACGACGAGGACTCACACCTCGGCGACTTCATCGAAGACGGCTCGGTGCCGTCGCCCATCGACTCGGCCACCGGCGAGAGCCTCAAGGAAACGACCCACTCGGTGCTGGCCGGTCTGACGCCACGGGAAGCCAAGGTTCTGCGGATGCGTTTTGGCATCGACATGAATACGGATCACACGCTGGAAGAGGTCGGCAAGCAATTCGACGTCACCCGCGAACGGATCCGGCAGATCGAGGCCAAGGCGCTGCGTAAGCTTCGACACCCGAGTCGATCCGAGCAGCTGAGAAGCTTCCTGCTGGAAGACTGATTCTCCGGCAGAGGCGGTGAAAAAAAAGGCGCCCCTTGGGCGCCTTTTTTTATTTTTATCAGGCGTGTGTCCGGATCAGGCGATTTCGCGATGAGAGTCGAAGTAGGAGCGGGAGCACTCGAGCCCTGACACAAGTCGTCTGAGATCTTCCAGATGCTTCGTGGGGGAACCGCTACCCTCGCGGATTCTGGCCATCAGCCCAAGGGCCCGCTCCATCCGCTCCCTGAATGCGGCGCTCTGAAGCGAAGCCTCCCGGGAGGCTTCGCCGGAGGCGGCCTCCTCGATCGCTGTCCTGTCGATCGTCTCACAAATCATCAGGACTCGCCGGGCCAGGAACCGCCACTCCGCATTGATTTTCTTTTCTTCCTCGTGCTCGCCGATTTGCATGCAAATTCCCCAAATTTTGCGGCTTTCGGTCTTTGTCAACGCCCAAACATAGATCATTTGACATATTTCTTCATCCTTTTTGTCAGAAAAAATGTCTATTCCCCTAAAAATCTAGGCTGCGACATAGCGACGATACCGGGGATCCCAGAATGCCGCATCGATTCGGGACTCGATCTCGCTGTCCTCGAGAGAGTCCCCGACGCCTTCGTCAGACGCGGCGCGCATCACGGCCGCGGCCACCACCCGCGAGACGTCCCGGAGTCGGCCGATCTCCGGGTAAACCATACCTTTATCGAGTTCCTCCTGGGTGACCTCTTCAGCCAGCGCGACTGCCGTGGCGCTGATCATGCCGTCGCTGACGTATTCGGCGCGGGACAGCAGACTCCCGAGCCCAAGCCCCGGGAATATGAAAACATTATTGCCCTGGCCGATGCGGAAGGTACGTCCGTCGAGATTCACGTCCGCGAATGGACTCCCGGTGGCCACAATCGCGGAACCATTCGTCCATCGGAGCACCTCTCCCGGACGGGCCTCGGCATAATCGGTCGGGTTCGAGAATGGCAACACGATGGGCGCCTCGCAGTGCTCCCTGGCGGACTCGATGACCGCGCGGTTGAATGCTCCGGGACGTCCCGAGGTGCCGATCAGAACCGTGGGCCTGAACGCTTTCACCACGCTGAGCAGGTCGCGGCCGCCCGGTCCGTCGACGCCCCGCTCCTTGGCGAGTTCCAGGGGCCAGGCCAGTTCGTTCTTGTAGCTGTCGGAGAATTCCACGTCGTCCACCAGCAGGCCCCGGCTGTCGAGGGCAGCGATATCGTGGCGATGGCCGCCTTCCTTTTCGATGGCCATACGAATCTGCCGGGCGATACCGAGTCCGGCGGCCCCGGCTCCGTAGATGAGAAACCGGTGGTCTGAGAGTTTGCCGCCGAGCTTGCGGACGGCGGCAATGATGCCTGCGAGCGTCACTGCACCGGTGCCCTGAATATCGTCGTTGAAAGAAAGGACCCTGCGCCTGTAACGATCCAGGATGGTGTGGGCACGGTCCTTGCGGAAGTCTTCCCACTGAACGAGAGCGCGGGGGAGCACCTTGGCCACGGCCTCGACGAACTCCTCGATGAAGTCGTAGTACGCATCCCCGGAGAGCCGCCGGTGACGCCATCCCAGATAAAGCGGATCCTCCAGCAGGGAAGCGTTGTCGGTTCCGACATCCAGGCTGACCGGCAGCGTCAAAGCCGGAGGTATTCCGGCGGCTGCACAGTAGAGGGACAGCTTGCCGATGGAAATGGCCATCCCGCCGGCCCCCTGATCGCCGATCCCGAGGATGGACTGGTTGTCCGTGGCGACGATCAGGCGAATATCACGCTCGCCCGTGGCCGACTCGAGAACCTCGTCCATCCGCCCGCTCTGGTCCGGACTGAGCCATACGCCTCGCCCGCGGCGGAACACATGACTGAACTCGCGGGTGGCCCGCCCCACGGTGGGCGTGTACACGATGGGCATCAGGGCCGGCAGATCATCGATCAGCACCCGGTAGAAAAGCTGCTCGTTTCGGTCGTGTAGCTCCGCCAGCTCCACGTACTTGTCCATGGGATCCTTGAAGTGAACCAGGGATTCCATGAACCGCTTAATCTGCTGTTCCATGGTGTTGACGCCGACAGGCAGCAAACCCTCGAGCCCCAGGTACCCGCGCTCCTCGGTCGTAAACGCGGAACCCTTGTTCAACAGCGGATCCCGGATCAGGTCGTAACCGCGCCGACGGACTCGTTGCGGTTCCTCGGGTCCCGGGCTGTTCCACAGTCTTTCCGTCATTATCGTTCTCCTTTTCTTCTGGGAACGGGTCGGGTCGGAACGCTTAAGCACGTCCGCCTGCGTGGCGTCCGGTGCACCGCGAGGTGAGCCGAGTTAATCGGCCCTCCGGCAGCATCTACTTAGGGCTCAACCCAGTTCCTCCGATTTGATCACCAACATCTTTTCGATCTGCATGTCCGCAATCGTGTGGGGAATGCCCCCCACTCCGAGCCCCGACTCCCGCAGCCCCGCAAAAGGCATGCCGTCCACCCGGAACGCCGTATGGTCATTCACCATGACCGCCGATGCGTCAATCCGCCTGAAAACTCTCAGCGCCGTGTCCAGGTCGCGGGTGAAAACCGCCGCCTGGAACGCGAAAGGAAGTCGGTTGGCACGCTCAATGGCTTCGTCGATTTCGTCATAGGGATAAACGCACACGACGGGACCGAAGATTTCCTCGCTGCTGACGCGCGCGCCCTCCGGCGGCTGGAACAAGACGGTGCAGGCAAAACAGCTTTCGCCGATGCTCGTACCTCCCGAAAGAATCTCGGCGCCCGCGGCCCGCGCCTCATCGACCCAATCTGCAATCCGGACAACCTCGGCGCCGCGAATCAGCGGCCCCACCTCGGTCGCCGGGTCGGCAGGATCGCCGACCTTGAGCAGACTCGCAGCCCCGGCCAGCCGCTCGGCGAAATCCCTGGCGATGGATCTATGGGCGTAAACCCTCTGGACCGATACGCAAACCTGACCGGCATGATAGAAACCGCCCTTCGCCACGGCCGGCACCGCCAGCTCCATGTCCGCATCCTCCGCCAGGATGAGAGGTGCCGCTCCTCCATGTTCCAGAGCGCAACGGGTGCCCGGCGCGAGTTTGGACCGCAGCATCCAGCCAACCCGGGCGCTGCCGATGAAGCTGAAAAAGGCCACGCGAGGATCGGTCACCAGCTGCTCCGCCGTCGCCACGTTGGCGGCGATCAGGACCTGACTCCAGGCAGGCGGCAGCCCGGCCTCGCGCAGGATCTCGACCAGTCGCAGGCACGACAGGGGCGTGTCCTCGGCCGGCTTTACGATGACGGGGCAACCCGCGGCCACCGCTGCCGCGACCTGGTGCACGATAAGGTTCAAGGGATGATTGAAGGCGCTCACCGCCACGACCACGCCCACCGGTTCACGCAGCGTGAAGGCCGCGCGTGCAGCCCCTGCCGCAGTACCTCCCATCGGGACCACGTGACCCTGCTCGGTCCGGATCGTCTCGATGCACAGCCGGATACCGTCGATGGCCCGCGCCACCTCGACCCGGGAATCTGCCAGCGGCTTGCCCCCTTCAAGGGCGGCCTCCAGCGCCAGCGCGTCCCGGCGGCTCTCCATGATCACCGCGGTGCGCTCCAGGATGCCGACTCTTTCGTGGAGCGGCAGCCAGGCGTCGCGGTTCCGGAAAACGGCGTGGGCGCATGCGAGCGCGGCCGCCACGTGACGCCCGTCCCCGACCTCGATTTCCGCCAGCAGTCGGCCGTCGAACGGCGCCGTCACGGGCATGGTTCCGGCGGGCGGTGGCGCATTCTCGACAAGCAGCGGGCGAACTTCTGACACGGTCATGCTCCGAGCCTTTACAGGGGCTGGGTGATCCTCCCGAGCCGCTCCGTCAACAGTGGATTTTCGCGATAGTCGATGGGCACCACCACCAGGCTCGGCCCGGACTCCGCGATCGCGGCCGCCAGCGTCGCCTCCAGGTCACGACTGTTGTGTACAACATGACCCGTCCAGCCAAAAGCGGCGGCCAGGGCCATCCAGTCCGGGTTGCCGAAAGCCAGGTCCGTGTGCCGCTTGAACTCCGTGTCCTGTTTCCAGGCAATCAGCCCGTAGCCGCCGTCCTCCCAGACCATGACGGTGATCTGGCTGTCCAGCCGTCGAGCCGTCTCCATCTCCTGGACGTTCATCAGGAAGCCCCCGTCGCCGGCAATGGCCAGGATGTTACGGTCGGGATAGACGAGACTGGCGGCCACTGCTCCGGGCAGCGCGAATCCCATGGAACAGAATCCGTTCGGAATGAGACAGGTGTTTGGCTCGTGGCAGTGATAGTGGCGGGCAATCCACATCTTGTGGGCACCCACGTCGGACAGGAGGATTTCCGAGGGCCCCATGACCTGCCGGGCATCCCACAGCGCTTTCTGGGGACGGATAAGACCCTCGGTATCGTCGTCCCGATGCGCGGCAATTTCCTCCGACATCATCCGGCGCATGCGTTGCTGGTGGGAGAGATCCAGATCCAGGTCGCCAAAACGATCAAGGCGATCGTTGATCATCCACAGCGCATGGGACAGGTCTCCGATCAGTTCCACTTCCGGGATGTAATGCTCGTCGATTTCCGCCGGCAGGAAATCCGCGTGGATAATTTTCTTGTCGCCCGCCGGGTTCCACAGGTGTGGGTGATACTCCACCATGTCGAATCCAAGGGTGATCACCAGGTCCGCCTCGTCGATGACCACAGCCGGGAGGTCCTTGGATCCCAGCCCTATGGTGTAAAGGCAGTAATCCTTCTCCAGATCGACCACGCCCTTGGCCATGAAGGTGCTGATGACACCGATGCCGGTGCGCTCGCAAAGCTGACGCAGCTGTTTGCTGGCGTGCTTGCGGATACAGCCGTTGCCCGCCAGGATCACGGGGCGTTTCGCCGCCCGAATCAGCTCGAAGGCACGGTCGGCGATTTTGTCGTCCGGCACGTAACGTCGGTAGCGCCGCGGAACCAAGGGCTGGGCATCGGATTCGAGTTTGGCGATATCCTCGGGCAACTCGATATGGATTGCCCCGGGCTTCTCCGTCCGGGAAAGCCGCACGGCCTTCCGGACGATCTCCGGAATCGTGTCCGGGTGAACTATGCTCGTAGCCCACTTGGTTACCGGCTCGAACATGGCGACCACGTCCATGATCTGGTGGGACTCCTTGTGGAGCCGTCGGGTGGAACCCTGACCCGTCAGGACCAGCATCGGCGCCCGGTCCATGTTGGCGTCGGCCACGCCGGTAATCAGGTTGGTGGCCCCGGGGCCCAGCGTACCGAGACAGCCCGCCGGGTTCCCTGTCAGCCGACCGTAGACCTCGGCCATGAAGGCAGCGCCCTGTTCGTGACGCGTTAGGATGAAGCGGATCCTGTCCGACTTCTCCAGGGACATCATGAAGTCGGCGTTCTCCTCTCCGGGAACCCCGAAAATGTACTCGATGCCCTCTTCCTCCAGGCATCGAACGAGCAGGTCGGAGGCCTTCATCAGGATTCCTTTCACCTAGCCTGATACAGCAACTCAGTATAGCCGTCGCTCCATCAGCGGTAGATGACTTGGCTCAATCGCCAGCGGAGAATTACTCGAGTCATACCGGCGGTTTCTTACGCATGTTCCGCTGCTCTGCGGCCGGGTACCATAACGTTACCAGCCGTCCGATCGCGGAAGCGCCGTGGTGACCTGCCACCCGGCTTCGCCGCCGGGCATTTGTTGAATCGCAAAGGGAGCAGAGCCATGGGAATATTCGATTTCATCGCCGATGCGGGTGAAAAGCTGTTCAGCACCGACGAGGACGCCGCAGAAAAGATCTACAAGCAGCTCAGCCAGGGGCTTCCGGGCATGATCTCGGATCTGAAAGTCGACTTTCACGATGGCACCGTTACCCTGGCCGGCGAGTGTAACTGTGCGCGCACCAAACGGGTGGCCACCCTCACGGCCGGCAACAATCAGGGCGTCAAGGCAGTCAACGCCGATGCGCTGACGGTCAAGACCGAATCCGCGCCGCCGGAGGCCACCTCTGCGCCATCGGCGCCGCCGGCCGACGAGGAAGAGCCGGGCGAGTACTACACCATCAAGCGCGGTGACACGCTGTCGGCCATCGCCAAGCATTACTACGGCCATGCCATGGAATACAAAAAGATCTTCGAGGCGAACCGGGAAGTGATCAACGACCCCGACAAGATCTACCCGGGTCAGAAAATCTTCATCCCCAAAGACTGAAACCGACGCTTTGGACGGGAAGCCCGGCAGGCCGGACTCTTTGCCATGCCCGCTCGGTGCCTTCCCGACCGCGACTAGTCCCGCGACTCCTTTTTCGCACCGAACAGCGACTCCAGTTCGGAAGCAGCCTCGTCGGCACGGGAGCCAGGATTACTGTCCCCGCTGCCGCCAAACATTTCCTCCAGGCGCCGTTCCGCCTCTGCCGTGTGGTCTTGTCCGCGGGGTTGCCAGGCGTCCGGGCGCGGTTCCAGGTAGTCACAGAAATTGGCGCGAGTCTTGTCCTTGACCTCGTCAGCCATGGGCTCACGACAGGCCTGGGCCACCGCCGGATCGTAGAAGCGACACATCCGGCAAACATAGAGTTCGGATCGGCAACCGGGGCATTCTGCGTAGCGGGACAGCGGCTGCGGGACGTCGTCCAGATCAATCCCGCATTTCCAGCAGACCAAAGATAACTGAGCCATGTCGTCTGCTCCCGTCTGAAATACTTCGTCAATCCCTCTCGACGGAGACCGGATGCGAGACCGCCAGTTTTCCTCGATCCGGCCAACGACGGAAGAGCCCTCCCTTTCCACGATGGGCCTGTAGCTCAATTGGTCAGAGCAGGGGACTCATAATCCCTTGGTTCCAGGTTCGAGTCCTGGCGGGCCCACCAGATTTTTCAAAGACTTACGGATGCTATACAGGAGACCAGGGGATTGGAATCCCTTGATCTGGGCGCATAGGTGGAGCCCCCGACTCAGGCGACAGCCCGTCTGACGAGCCCAACCCCACTCTGCCAACCCTTGCGGGCATCGCGTATCAGCCTAGGGTCCCCGGGGCCCCTGGATACGGCCGCCCTTCGGAGCCGTCGGTTCTCAACGCACAGGCGGGCGGATGCCCGGCCTACCGAGGATTCACGGTCCGGTCGCTTTGTTGCGTTGCGCCTCTCTGAGCGAGCCGGCTTGAAATCCGGGCACTTGCTCGGGATGTTCTGTTTAAGGCGGATGCATCGCCACCGCATCAGCCGGGTCAACGCCGATTTCTTCCGACGGAAGTAGCCCGACGAGCAACACGGCCGCGACCCTATCGACTATGGCTGCGGCGAGTTCATCCTGCGCCAGGAAGATATGGCCCTCCGGCCTGTCGTAAGTCTCCGACCACAACAGGCGACCCGAACCCGCGTCGATCAGCTGTGCTGTGACGCGAATCTGGCCCGCGTCGTGCTGGACTGACCCCTCGAGGATGCTGGCCACGTTGAGGGGTCGCGTGAACGCAACCGGGTCAGCCAGTTGCTCTGCGGAGGCGAATGCCGAACTCCGGGAAGTTACCTGCAACCCAGGGACCTGGGAAAGCAGATTCAGTACTTGCTCCGCCATGCTGGAGGAGAAATGCTCGTTGCCCGCATCGTCACTCCTGTTCACGAACGGAAACACGGCGATTGATTGGCCTGGCGGCAACGCTAACCCCTTGGACTCGGAAAGAGCTCCTTCTGAGCCGTTCAACTCCGGGCTTTCAACGCAGGGCGTTGTTGCGAGCTGCCAATGGGGCTCAGGGAAAAGGCGATCGAGTCCCACCACGACGATAGCCAGTGCCAGCAGTACGGCAATGACCTTGTTGATCTTGATGCCGCTCGCGATCATCTCCGCTGAGTCGTGGTCGACATCCTTCTCCCGCTTGAGCCCTTCCGGCGTCATCTCGTAGACCCAGGAGAAGATCAGGGCGGGTAAGAAAAAAAGCAACAAGAGCCCGAGAAGGAGCTGGAAGGCCCAATCCTGGATGCTTAGCGCCGGAAACAACAGGTCAGCAGCCTGGAGAATCAGCCAGGATGTGACCACGTACAGAAGGGCGTTCTTGACGACATGGCGCCGCCGGAGTTCGTGGAATATTGAAAACTTGATGGGAAGTGCTCCTCAGGTATTCAGCCACCGTACCACGTGCCGGGAGCACGGCGCGCAAAAAGCGACGGGGCGAGTCTGCTCCCGGCGAGAGCCGGGGATGGCGTAACGCGGACCTATAACTCATGGTGACGTACATCGCCGGCGGCAGGTTGGCCTGGCCGGACGATGCTCGGGCAGTTTCGGACTGGTCTCGACCCTGGTTCGGGCGGCCGAGTCAGGCACTGCAGCTGAGCCGTTGAAGGGCATGGGCTCCGGCTTATGCGAAACGTGAGAAAGCCCTTAGCTTTCTTCTAATTATCTCAGCCAATCAAGCACTTGTGCCAAGAACTCATAATCCCTTGGTTGCAGGTTCGAGTCCTGCCGGGCCCACCAATATTTTCAATTACTTAGGGATGCTATAGGGGAGACCAGGGGATTGGAATCCCTTGGTCTTGGGGGGCGTAACGACGCCGCAGAGGGCTGGATTCTGAGACAGCGGAGGCTTGTTGGCAGATCTCGGATAAGTGCCGCTGCAACCTTACGAACACCTCGCGAATTTCGCCCGCAA